>Ga0163153_10002714_pt1 | contig 24979 bp, 18 predicted proteins | sample OliLakLV19MP6IB1_FD_148629 | JGI IMG/M metagenome (GOLD analysis project Ga0163153, IMG submission 148629) | Freshwater microbial mat bacterial communities from Lake Vanda, McMurdo Dry Valleys, Antarctica - Oligotrophic Lake LV.19.MP6.IB-1 | ecosystem: Environmental > Aquatic > Freshwater >...
GTCTCACGACAGAACTTGATTCGGCAGAGATTCGCGAGCCTTGCCCGCATGCGTTGGCACGAAGGTCCGCCGAATCGATCGCTCCCTGACCCGGCTTTCGTGAATCATCCGGGGTCAGACACCTTCTCCCGGCCTCGAATCGGCGAACCCCGCGAGTTCGACCGTGGCTGCGCGCGAGGGCAGGAGTTCGAGCCCATGCTCGCTGACCTCGGCGTTCGAGGCGACGCGTCTCCATGGAGAGCGCTGTCAGGTCGGCGTCGTCCCCGTCGACTCACGGCGGACGAGACTCATTCCGGACCGAGAGTCGTGGTCCTCGCGACCAGGTGACCGACCGGTCAGGGGCGTGGGGAAGTCTCTGATTCGATCGAGGCAACCTCTTCAAGCAGGGCAAAGGTGTCTGACACCGTTGTCTACCAGCGGGGCAAAGGTGTCTGACACCGTTGTCTACCAGCGGGGCAAAGGTGTCTGACACCGTTGTCTACCGCGACTTCGGCAGCCAGCGCAGGAACTGGCCCTCGAGGCAGTTCTTGTCGACCTCGACGTTCGAGAGCGGCGCGCCCTCGTAGAGCTCCTGGAACACGGCTTCGAAGTCGGAGGCCAGGTTGGGGTCGGCCAGCTTGCGCAGCAGCGTGGCGAAGCGCTCGCGCGACACCTTCTCGTTGCCCGCGGCGGCGGTCTGCAGCCAGTAGATGAACGCGCTCTTGTACGCGCGCAAGAACTCGGACCAGTCGCCCACGAACTGTTCCGGCGGTGGCTTCGTCTCGGCCGCGGCCGAGCCCAGGAACGGCGCGCGCACGACGTGCTTCCCGCCGCCGGCGTCGTCGCGCACGGCGAAGCAGGCGATCTTGTTCTTGTCGTTCTTGACCTCGTCGCCGCCCTCTTCCTGCGTGATCCGCAGGACGGGCAGGAAGTGGTCCTTGCCGTAGTTCTCGCGCCAGCGCGTCTCGGCCGAGTTCTTGGAGAGCATGCCGCCCGAGGACGCGCCGCCCGGAATGAAGACCTCGCGCTTGCCCGTGACCTTGGCGCGCGTGTCGCCGTCGACGCGCGTGTTCACGACGCCGAACGCGTCGACCACCAGGTTCATCGAGAGCCCGCCCACGAAGGCGCCCGGCACGCGGTCGCCGTAGTGGCTCATGAACAGGGCGTTCATCGCCAGTTGCACGACCTGCTGCTGCATGACGTCGGCGTCGCGCTCGTTCATCCACGTGCCCGAGGTGTAGTCCTGCGGCTGCCGGCCGCCGACCGTGTACTGCAGGCCGATGACCTGCGACTCGCGCACGAAGCACTGCGTCCAGTCGGCGACGGTGTCGAGCCACAGTTGGGGCCGCAGGTCGGGGTTGAGCCAGCCGGCGAAGTAGACGAACTCGACGAAATCCTGGCGCGTGGGCGCGAAGACGAGGCTCACCGCGACCGGCTGCTCGCGACCGGGACCGATCGGCGTCAGGCGCTGCATCGCGTCGTTGAAGCGCTTGAGCGCCTCGAGCGAGGTCGGCTGCGGCGCGAACATCGTCGCCAGGTCCTGCCCGCCCTTGCCCTTGGCCAGGATCTGCACGTTCCAGCCGTGCACCCACTTCAGCACCGTGCTCAGGTCCGCGCGAACCGTCTTCAGGTCGGCCGGCTTGATCTGCACCCAGTCGAGCCAGGTCTCTTGGCCCTTCACGAGCGCCTCGCAGCAGTCCTTGAGCTCGCTCGCCCGGCTCGGCAGCGCGAAGACCGGCCACTGGACCTGGAATGCGCCCAGGTCGACGTGGACGTAGTGCTTGGCGTACACGCCCTCGAGCGTGAGGTCCTCGGGCTTCGATGTGTCGAGGCCCAGGCGGGTGCCGAAGTCCTTGCCGATCTTCTGGTGGTCCAGCTTGGCCTGCGCAGGCGGCTTGGGGTCCTCGGCGCAGAAGGCCGGCTCGGGGCCGCGCGGCGCGCCGGTGACCGGCTCGAGCGTCGCGGGCCGGGCCCAGGCGGTCGTGACCGCGAGGAGCGCGAGGAATGTCGGAGCGATGGTTCGCACGTGGCTTCGTTCCTGTCGGGAAGGGCTGGTCGGACGCGGGACTACCCTCCGACCCGGGGATCGTGACGCACGCGGGAGCATTGGGGAAGCGCGACGCTGCCCGCGAACGGAACCGAAACACGGCGCGCGCTTGAACCGCGCGCCGCATCCTGGTTGGCGCGCGAAACGCGCGCCGACGGGCTACGCCCGTAGCGCGCGCTCGAACCGCGCGCCGCATCCTGGTTGGCGCGCGAACGCGCGCCGCATGCTGGTGGGCGCGCGAAACGCGCGCCGACCGGCTACGCCCGTAGCGCGCCGACCGAGCCCCCGCTCCCGGCTAGCGCGCAGCCCGCGCCTTGCGGGCCGTGCCCAGCGGATCCTCGCTCAGCCAGCCCGGGCGGGCCGGCGTCACGCCGTGCTTCGCCATCAACCTGCGCGTCAGCGTGTAGTGCTCGTGGCGGTTCTCGTACCAGGGCGCCGTGCAGCTCTCGCACTGCGGCCACTGGCCCGCCCTGGACTCCCGAGGTGTGGCGCGCCGCCGGCTGGTACGCATTCCTCGACGCGACGAAGGCACGCACCGAGCTCGCCTGGAATCCCCGCCCGTTCGAGGAAACCGTGCGCCGCGCCTGCGCACCTTGAATCCCGCAGATCGGTGCCTGGCTAGATTCAGCGGGATTCGCCCGGCGAGCGTGCGTTCGGCGAACCGGTACGCGCTCGAATCCCGCTGAATCTAGCCAGGCACCGATCGCCGGGGTTCGGGTCACTTCGGCTTTGAGATCGGGTGCGTCGTGGGCAGCTCGTTGACGATCTTCGCCGCCTCGGGCGTCGTCGCCGCGTGGCCCCAGCCGCTCGGGCTCTTGCCGTCGGCCAGGTCCATCACGAGGTTGTCGTCTTTCGTCGCGCTGATGCCGGCCGGGACGTAGTCGAGGCCCAGCTTCTTGCGCAGCTTCCAGGCGATCACGTGGTCGGCCACCGAGGTGTCGCCGCTCAGACCCAGGCCGCCCAGCAGCACGCCCTTCTCGTCGTAGAGCGCGAGCCCCCCGCCGAACACGTTCACGCCGCCGATCACCTTCGTGGTCATCGGATCGTTCGCCGTGCCGTACAACGCCGGCGACGTGGAGTAGGCGACCGTCGCGTCGATCGGATTGCTGTGCTGGAGCCCGAACAGGGTGCCGCCCGGTTGCGTCGCGAAGTAGAGGTTCCCGCTCGAGACCGCGAGCCCCGGCAGGCTGAACGCGTTGGCCGTGTTGGCCTTCTGTGCCGAGATCACGCGGCTCCCGGGCCACTGGTCCCCGCGGTCCTTGCCCGACATCGCGACGACGCGCACGATCCCGTCGCGGTCGACGATCGTGGCCCACATCTGCAGGCCGAAGCCGCCGTTCTGTTCGGCCACGACCTCGCGCAGCGCCTTCGTGACGGTGGGATGGTCGGGCAGGACTCCGGCCGATGCGAATCCGGTGCAGGCGAAGAGGGTCAGCGCGGCGAGCCGAGGGATGCGACGAAGCAAGTACTTCACGGGAAGACTCCGGGGTGGACGTTCGTACGTGCGGACGGGGGCGCCGACTGTAGCAGCCGCGCGCGCGCCCCGTCCCGTCAGCGCGCGCTGTCGTCGACGCGGGCTCGAGCGAGCAGCGCGCTGAGCACGACGCGCTTCCATTGCTCCTCCGACAGCCCCAGAGCGTGCGCGCGGCGCCCGACGTCGGTCTCGGACAGGCGCGGACAGCGCTCGAGCGCTGCATCGAGCGCCTTGCCCGCCGCCTTGCTGCCGATGCGCGAGAGCGCCGCCGCCACGTAGGCGTGCACGTCGGCCCGCTCCGGCCGCGCCTGCGCCGCCCTCGTCAGCGGGTCGAGCGCCGCGATCGCTGCGTCCTTCGACGCATTCCCGGCAAGCGCCGCGACGCCGGCGCGCAGGTCCTCGAGGAACGCGATCTCGGCCGCGAACTCGCGCACTTCGGGATCCTCCGGCGCGAGCGCGGACGCTCTCCCCAGCGCCTCATCCAAGCGCAGCACGCGTCCCTCGCGCCACGGCCCGTCGGTTTCGATCCCGCGCAGGGCGGCCTCGGCGTAGGCATGGGCAATGCGCGCCTCGCGCAGTGCGACCAAGGCCGTCCCGCGATCGCCGGACAGCGGCGAGAACACGGCGTCGCCACTGGGCAGAGGACCGAGCGGCAGATTCCGGGGCAGGTCCAACAGGAGCTGCGCTCCGAACCGCCGCGGGCGGAACGCGATCCACGGATCGGAGTCCCGCAAGGAGCGTCCATGGGGATAGGCCGAATCGTCGAACCACGCGACGGCTCGGGCGGCGATGGCCTCGGGATCCTCGAGCCCCAAGGCTTCGAGCTCGGCCGCAAGCGGACCCTGCGCGCGACGAAAGCGCTCGGGATCGAGCACGGGCTGCGCACCCCCGACGAGGATCACCTGCGTCCCGGAGACGAACACGCGAGTTCCGGGGAACGCGTGGGCGAACGTAGTCACGACGGCTTCGTAGGTCGAGGCCTCGAGTGCGTGCGGCGGCACCCATTGGCACGCGATACCGCCCGGTTTCAGCGCGCGCTTCACGTCCTGGTACGCCTCGCGCGTGTAGAGGTGCACGCCGAACGGCGAGTCCGGCAGCAGCGGCTCCATCGTCACGACGTCGTACGTGCGCGGCGAATCGCGCAGCGTCTTGCGCCCGTCACCGAGCTTCACGACGACGCGCCCCTGCGCGTCATTCGGATCGAGCAGGCCCGGCAGGCCCTCGGACAACGCGCCCCGGTTGTGCTCGGCGAAGAGGGGCGCGGCCTCGACGACGGCGCGCGAGATCTCGAGCACGTCGATGCGCTCGACCTCGGGGTGCAGCGACACCGCGCCGACCGTCGTGCCCGTGCCCAGCGCCAGGACCGCGACACGCCTTGGCGCGGGATGCAGGAGCACGGGCAGGTGCCCGAGCACGCGCATGTAGCGGTAGTCGCGACCCGTGCCGGCGGCGCGGAAACCGTCGGTCAACAACGTCCGTTCGCCCAGCAGCCCGTCGTCGACGACGCTGACCGCGAAGTCACGGTCCTCGACGAACGAGAGCACGGTCAGCGCCGGGTTCGCGAGCGGCGGCGAGCGCAATGCGGGCGGCTCGGCGCGCACGAGCACGAACGCCGCGACGAGCGCGCACGCGCATGCTGCGATCGACACGATGCGCTCGCGAGACAGCAGCGACAGCGCCGCGATCGCGCCCAGCGCGCACAGCACCGCAACGCCCCCAGCGAGCCCGATCCGCGGCGCCAGCACGAGTTGGAGGAGCGGAATACCGAGCAGCGCGCCCCAGACTTCATGCACGTAGAGCGCACCGAGACGACGCCCGCTCTCGCCGCGCATCGCGCGGTGCACGAGCGGGACGAGCGCGCCGAACGGGAGCATCGCCGGCACGCACAGGACGAGCGCGCGAACGGCCAGCGGCTGGCCCGACAGGCCGGGCAGAACGCGATCGACGACGAGGATCCAGAGCGACGCGAGCGCGCACAGCAGCAGTCCGAGCGACACGCCGCGCGATCCTCGCGGCAGGATCGCGGGCAGGATGGCCGCGCCCAACGCGAGACCGGCCAGCGACGCCGTGAGCACCGCAGTCAGCGCATCCTGCATGCCGCCGAACCAGAGCGCGCCCAACCGCACGAGCGACCACTCGACGCCGCCCATCCAGGCCGTGCCCAGCCCGATGACGAGCGCGGTGGACAACGGTGTCAGACACCTTGTCCCGCCTTCCTCGCCCGCACCCAGCTCCGCCGCGTCCGGGCGATCAGGCCTCGGCCCCACCATTGCGAAGTAGCCGATGAGCACCGCACACGCGCCTGCTGCGGCGGCCGCGATCGCGCGGCCGTGGCTGGCGACGAGCCCGTCGGCGATCCAGCCGGCTCCGGCCCACGCGCCGAGCAGGTTCGCCGCGACGAGCGGCGTGACGAACCGCGCGAGCTGTCCGCGCGCGAGCAGCGGCAGAAACATCCCCTGCAGCGCCGCGATGAGCGCGATCGCGGCCAGCGCGATGGCGGGACCCGCGTTCAGCACGCTGAAGACGGCCGGCACCGCGCAGAGCGCCAGCCATGCGCTCGCGAACACGAGCGTGCGGCGTGGACGGCGCACGAAGCGGCCGGCGAACCAGGCGCCCAGCGCCCAAGCCGACAGGAAGAGCGTCAACGCCAGCGCCGGACCGGTTCCGTGACCGAAGGGCAGCACGGCGCTCGTCGCCAGGATCACCTGCAACGCGAGCCCCGACGCGCCGGCCAGCGCGGCCGCCGCGCAGAGCGCCACGAACCGAAGCCGGTCGCGCGACCTCAACGCCGCGCCGCGTCGCCCTCGGCGAGGGCGGCCCACGCCTCTTCGCTCGTCTTCGCCGCCACGAGGTGCTCGCGCACGACGTCGCGGCCCAGCACGCGGGCGATGTCAGCCAGCGTGCGGATGTGCAAGAGCTTCTGCGCGCGCGGGATCACGAGCAGCACGACCACGCGGGTCGGACGGCCGTCGATGCTGTCGAAGCCCAGGGTCTGGCCCTCGGCCACGATGCCCATCGCCGCGCGCACGCCGTCGATGCCCTCGACCGCGGCGTGCGGGATCGCGATCCCGTGCTCCATGCCGGTCGACATGGACTTCTCGCGGGCGACCACGGCCTCCACGACCTGGGCCTCCTGGTCCCGGAGGAGCCGGCCGCGCGCCACGAGGTGCCGGACCAACTTGTGGATCGCGTCCCACTTGTCGGCGGGGGCGAACTCCACCAGCACGTCCTGGGCGGAAAACAGCTCGGACAGGCGCATGGGGCGGAGGAGGATAGCGACATGGGAGAGCACCAGGAAACGCTTGCACCGCGGCGGTGCGCACGGGAAGAAGGAGGCCCGGGCGGCGTCCCTGCGTCCTCGGGAGGATGCCTGCCCGATCCTTGGACCCGCCCTGGTGGTTCGCTAGAGTCCCTGGGCTCGACGGCCACGGAGGGTCCAAATCTGGCGCCTCCAACGGGTTAGGACACGAGAAGACTTGCCACCGCCCATGATCGCAGCCCTCCTCGCCGCGCTCGCCCCGCTCTTCGTCGCAGCTGCGCCGGCGACGGCCCAGAACGCGCCCCCGCCCGCGAACCTGAAACAGGCGCCGGCCCAACCGGCTGGGCAGGCTCAGCCCGCAGGGCAGGGTCAACCCGCCGGGAAGGGTCAACCCGCCGGGCAGGGTCAACCCGCCGGGCAGGGTCAACCCGCCGGGACGACGGCCGCACAGGGACAGCGCATCCCGCCGATCCAGGCGAGCGGCGAGTTCTTCGAGCTCTACTTCGAGGAGGACGCCAGCGGCGGCGAGGGTCTCAACCTCGAGCAGTTCGTGAAGCTGTGCCAGGAAGCGACCGGCATCAACTTCACCTACACGGAGACGACGCAGAACCAGCTCAAGGCGGCGAAGCTGAAGATGTTCGGCCGCAAGACGATCCCAAAGAGCGACTTCTACTCGTTCTTCCAGATCATGATGATCATCAACGACTTCGTGTGCACGAAGATCGGTCCCGATCACCTCGCGGTCGTCCTGATCCAGAGCTTGTCGGCGCAGGGGCGCCAGGGCGGCCAGACGCTCAAGAAGGACGCGGTCTACGTCTCGCCCGAGGAGCTCGACCGCTACGCCGACCAGCCGGCCGTGCTGATCCACACCGTCGTCGACCTGCCGCACGTCGACGCGCGCCAGCTCTCGACGTCGCTGCGCCAGATGTTCCCGGACCAGCAGACGCAGTCGATCCTGCCGGTGTCGGGCTCGAGCCTGATCCTGACCGGCTTCGGCAGCGACGTGGCCGCGATGGTGCGCATGCTGCAGTTCGTGGACAAGGCCGCCGCGGACCAGGCGGTGGTCCTGCCCGATTTCGAGATGATCCCGCTCGAGTTCGCCTCGGCCGAGGAGGTCGCGAACACCCTGACGGACCTGCTCGAGGCCAGCCGGCGCGCGACGCAGGCGCGCGGCGCGCAGGTCGCGCAGGCGCAGGGCGCCACGGGCGCGCTGCAGACCGGCCAGACCGAGTCGAAGATCATGGTCGACGCGCGCACGAACTCGCTGCTCGTCATGGCGATGCCGGACGACATGCCGCGCATCAAGGAGCTCGTCGCGCGCCTGGACGTCGACATCGTCCAGGGCGAGCGCACGTACCACATCTACAACCTCGAGAACGTCTCCGCGAAGGAGCTCTCCGAGACGCTCGACAGCTTCATCCGCGACGCGGCGCGCGTGACGGCCGGCGGTCCGGCGCGCGCGCAGGGCCAGGCCTCGCAGGCGACGAGCGCGACCAGCAGCCAGCGCAACGAGATCGTGGTCGTGGCCGACGAGGCCACGAACTCGCTCCTGATCGCCGCGAACCGCACGCGCTACGAGGAAGTGCTCGACCTGATCCGGCGCCTCGACCAGCGGCAGGACCAGGTGCTGATCGAGACGGCGCTGATCGAGCTGACCGGGCAGGACTCGTTCCGCCTGGCGGTCGAGCTCGGGCTGGCCGAGATCAGCGCCGCGGGCAACGGCGGCTTCGGCGTGTCCTCCTTCGGCCTGTCGACCTTCGACGACACGAACGGCGACGGCGTGCCCGACATCCGCCTGCCGAACCTCTTCGGCGGCTCCGCTCCGCCGGGCGTCACCGCCGGCATCATCCGCGGCGACGACTTCTCGCTGCCCGTGTTGATCAACGCGCTGAAGACGCGGCGCGACACGAACGTGCTGAACGTGCCGTCGGTGCTCGTGAACAACAACAAGAGCGCCAAGGTCACCAGCAAGGACGAGCAGCCCACGACCACGATCACCGCGACGGGCGGCGTGAGCGGCCAGACGCAGGAGAACTTCAAGGAGTACGTCGAGGCCGGGATCACGCTCGAGATCTCCCCCACGATCAGCGCCAGCCGCTACCTGCGCCTGAACGTCAGCCTGGAGGTCTCAACCTTCATCGGAGCGGCCCAGACGAACAACTCGATCCCGCCGCCCAAGGTCACGCGCACGATCAACACGCAGGTCAACGTGCCCGACGGCGACACGATGGTGATCGGCGGCATCATCACGGACAACCTGGGCAAGACGAAGTCGTCGGTGCCGTGGCTGGGAGACATCCCGATCATCGGGTACCTCTTCAGCGACACGGGCGAGTCGCAGAGCAAGACGACGCTCTACTTCTTCGTCACCCCGCACATCATGCGCGACCGCGACTTCGCCGACCTGGCCGAGTACTCGTTCAAGCGCAAGCTGGACGCGGCCGACACGATCGGCGCCGAGCGGGTCCGCGTCGTCGACCCGACGTTCGGGCGCGAGAAGGCGGGCGTCGACATGCGCGGCTTCGAGGTCCCGCTCTACCGCGGCCCGCAGCGCGGCGAGGTGCAGGACAGCGCCGTGGGCCTGGACGCCAAGAAGCTGAACGAGATGCTCGAGCAGGGCGGCACCGCCCCGAACCCGCCGCCCCCGACGCCCGCGCCGGAGGGCGCTCCGCAGGGGGGCTTGTGATCCAGGCGCGCGAGACGGCCCGGGTGGACAGCCTGGGCGAGATGCTGGTCGACGCGGGCCTCACCCGCGAGCGGCTGGAGGAATGCCGTCGCATCGCCGCGATGACCGGCGACTCCCTCGACCGGGTGATCCTGCAGAAGGACTACCTGGACGAGGTCACGCTGCTGCAGATCTACGCCAAGCATCTGGGCTACGAGTTCCGCAAGTCGCTCGAAGGCACGCAGGTCCCGGCGCCGTTCGTGGCCAGGGTGCCGGTGCACTTCGCGCGCAACTACAACCTGGTCGCGCTCGAGACCGGCACGGACGGCGTGTTCAAGGTGGCCACGTGCACGCCGCTGGCGCCGCACCCGATGGACGACCTGGCCAGCATGCTGGGCGCCGAGATCGACCCAGTGCTGGCCCCGCGCATCGAGATCACGACGCTGCTCGGCCGCGCCTACCGGCACAAGGCCGACGGCGTCGACGAGGCGCTCGCAGACGTCAACGAGGACGGCAACATCGCCGGCCTCGCCGACCAGATCGACGAGAACGAGGACGTGCTCGACGTCGCCAACAAGGCGCCGATCATCAAGCTCGTCAACACGATCCTGTTCCAGGCGCTGAAGCTGCGCGCGTCGGACGTGCACTTCCATCCGTACGGCGACCGGATGCAGGTCCGCTTCCGCATCGACGGGATCCTGTACGACATGGATCCGATCCCGCGGAAGGCGCAGGACGCGATCATCAGCCGCATCAAGGTGATGGGCAAGATGGACATCGCTGAGCGCCGCCTGCCGCAGGACGGTCGCGCGACGATCCGCATCGGCGACGGCGAGGTCGACGTGCGCATCAGCTCGGTGCCGACGACGAACGGCGAGCGCATCGTCATGCGTCTCCTCGACAAGTCGTCCAAGGTCTTCCGGCTCGAGGAGATCGGCCTCGCGGAGAAGAACCTCGCGATGATGCACGAGTACCTGGAGTACTCGCACGGCATCATCCTGGTCACGGGCCCGACCGGCTCGGGCAAGACGACGACGCTCTACGCCGCGATGGCGCAGGTCGACACGACGCAGAAGAACGTGCTGACGATCGAGGACCCGGTCGAGTACTCGCTGCCGGGCATCAGCCAGGTGCAGGTCAACGTCAAGAAGGGCCTCTCGTTCGCGGCCGGCCTGCGATCGTTCCTGCGCCAGGACCCGGACGTGATGATGGTCGGCGAGATCCGCGACCTCGAGACGGCCGAGGTCGCGATCCGCGCCGCGCTCACGGGCCACCTCGTGTTCTCGACGGTGCACACGAACGACGCCGCGTCGACCGTCACGCGCATGGTCGACCAGGGCGTCGAGCCGTACCTGGTCGCATCCTCGATCGTGCTGGTGATCGCGCAGCGACTCGTGCGCACGATCTGCAAGCACTGCCACACCTACGGGCCGGTCACGCCCGAATGGGCCGCCAAGCTCAAGAAGATCGGCATCACTCCCGCCCAGATGAACGACCGCGTGGCGTTCGGCCGCGGCTGCGACGAGTGCTTCAACTCGGGCTACTCGGGCCGGACCGCGATCTACGAGTTCATGCCGGTCGACGAGGTCCTGCGCACGCAGATCATGGAGGGCGCCACGGCCACCAGCATGAAACGCGGTGCGTCCGAGCGCGGCATGATCTCCCTGCGCGAGGACGGCCGGCAGAAGGTCCTGGGCGGCGTCACGACGGCCGACGAGGTCCTGCGCGTGACCCAACTCGACATCGATTGAGAGACCGAGACCAGCCATGCAGGATACGGTCTCTCTGATTCTATGGGCGCCGCGCGGAACCGCGCGCGGCAAGCAGAGACCGTACAGAAATCGATCCTACGGTCTCTCGATTCTGTTGGCCGCACGCGGCAAGCAGAGACCGTACAGAAATCGATCCTACGGTCTCTCGATTCTGTTGGCCGCACGCGGCGCGCGCGCCTGAGCCATGCCGATCTTCGAGTACAAGGCCTACGCGTCCGGCGGCTCGGTCCGAAGCGGCGTGATCGACGCGGACACGACCCGCGAGGCCCGCAATCGCCTGCGACGCGACAACCTGCTCGTCAGCGAGATCCACGAGGTGCGCGGCGGTCGCCGCACGAAGAGCAAGAAGGGCAAGCCGCTCTCGTTCCTGGAGAAGGTGCGGCGCAACCGGCAGGCGCACGCGCGGCCCAGCTCGCGCGATCTCGAGCTGCTGACGAGCGTCACGCGCCAGATGGGCACCTTGCTCTCGTCCGGCATCCCTCTGGCCGAGACGCTCAAGGCCATCATCGAGCAGGCCGAACGGCGCGACATCGAGACGATGTTCCGCGAGATCCGCGAGCGCGTGAACCAGGGCGGCTCGCTGGCCGACGCGCTGTACGAGCACCCGCGGCTCTTCGGCGAGCTCTACGTCAACATGGTCCGCGCCGGCGAGGCGACGGGCAACGTCGACGTCGTGCTGCGCCGCCTGGCGGACTACCTCCAGGCCCAGCGCGTGCTGCGCCGCAAGATCGTGTCGGCCCTCACGTATCCGGTGATGATGATCGCGATCGGCGTGATCGTGGTCAGCATCCTGATGGCCGTCGTCGTGCCCAAGATCACCGGCATGCTGACCGACCAGGGCAAGACGCTGCCGGCTCCGACGCAGGTCCTGATCTTCATCAGCGACCTGTTCAAGAACTGGTGGTGGGCCGGCGCGCTGGGCATCGCCGCGATCTCGTTCACGATCGAGCGCATCTACAAGACCAACAAGGGCCGCATGTTCATCGACAAGAACATGCTGCGCGTGCCCATCATCGGCGACCTCCTGCGCAAGCAGGCCGTGGCGCGTTTCACGCGCACGCTCTCGACGCTGTTGCAGAGCGGCGTGCCGGCCGTGCAGAGCCTCGAGATCACGCGCACGGTCGTCGGGAACCGCGTCCTGGCCGACGCGACCGAGCACATCCGCGTGAAGATCCTGGAGGGCACGGACATCTCGACGCCCCTCAAGCAGACGGGGGTCTTCCCCCCGCTGGTCAGCTACATGGTCGCGATCGGCGAGCAGTCGGGCGAGCTGGAGCAGATGCTCGACCGGGTGGCGATCGCCTACGACGAGGAGATCGACATCGCCACGGAGCGCGTCACCTCGGTCATCGAGCCGATCATGATCATCGTCCTGGCCCTGATCGTGGGCTACATCGTGGTCTCGATCGTCCTGCCGATTCTCCAGATCGGGCAGGTCGGATGAGCCGGGAGCCGGTTCTGGGCTATCCTGGAGGCGGTTCCGCGCCGGCGGACGGAACCGGAGGAATACCCTGCCGCGGGCCGCGTCGAACAGCGGCAGCCCGAAGAACGGGCCCCTAGACCCATGAAACACTCGCTTTCCCGTGCCGGGCACAACGCCGGCTTCACGCTGGCCGAGATGATGGTCGTCATCGTCATCCTGGGCCTCTTGGCGACGCTCGTCGTCACGAACGTCATGAAGAACCTGGGCCAGGCCATGGGTGGCAAGGTCAAGACGGACATCGTGACGATCGAGAGCGCGCTCGAGAACTACGCGATCAACAACTCGATGCGCTACCCCGACAGCCTCGAGCCGCTCGTGACGCCGGACGTCAACGGCCAAACGTACCTCAAGGGGACGCGGCTGCCGACGGACCCCTGGAAGAACGAGTACCAGTACGACCCGCCCGGACCGGGCCAGCCGCTGCCGCGCATCTACACGCTGGGCAAGGACATGCAGCCCGGAGGCGAGGGCGACAACCGCGACATCGACAACGTGATGATCAGGAACGGCGAGGCCGACGCACAGGACGACAAGTAGGCCACGGCGATGGACCGTGGCCACGAGCGGTCGCTCAGCGCGCGCGCCCCTCGGCGCGCCGGCTTCACGCTCGTCGAGCTGCTGGCGGTCATCATCGTCCTGGCCCTGATCGCGACGCTGGTCACGATCAACTGGCGCGCGATCCTGCCGCGCACGCAGCTGCATTCGGCCGTGCGCAGCCTGGGGGCCGTGCTGCAGGGCACGCGCTCGGACGCGATCGCCCGCAACGCGATCTTCGACGTGCAGTACGACCTGGACGAGCACCGCTACCGCGTCGTGACGCCCTTCCGCGCCGGCGGCGGCCTCGCCCCCACCGCCGAGGACCGTCAGGCCCTGGCCTGGCAGGATCTGCCGACCTCCGTGCGCTTCCGGTCGATCACGATCGGCACCGAGATGTACGAGAAGGGGCTGATCTTCGTGCGGTTCGACCCGCTCGGCAGCGCATCCGGACACGTGATCGTGCTGGCGCAGCCGGCGGACGACAACATGTACACGATCGAGGTGCAGGGACTGCTCGGCCTGATCGACTACCACGAGGGCCTGTACGAGCGCGCGGCCCCGCGCGAGGACGATTTCCAATGAGACGAACACGCGCACGCTCGGGGTTCACGCTGGCGGAGGTCGCGGTGACGATCGTCATCGTCGGCATCACGCTGGTGTACGTGATGCAGGGGCTGAACACGGCGAAGATGACGGCTGCACTGACCCGCAACCAGAAGCTGGCGCGCGACCTGGGGCTCTTCACTCTGGGCCAGGTCGAGAGCGGCCTCCTGCGCGACGACATCGAGACCGGGATGGCCGGCAGCTACTCCGAGGAGGGCTACCCGGACTTCAACTGGGAGATCGCGGTCGGCGACGACGCGCTGTCGGACACGTCGAATGAGAAGCCGTACGACTCGTGGGCACCGACGCAGAAGGAGCTCGACGCGAAGTCCAAGGAGGACGAGGAGACCGCCGAGGAGCCGTACGAGAAGATCCGCGTGCGCGTCACGTTCCCGCAGGTGCTCGAGTTCTCGAACGAGCTGACGCTCGAGCGCTGGATGCCCTGGAAGCAGGTCTACGGCGAGGCCGAGGGCGAGGCGGGCAAGGTCTCGAAGAACCCCAAGGCCTCGAAGGGCAGCAACTCGTCGCCGGCGGCCGGATCGACGGGCACGGGCGGCTCGACGAGCACGCCGTCCAAGGGATCCAAGCCGTGAAGGCGCGGTTCGTCACGCTGCGTTCGCGCGCCGGCTTCACGCTGGTCGAAGTGCTCCTGACCCTGATGATCATGGCCGGGATCATGGTGTCGATCACGCAGATCCTGACCGCCGCGCGCACGTCGCGCGACACGATCCACAACATCCAGGAGACGATGCTGGCCGGCCCGGCGATCCTGGACCTGCTCGAGCGCGACCTCCGCTCGCTCTCCGTCTACGACCGCACGCGGCTGATGCAGCTGCGCGTCAAGAACCGCGTGACCGCCGGTCTCGACGGCGACAGCATCGACTTCGTGGCCAACTCGAAGAGCCGCGTGCTGACCGCCATCGAGGATCGTTTCACGCGCAGCCCGCTGTGCGAGATCGGCTACCGCCTGCGCGTGCGGCCGGACGACGACCAGTTCCTCGAGATCTGGCGCCGCGAGCAGTTCGGCGTGGACGACGACCCGTTCGAGGGCGGCGAGTACCAGTACCTGCACGAGCGCGTGAAGGCCTTCGACATCCAGACCTTCACCGAGGATGGCCCGGACGGCGAGCCGCTCGAGGAGTGGGGCACCGACCGCGCCGAGGAGAACATCGGGCTGCCGGCGCGCATCGAGGTCACGCTGACGCTCGAGCTGGCGCCGCGCCTGGTCAACGAGCAGATCTCGTTCCTGTCGACCGACCGACGCACGCTGACCTACAAGCGGATCATCCGGATCCCCGAGGGCCTGCGCGCGGAGGAGGAGGACCTCCCCGTGCCGATGATTCCGAAGGTGCCCGCGCCGCCCGCGAATGCGCCGGCCGAGGTCGGCGGTGCGGCGAAGGGCAACAACAACAACAACGACAGGACCTCGGGCCCGCCCCCGCCGACGGGCACCCTCCCGCCGAATTAGCGGCCTCGTTCGCCTGGCTGGAAGAGTTCCGGTAGCGCAGCACGGCGCCTGATCGTCCAACCGCTCGAGCCTTGGACCACCGGCTCGATCCGCTTCCCGGCAGAGCTTGTGGCGCCGCGCCACGCGGCGCGGGATCGTCCAGCCGCTCGAGCCTAGACCGGCTCGATCGCCTTCCCGATCCGGTCGCGCCCGTCCATGTACGGCGCCAGCACCTTCGGCACCCGCACGGTCCCGTCACGTTGCTGGTGGTTCTCGATCAGCGCGATCAGCATGCGCACGCTCGCCGCGACCGTGTTGTTCAGCGTGTGGCACGTGCGCACGGTGCCCTCCGCGTCGCGGTAACGAAGGTTCAGCCGCCGCGCCTGGAACTCGTGGAAGCGGCTCGCGCTGTGCGTCTCGCCGTAGCCCTTTCGCGAGGGCATCCAGGTCTCGATGTCGAACTTCTGGATCTGCGGCTGCCCCAGGTCGCCGCCGCACACGTTCACGATGCGGTAGGGCAGCTCGAAGGCCTGCAGCACCTCCTCGGCGTTGCGCACGATGTCGTGGTGGTGCGCCAGGCTCGTGGCCGCGTCGGCCACGTCGACGATCACCTGCTCGACCTTCTGGAACTGGTGCACGCGGTACAGCCCGCGCGTGTCCTTGCCGTACGTGCCGGCTTCGCGCCGGTAGCACGACGACAGCGCGACGTACTTCCGCGGCAGCGTGCGCACGTCGAGGATCTCGTCCTGGTGGTAGGCCGTGACCGGCACTTCGGCCGTGCCGACCAGCACCAGATCGTCGCGATCGTCGCAGCGGTAGGCCTGCTCCTCGCCGCCCGGGAAGTAGCCCGTGCCGACCATGACCTCGCGCCGCACGAGCGTCGGCACGGACATGGGCACGAAGCCCTTCTTGACCATGCGCTCGAGCGCGTAGCGCATGACCGCGCCCTCGAGCAGCGACAGGTCGCCCTTCAGGAAGTAGTTGCGGCTGCCGGCGATCCGCGCGCCGCGCTCGACGTCGATCCAGTCCTGCACCTCGCCCAGCGCGATGTGGTCCCTCGGATCGAAGTCGAACTGTCGCGGCTCGCCCCAGCGCTTGACCTCGACGTTCTCGCTGTCGTCCTTGCCCTCGGGGACCTCCGCGGCCGGGACGTTGGGCACGCGCAACAGCATCTCGTGCAGCCGCGCCTGCAGCGCGCCGTATTCCTTTTCGCGCTCCTGGACCAGGCCCTTCTCGCGGCGCTGCTCCTCGGCCAGCTTGGGGCGTTCCGCGGCCGGCGCCTCGCCGATGCGCTTGCTGGCCGTCTTCTGGCGGTTGCGCAACTCGTCAAGCCGCGCGCCCATCTCGCGCACTTCCTTGTCGAGCACCAGGATGGCGTCGACGTCGCACACGATGCGCTTCTTGGCCGCTCCGGCCTTCACGACTTCGGGCTGGGCCCGGATGAACTTGATGTCCAGCACGCGCGAGCTCACTCCTTCCAGGCGGACTCGACCTTGCCGAACAGCTTGTGCTTCTCGTCGACGATCTGGACCTCGACGTCGCCCGCGCCCTTGACGTCGAAAACGAGGTCGAGCGGGAACCAGATCGCCAGCCAGCCCGCTTCGCCCATGTCTTCGATGGTCTGCGTGCTCTGGATCAGGGGCATCTTCTCGGTCTTCACGACCTTCTTCGTGCCCTTCTTGCGCCACGACGCCTCGGGGTGGGGCACGACGTTCCAGGGGCGCTCGTAGCGCTCGCTGCCCACGCCCGTCATCACGACCGTGTTGCCGACGACCGTCAGCTTGTCGTCCGCCTGCTTCAAGGTGAAGTCGAGCGCGTACGGTGCGCCGAGCTTGACTACCGTCGTCCCGCCGACCGCGACGTCGTAGTTCAGGCTGCCCTTCCCGGGCAGGATGAGTGCCTTCTGCATCTGGCGCTTCTTGCCCTTGCGCACGTCCCCGTAGAAGAGCGTGTAGCGCCCGGACGGGACCGCGACGCCCTTGGCGCCGCCCTCGACCAGGTCGTAGTAGCAGTCCTTCAGCGATTCGGTCCCGCGCACGACGACGTAGTTCGGTGCATAGCCTTTGCATTCGAGCTTCAGCGTGCCGGTCTCCACGTTGGCCGGCGTCGCGTTGACCTGCTTGCCCTTGCTGCCGCCCTCGAACTTCCACCACTTGCCGCCGACTTCCTGGTACTGGCTCCAGGGCCGCGCGCGCTTGCTCGTGCCGATCACGATCGAGTCGAACTCGGGCTGGAACATGCCGTTCGACAGGCCGCCGTAGCCGTAGGTCTGCAGCTCGCTGCCGTACACGGCGTCCATCGTGTCGTCGATGATCCGGAACTGCGTGCCGGCCAGGTTCCCGATCACGCTGGCGGCCGAGAGCGTGTAGATCGACATCCCCAGATCGTTCGGGTTCAGGTTGACCTGCAGACCCTGGAAGGTGTCCTGATCGATCCCGGTGACTCCGAAGAAGGCCCAGGGCCGGGCCGCGTCGCCCTTGCCGACCTGCACGCGAAACGGGGTCATGGCGCCCGTCAGCGCGATCTTCGTGTCGGCCGCTCCGTCGCCCTTGCCGTCCCCGTCGACGTCGAAGCGCAGGTCGCTCGAGCCGATCCGGTGCAGCACCGGCGAGTCCGCGCCCAGAAACGCGAACGTGCCGAACGTGCCCTTGGCGCCCAGGCGCAGCGGCGTCCAGAGCGCGTAGATCTCGTCGGCCTGGTAGCAGGGCCGCACGAACGCTTCGGGTCCGGCCAGCGGCTCGAACGTCAGCGCCACCGTCACAGGGTTGCCGCCCTCGCCCGGCGCGGGAGCCCCGGGGCCGCCCGGCGCCTCGCCACCCTTGCCGCCCTCGCCTCCACCTTTGTCGGGCTCGGACGGATCGGGCGCCTTGTCGTAGCCCCGCTTGGCCAGGTCGGCGCGGCGCTTCTCGGCCTCGTCCCAGCGATCGTCCTTGCACTCGATCTTGCCGCGCAGCTCGGCCGCCTTCGTCCAGTTCGTCCAGGCCTTGTGCGGCTCGGCGGCCGGCCCGCGCAACGGTTCGTCGAAGATCGTCGCCAGCGCGATGAAGGCCTCGGACGCGAAGTACAGGTCGCCCTCCGAATCGAAGGCGCCGGCCAGGACGTCGAGCTCCTCGGCCGTCTGCACGAACATCAGTCCGTCCTTGGCATCGCGGTTCGCTTCCACGTCGCTGAGCGCCTGCACCAGGCGCTTGCGCAGGTCGACGCGCGTCTTCTTGCGCGCTTCGTCCAGGCCGCGCACGTAGTCGTCGTGGAGCTTGGGGAACTGGGTCTTGATCGTCGCGGTCCAGCCTTCGACCAGCGCGTCGCGCAGCGCCTGCTCGTTCGCGTCGGCGCGGTCGACGAGGACCTCGCCGATCCGCACGATCCAGGCCGCGGCCTGCGGGCTCTCCGATCGGACGAGCGTCTCCATGTCGGCCTTCTTGCCCGAGCCCAGGACCTTCTTGGCCTTCTCCTTGAACGCGACGTCGGTCGCGTCGAAGGCGGCGAAGGCGGCGGCGGGAGCAGGGCGAGCCGTCGGTTCGACGGCCGCGAGGACCGGCAGACAAGCGGTCAGCGCGATGAGGTGGGCGGGTCGCATGGTCGATCGGCCGCGCCGAAGATGGCTGGCGGCAGCGGGATGAGAGCTGCCCCTTCGCGCGCGGAGAGCGCAGAAGGATAGCAACCGGTTCAGGTGGGCCCTAGGCGGGGCCGGTGTCACGGGCCGTTCGCACGGGCCAGCACCCGGAACAGGGCGCGGAACAGAGGACAGACAGCGAACCACGGGAGGGAGAACAGTCACCGAACCACGGATCGGAGAACAGACCTTCACACCCAGAAGTACTGGTTGTTCGGCGCCTCACGGCGCCTCTCGTGCCTGACGGCACCTCACTACTTGCGCGACGAGGCCTTCTTCAGGAACTCGCGCTCGGACTTGGACAGGCTGCCGATCCCCTGCCTCGCGATCTTCTCGAGGAGCTGGTCGACGTGCTGCGCGTCCGACGTCGCGCGCTCGACCTGCGCGACCGCGCGGCGGCGCTCGAGGATCTCGACCGGATCCTTGCGCACGAGCCCGGTGCGCACGGCCAGGAAACCGTAGGCGATGCCGCCCAGGTGGATCAGGTGCGCGGTGCCGTCCTGGACGCCCTTCATCTGCACGAGCGCCGCGTACAAGGTCAGGACGAGGATCCCGATCGCGAGCCAGCGCAGCTTGATGGGGAAGATGAGCAAGTACACCCGGCGCTCGGGGAACAGCGTCGCCGCGGCAATCATGACGCCGTAGCAGGCGCCCGACGCGCCGAGCGCCGGGTGCGAGGGCATCCCCAACCAGGCCGCGACGAGGTAGAGGAGCGCGCCGGCGAGCTGCGCGCCGGCGTAGGTCCAGAGGAAGCGTCGACGTCCCAGCTCCTCCTCCAGCATCGTCCCCATGAAGTAGAGGATCATGAGGTTGCCCAGCAGGTGTCCCAGACCCTGCACGTCGTGCAGCAAGCCGTAGGTGGCGAGCTGCCAGACCGGGACCAGCGGGAACGACTCGCTCCACGCGGACGGGTCGAGCCACAACACCTGCAGGATCCTCAGGTACGTGGGCGTGCTCTGCATGTAGAGCGCGAACATCACGAGCTGGATCGCCGCCAGCATGATCAGCAGCGTCTTCACCGCCGACGTCAGGCGCGGAAACGCGAACTGGGGCATCGGCCCCGGTGCATCGTCGGTGTAGCGCGCGGACACGCGGTGTTTCCTCAGGGCCTCGTCAGTGCTCGCCGGTTCGTGTGGATCGCGCCCGTTCGGTCCCGCGGCCGCCGCGGCGATCCTGATTCTACGCTCGCGGCCGACACGTTCGTTCAGCGAGCCGCGCGAGCCGGTTCCGCCGCACGCTCCGCCGCGCGCAACGTGTTCGCCAGGAGCATCGCGATCGTCATGGGACCGACGCCTCCCGGAACGGGCGTGATCCAGGCCGCGCGCGCGCGCGCCGCCTCGAACTCGACGTCCCCCACCAGGCTGCCGTCGGGCATGCGGTTGATCCCGACGTCCAGGACGACCGCCCCGGGCTTGACCCACGCGCCCTGGACGAGCCGCGGGCGGCCGACCGCCGCGACGAGGACGTCGGCGCGCGCGCACAGGGCGGCCAGGTCGCGGCTCTTCGAGTGCGCGACCGTGACGGTCGCGTTGCGCTCGAGCGCCAGGGCCGCGAGCGGCTTGCCGACCAGCATGGAGCGGCCCACCACGACGACCTCGCGGCCCTCGAGGGCGATCCCGTGGCGGTCGAGCAGCTCGATGCACCCCAGCGGCGTGCAGGGCCGGTGGCCCGGCTTCGAAAGGACCAGCGCGGCGATGTTCTGCGCCGTGAGCCCGTCCACGTCCTTGGCCGGGTGGATGCGCTCGATGACGCGCTGTGCGTCGAGGCCGGCCGGCAGCGGCATCTGCACCAGGATCCCGTGCACGGCCGGATCCGCGCTCTCGCGCGCGACGAGGTCCTCGAGCTCGCCCTGCCGCGCGCTGGCGGGCAGGCGCAGCGTGCGCACGGCGAAGCCGGCTTCGGTCGCGGCCTTGTCCTTGTTGCGCACGTAGACGTGGCTGGCCGGGTCGTCGCCGACGAGCACGACCGTGAGCCCGGGCTTCTGGCCCAGCTCGGCCAGGCGCAGCGCGCGCTCGCGCACCTCCGCGCGCACTGTCGCCGCGACGGCCTTGCCGTCCAAGAGGCGCGCGCCGCCCAGAGAACCGGAAGCGGAACTGGACGCGTTCACGGGTGCACGCCCACAGAAGTCCTGGTGCGAAGCGCGCCTCAGCGCGCTTCGATACGCGCCTGCTCGGTCGAGGGACCGGGGCCCTGCTGGCCTTCTTGCGGCTCGACGCCGTCGTCCGTGTAACGGTGCAGGCTCTTCTGGCTGTCCGGGAGGTAGCCGAAGACCTGGAACGTCAGGAACACGCTCAGCGCGCCGCCGACGAGCGCGGTCATCGCCTTCGCGCCGCGGTAGCCGCCCAGGAGTCGCAGGTGGATGTAGATCACGTAGACGAGCCACGTGATCAGCGCGGAGTTCTCCTTGCTGTCCCAGCCCCAGTAGTTGGCCCAGGCCTCCTGCGCCCAGAACGCGCCCATCCACAAGCCGGCGGTCAGGAACGGGAACCCGACCGCGAACGCGCGGAAGCTGACGTCGTCGAGCTCCTTCTCGAGGCGGCGCATCGTGTCGACGCCGGGCACCTTGCCGAGCATCGCCAGCACGCCGAAGACGCCGGCCGAGATCAGGAGCATGGGCACCGTCACGAGCTGCGCGAACGGCACCAGGAGCAATCCGGCCAGGATGAAGGCCTGGCTCTGCCAGCTCTGCCCGCCGCGGAACACGCCGCTCCAAAAGCGCGTGACGAAGTACACGAGCGCGATCAGCGCCGCGATGCCCATCGTCGCGTAGCTGAAGATCAGGCAGGAAAGGTGTGGCGCGAACCACCAGCTCTGCAGAGCGGGCGGGAGGTCGCGCTGCGCCGTCGCCAGCGTGCGCACGTGCGCATGCGTGAACAGGATGCCGGCCAGGACGAGCATCCCCAGCGCGTCCTCGACGATCGCCCACCCGTGACCGCGCTTGCGCAGCGCCAGCGCAAAGTAGAGCACGATCATGGACACGCCCAGGGCCAGCGTGAACATGCCGAGCACCTCGGTCATGGTCTGGCTCGGGAAGTGATTCACTTCCTTCCAGCGGCGCCCGACGCCGACCGCCATCGTGACGGTGGCGAGGACGATGAACACGATCGGTCCGCGAGCGACCCAACGCGGCCGCGAGCCGTCGGCCGACGGACGCGCGTGGAAGAGCGCCGAGACGAGCGCGGCCAGGATCCCCAGGCCGCACAGGACGTCGGCCACGACGACGAGCCGCGTCGAGAGGAGGATGTCCTCGCGCAGCAGCAGTTCGAACGGGTTCATCGCTGTCCTCCCGCGCGTCGCGCGCGCGCTTCCGCGATCGGCCGCGCCAGGAAGGCCACGGCCGCGCCGAAGATCGTCAGGTACATGCCGAACAGGACCACGGGGATGCCTGGATCGTACACCACGCCGATCCCCGAGTAGGTCGGGAAGCGCGCGTCGGCGTTCGTCTGGAAGAAGCGGTAACCCCTGTGGACGAAATAGTCGTTCACGCGGATCTCGCGGTCGCGCTCGGAGCCCACGTCGAGCGCGGCCCAGGTCCCGCCGCCGTCCTTCTCGTGCACGGACAGCACGCTGCGCCACTCGAACGGGAACCCTTCCTGGTTCTCGAAGAAGCGCACCCAGAAGCGGCGGTCGGGCGACGACCACAGGTGCGCGCGCCCCGCGTCGGTCGAGGCCATGCGCACGGTGCGCTCGCTCTGCGCCGGCGTGCCCGGGTCGCTCGTGATCTTCAGGACGACGCCGGTCGGATCGGTCGAGTAGAAGAACGGGTCGTAGGCCGGACCGCGGATGAAGTCGGCCTCGGGGTCGTAGTCGATGCGCGTCTCGAACTTCACGTTGCGCAGGAGCTCGCGCACGTCGACGTGCGTGTCGCCCGGCAGGTCGAGACGATCGCCGGCCTTCACCGCGACGGCGCGCCCGTCCTGCGAGACGAGCTCCGGCGCGCGCGTCGGTCCCCAGGCCAGCACGTAGCGCGGCGGACCGGGCGACGTCCAGCGTTCCCAGTCGAGCGCCAGCGCGAGGTCGGGGAACGCGTACTCCTTCTGCATCTGGTGCGACTCGGCGTCGAACGCTTCGCCGACGACGCGCCGCTCGGGAGCGCCGCCGTTCTCGGGCGTGATCTCGACGACGACGCCCGGGTTCGACGGGTACTGCTCGGCCAGCGGGCGCGGGTCGAGGATCTCCGTCTTCGCGACCGGATCGAAGCGCAGGTCGCCGGCGGCCGCAACGACCCGGACGCGATAGCCGGCCGGGCCCTCGACGACGTCGCCGACACGGATGGGCACGACCATCGGCTCGACGTCGCCGGCCGCGGCGACGCGCAGCGAGAGCCAGCCGACGCGGCCCTCCTCGGGCCCCGCGGCGAGGCGCCGCGCCTGCACCGGGTCGTCGCCGTACGCGACCGCGAGCCGGAACTTCCAGTGGGGATCGAGGAAGGGCGGGATGCGCGCGTCGGGCGTCAGGAACACGCTGCGCTCGCGCGCGTCCGCCACGCCGCCTTCCTGACGCTGCGCCGAGCGCGCAGCCTCGTCCACAGTCGCCAGGATCGCCAGCGGCCCGAGCCCCTCGGGATCGTCCGGGTTCTCGGCCTCCCACCAGCGCGGCGGACCGACGGTTGCGCGCTCGTGGATCTCCGCCACGTCGACGCGGATGCGCGGGCGCTTGCCGCCGCGTTCGTCGTCGACGAAATCGAGCTCGATCTGCCGCCCGGGCCAGAGCGTGAACGACGGCAGGTTCGACTTGAAGTCGTCCTCGAAGAAGCCGACCTCGAGCGTCTTCCAGTCGCGCCGCGCGAAGCGGTCGAGCGACAGCGCGAACGGCATGCGCCGCGGCTTGCCCGGATCGTGGAAGCCGTCGTAGACGTCGCGCGGCTGCTCGCCCAGCATCAGGTGCAGGACGCCGCGGTCGGTCTTCAGCTTGCTCCACACTCCGCCGGCGATGAGCGTCATCACGCCCAGGTGCACGAGCTTGTAGCCGCCCTTCTTGAGCGTGAACCAGCTCTGGAACGAGCCCTTGAACGTGTTCACGGCCACCCCGATGAACAGGAGGCCGAGCAGCGACGCGAACCAGTTCGACTTGTACGTGCGGTTCAGGTCGAGCGCCGACGAGATCTCGAACGCGCGCCGGAACGCGGGCTCGTTCGAGCGGATCAGGTTGCCGATCTCCTGCGACTTCGTGCGGCCCGAGAAAGCCGCGCCCATCTGCTTCTCGCGGTTCTGGCGCTCCTCGATGCCGTAGCGGTCCTGGAAGCTGTCGAGCTTCTCGGTCACGCCCGGCGGCAGGCTCGCCTCGGGCATCCCGATGCCGTACGGGTGCATCAGGTGGTAGAGGAAGAAGCCCTCGGCCCAGCGGAAGGCCGAGTACTCGTTCTTCCAGCGCTTGAGGCGCACGAGCTGGTCGGCGCTCAGGCCCGACAGCGCCGGATGGTCCTCGGGGTGTCGCCGGAACACTTCGTCGCTGGCCCGCTTGGGCGCCGGCACGTAGGCCTCGACGACCTCGGCCGGGATGTCGCCGATCTCCGGGACGCGCTCCGTCGGGTCCTCGAAGCCCGTGATCTGCGGCACGAGCACGCCGATCGCGATCGCGAGCAACGTGGAGCTCACGAGCGTTACGCCCACGTGCATCGACCTGTAGAAGCGCAGGATCGCCGCGCGCTGCAGCACGACGAACACGAGGCTGGCGAGCATGAAGCCGCCGAACGCCGCGATCTGCAGCCCGTTCGCGTGGCCGTCGACGATGCGTCCGAGCACGGACAGCGCCACGTGCCCGGCGATCACGAGCGCGAAGACGATCGCGAAAGTGCTGCCGAACCCCCAGCGGAAAACCTTCGCCTTGCGGTCTGTTTCGGCCGATTCGCTCACTGTCGCGCTCCTACCAACGCCGCTCGACGACGTACCCGGCCAGCTCCTCGAGCGCGGCACGCGCCGACGACTCGGGCAGCCGGGCCACGCGCGAGCTCGCGCTCTCCGCCAGTTCCGCGGCGCGCGCCATCGCGCTCTCGACGCCGCCGGCCAGGTCGCAGGCCGCGCGCAAGAGCTGGACGCGGTGCGCGAGCCCGGGCTGCGTGTAGATCTCGCGGATTCGCGCCTGCGCCGCGCGGCCCGCT
>Ga0163153_10002716_pt1 | contig 24975 bp, 37 predicted proteins | sample OliLakLV19MP6IB1_FD_148629 | JGI IMG/M metagenome (GOLD analysis project Ga0163153, IMG submission 148629) | Freshwater microbial mat bacterial communities from Lake Vanda, McMurdo Dry Valleys, Antarctica - Oligotrophic Lake LV.19.MP6.IB-1 | ecosystem: Environmental > Aquatic > Freshwater >...
ACCACCGACAACACCAGCATCACGGCGAGGTTGGTGGCCAGGAACAGGAATATGCGTTTCATTGCGGCCCCTATGTTGGAAGGACGGTATCAACCACCCCACGTGGGGCGATGGGCGGCGTTTTTCAACCCGGATTGCGACGTGCAATCGGGCATCAGAACGGGATGTCGTCCTCGAAATCGTCGAACTTGCCGCCGGCGGGTTTGGCGCCCGCCGGTTTCGAGGCGGGCGGGCGCGACGCGGGGGCGTCGCCCGGATCGCGGTCCGGCGCGGCGCCACCGCCCATGCCCGAGCGCGAGCCCAGCATCTGCATGGCGTTGGCGACGATTTCGGTGGTGTATTTGTCGACGCCGTCCTTGTCCTGCCACTTGCGCGTCTGCAGGCGGCCCTCCACGTAGACCTGGCTGCCCTTCTTGAGGTATTCGCCGGCGATCTCGGCGAGTTTCCCGAAGAAGGCGACCCGATGCCATTCGGTTTTTTCCTGCTTCTCGCCGGCCTTGTCCTTCCAGTTTTCCGTGGTTGCGATGGAGATGTTGGTGATCGCGCCGCCATCCGGCATGTAACGGGTCTCGGGGTCGCGCCCCAGGTTGCCGATGAGGATCACCTTGTTGACCGATGCCATGAATCTGTCCTTTCTTAAGTTCGGGAAGCCGGCGCGGCCGCCGGCAGGAAATCGCCCATGTTCCAGGCCACCGCGAACCACCCAGCCATCACGGCCAGGCAACACACCAGGACCGTGACGAAGCCGGCGTGTTGCGCGACGGCCCCGCCCGAGGCGGCGCCGAAGAACGTGCCGAGGAACTGTACGCTGGAATAGACCCCTGTTGCTGCTCCGCGCGCCTCGCGCGGAGCAGCCCGCGACACGAGCGCGGGGAGCTTGGCTTCAAGAACGTTGAAGCCGGCAAAAAAGATGACCAGCCCGGCGCAGATCATCGCCAGGCTGTCCAGGCCCGCGGCAAGGACCGCCACGCCCACCGCCGCGGTTGCGATGGCGCCCAGGAACGCCGGGCGCTCACGCCCGCCCCCGCGCCGCGCGATCACCGGCAGCACCAGCACAAAACCCGCGAACACCGTGCCGAGGTAGACCCAGCCGTGGCTGGAGCTCGCCAGGCCGCCGCGCGCGAGCGCCACCGGCACCACGATGAAAAGCGCCATCAGCACCGCGTGCAGGGCGAAGATGCCGACGTTGAGCCGGGCCAGTTCGGGGTCGCGCAGCAGCAAGCGCATCGGCACCCGGCGCACGGCGGGCGCCGCGGCAGGCTCCGCCGGCACCAGGTATTTCACCACCCCGATCGCCGCCAGTGCCAGCACGCCGGTGACCGCGAAAATGCCCGACACGCCGATTGCGTGCATGAGGACGGGGCCCGCCACAAACGAGATCGCAAAAACCGCGCCGATGGTCGAGCCGATGATCGCCATGGCCTTGGTGCGCTGGGATTCGCGGGTCAGGTCCCCGGCCAGGGCCATCACGGTGGCCGAGATCGCCCCGGCCCCCTGGAGGATGCGTCCGGCGATCATCACCGCGGGGCTCTCGCCCAGGGCGCAGACCACGCTGCCGGCGGCAAGCAGGGCGAGGCCGAGGTAGATCACCGGCTTGCGCCCGTGGCGGTCGGAAAGCCAGCCGAACGGCAGTTGCAGCAGCGCCTGGGTCAGGCCGTAGGCGCCGAGGGCCATCCCGACCAGCGTGAGCGACCACCCCGGCCGGCCGTCGGCCCAGAGCGCGAACACCGGCAGGATCACGAACATGCCGAACAGCCGCAGCGCGAACACCGAGGCCAGCGAGAAACTGGCGCGCAGCTCGGCTGCGGACATGCGGGCCGGAGGATTCACCGAAATTGGGGGTTGGAGCGAGGCAAGGAGGCTGAGGTATATTAGCAGACTGCCCAATGGAAACCATTCGCATCCGCGGCGCGCGCACGCACAACCTCAAGAATGTCAGCGTCGACATTCCGCGCAACCGCCTCGTGGTTGTCACCGGCCTTTCGGGCTCGGGCAAATCCTCGCTGGCCTTCGATACCCTCTACGCCGAGGGTCAGCGCCGCTACGTCGAATCGCTATCGGCCTATGCGCGCCAGTTCCTGCAGCTCATGGAGAAGCCCGACGTCGACCTGATCGAGGGCCTTTCGCCCGCGATCGCCATCGAGCAGAAGGCGACCTCGCACAACCCGCGCTCCACGGTCGGCACCGTCACGGAGATCCACGACTACCTGCGCCTGCTTTTCGCGCGGGTGGGTGATCCCTACTGTCCGGAGCACAAGATCCCGTTGTCCGCGCAGAGCGTGGCGCAGATGGTCGACCACGTGCTGGCGCTGCCGGAAAACACCCGCGTGATGGTGCTGGCCCCGCTGATCGTGGGGCGCAAGGGCGAGCAGGTGGAGCTCTTCGACGAGCTGCGCGCGCAGGGTTTCGTGCGCCTGCGCATCGACGGCGACGTGCACGAGATCGACCGCCTGCCCAAGCTCGACCGCAACCGCAAACACACGATCGAGATCGTGATCGACCGCGTGAAGATCGAGCGCCCGGCCACCGGTCCCGGCCAGCAGCAGCGGCTGGCCGAATCGTTCGAGACCGCGCTGCGCCACGCCGACGGCCGCGCGATCGCGGTGGAGATGGACACCGGCAGGGAGCATCTCTTCTCCGCGAAGTTCGCCTGCCCGGTCTGCAGCTACGCGATCCCGGAGCTCGAGCCGCGCCTCTTCTCGTTCAACAACCCGATGGGCGCGTGCCCGCGCTGCGACGGACTGGGCGAGATCACCTTCTTCGATCCGCGGCGCGTGGTGGCATTCCCGCACCTGTCGCTGGCCGGTGGCGCGGTGCGCGGCTGGGACCGCCGCAACCAGTTCTATTTCGCCATGCTGGTGTCGCTGGCCCAGCACTACGGCTTCGACGTCGAGGTCCCGTTCGAATCGTTGCCGCAGGCCTCCCAGGACATCGTGCTGCTGGGGTCGGGCGAGGAGAAGGTCGCCTTCAAGTACCCCGGCGAAAAGGGCCGCAATTCGGTGAAGGAACACGCCTTCGAGGGGATCCTGCCGAACCTCGAGCGCCGCTACCGGGAGACCGACTCGGTCGCCGTGAAGGAGGAGCTGGCGAAATACCTGAACACGCGCTCGTGCCCGGAATGCGGCGGCACGCGCCTGCGGGTGGAAGCCCGCAACGTCTTCGTGGCGGGGCGTGGCATCCACGAGCTGTCGTCGATGGCGCTGCGCCAGTCGCAGCCGTTTTTCGAGACGCTCCAGCTGCCGGGCTCGAAAAGCGCCATCGCCGACAAGATCGTGCGCGAGATCGCCAACCGCGTGCAGTTCCTCAACAACGTGGGCCTGGACTACCTCTCGCTCACCCGCTCGGCCGATACCCTGTCCGGGGGCGAGGCGCAGCGCATCCGCCTGGCGAGCCAGATCGGCTCGGGCCTGACCGGCGTGATGTACGTGCTCGACGAACCCTCCATTGGCCTGCACCAGCGCGATAACGAGCGATTGATCGAGACGCTCAAGCGGCTGCGCGACCTGGGCAATTCGGTGATCGTGGTTGAACACGACGAGGAGGCGATCGCCTCCGCCGACTACGTGATCGACATGGGGCCCGGCGCCGGCGTACACGGCGGCGAGGTGGTCGCCCACGGCACGCCCGCCGAGATCCTTCGCCATCCCGACTCCCTCACCGGGCAATACCTTTCGGGGCGCAAGTCCATTGCGGTGCCGGCGCGGCGCCGCAAGCCCGACGCTTCGAAGATGCTGCGCATCGTCGGCGCCCGCGGCAACAACCTCAAGAACGTGAGCGTCGAGCTGCCGGTCGGCCTGCTGGTTGCGGTCACCGGCGTGTCGGGTTCGGGCAAGTCGACCCTCATCAACGACACCCTCTACCACGCGGCCGCCCATCACCTCTACGGCTCGGCCGCGGAGCCCTCGGAGCACGACTCGATCGAGGGCCTGGACCACTTCGACAAGGTGATCAATGTGGACCAGGGCCCGATCGGGCGCACGCCACGATCCAACCCCGCGACCTATACGGGCCTGTTCACGCCGATCCGGGATCTCTTCGCCGGCGTGCCCGAATCGCGGGCGCGCGGCTACGGGCCGGGACGTTTCTCGTTCAACGTGAAGGGCGGGCGCTGCGAGGCGTGCCAGGGCGACGGGCTGATCAAGGTGGAGATGCATTTCCTGCCCGATGTCTACGTGCCATGCGACGTGTGCCACGGCAAGCGCTACAACCGCGAGACGCTCGAGGTGCACTACAAGGGCCGTTCGATCGACCAGGTGCTCGACATGACGGTCGAGGCGGCCCACGAATTCTTCCAGTCGGTACCCTCGATCGCGCGCAAGCTTGCCACGCTGCTCGAGGTGGGCCTGGGCTACATCAGGCTCGGACAGAGCGCGACCACCCTTTCCGGCGGCGAGGCGCAGCGCGTAAAGCTGTCCCTCGAACTTTCCAAGCGCGACACCGGGCGCACACTTTTCATCCTCGACGAACCCACGACGGGCCTGCACTTCGCCGACATCGACCTGCTGCTCAAGGTCCTCAACCGGCTGCGCGACCACGGCAACAGCGTGGTGGTGATCGAACACAACCTCGACGTCATCAAGACCGCCGACTGGATCGTCGACATGGGACCCGAAGGCGGCGACGGCGGCGGCGAGATCGTCGCCCAGGGCGCGCCCGAAGACGTGATCCACGTGGCCGCGAGCTTCACCGGCCGGTTCCTGAAAGCGATGCTCGATACCGCGCCGCGCAAACGCGCCGCCGCGGGTTGATGGACCCGCGCGAGGTCCTGCTGGGCAGTTTTGCCGCCGCCGTGGGCGCGGCCGATCCGCTCCAGATCGTACCGGCGCACCTGCCCGCGCCCCCACGCGGGCGCACGGTGGTGGTGGGCGCCGGAAAGGCCGCCGGCGCCATGGCGCTTGCCGTGGAGCGGCACTGGCCGGCCGCGGCTCCCCTCGAAGGCATCGTGATCACGCGTTACGGACACAGCCTGCCGACCCGGCGCATCCGCGTGGTCGAGGCGGGCCATCCGGTCCCCGACGAAAGTGGCGAAATCGCGGCGCGCGAGATCCTCGATCTGGCGCGCGGCCTCGGCCCCGACGACCTGCTGCTGGTGCTGGTCTCGGGCGGCGGCTCCTCGCTGCTGTCGCTGCCGGTGGAAGGCGTCGGTATGGCCGACCTCAAGGCCGTCACCCGCGACCTGCTCGCCTGCGGGGCACCGATCCAGGACATGAACACAGTGCGCAAACACCTCTCCCGCATCCAGGGCGGCCGCCTGGCCCTGGCGACGCGCGCGCCCACGATCGCGCTGGTGATCTCGGACGTGACCGGCGACGACCCGACCCATATCGCCTCGGGACCATGCTGCGCCGATCCCTCGACCTTCGCCGAGGCGCGCGAGATCCTCGATCGCTTCGGCGTTCGCCCGCCCGCCCCGATCGCCGCGCACCTCGAGGCGGGCGCCGTGGGGCGGATCGCCGAGACGCCCAAACCCGGCGACCCCGCGCTGGCGCACGCCCGCAACGAGGTCATCGCCACCGCGCACCGAAGCCTCGCGGCGGCGGCGGCGTATGTGCAGGCGCGCGGCGTGACACCGATGGTGCTGGGCGACAGCGTCACCGGGGAATCGAGCGAGGTGGCGAAGGTATTCGGCGCCATCGCGCGCCAGGTGCGCGCGCACGGGCACCCGATCAAGCCACCGGTGGCGATCATCTCCGGGGGGGAAACAACGGTGACCCTGCGGGGAACGGGAAGCGGCGGGCGCTGCAGCGAGTTCCTGCTCTCGCTGGCGGTCGACCTCGACGGTCTCGAGGGCACCTGGGCGCTGGCCTGCGACACCGACGGCATCGACGGCAGCCAGGACAATGCCGGCGCCGTGATGACTCAGGATTGCCTGACGCGCGCCCGGGCGCAGGGCCTGGAGCCCAAGCGCCTGCTGGCCAACAACGACGGCTACGGCTTCTTCTGCGCGCTGGGCGACCTGGTGGTGACCGGCCCCACCCGCACCAACGTGAACGACTACCGGATCATCCTCGTCCGATGACGCGGCACGACGGCGCGTTAGCCGCTGTAGCCGCCGCTGCCGGAGCCACCGCCGTTTCCTTCACCTGGCAACCGGGGCTGGCATCGCTCTACGACGACAGCGTCTTCTACCTGATGATGGCGCAGGCGATGTCGCCCTTCGGCACGGCCAGCGCGGCGGTGCTGGGCGCCGCGCCTTTCGATACCTACCCGCCGTTGCTGCCCCTGCTGCTGGCGCTCGGCGGCGGCGCCTTCGATTGGCATGTCGCGCACGCAATCGTGGCCGTCACCTTCGGCGCCAGCGTCTTCCTGCTCGGCACGCATGCCCGCCAGCTCACGGGCTCGGGGCCGATGGGCATCGCGGCCGCGGTGATCTACGCCGTGATGCCGGGCGTGTGGCTGAACGTGAAGGGAATCCTCTCGGAATTTCCCTACATGGCGCTGTCCTTCGGCGTGCTTGTGCTGCACCACGGATGGCGCATCGCCGCTCCGTCGGCGGCGCGCGCGACGGTGCTGGGACTGCTGTTGGCGGCGCTGGTCCTGACCCGGACGGTCGGGATCGCGCTGGCTGGCGCCATCGCGGCGTGTGAGGCGTGGCGCTGGTGGCGAGAAGGCGACCGCAAGCGGCTTGTGGCCGCCGCGATGGCGGTCGGCGTTCCGGTTGCGATCGCGGGGCTCTGGTTGCTGCTGCGCCCGTCGAGCGGCCAGGACGCCTACGCCGAGTTCGGCGCGCGCGTGGCCGATGCCGCGAAAGGCGGCGGCGGCGATTGGGCGGCCTCGATGCTTGCCGCCAACACCTCGGCGCTGGTGGACGCCTGGCTCAATGCGCTGCTGATCTTCTGGGGCGAATGGTGGCGTCCCAAGTTCCTCCTCGCCATCGTCCTCGGGATGGCGGCGCTGGCGGCCATCGCGTGGCGCGCGCTTCGCGCGGAGGCCGACGCGCTGTATTGCCTCACGTTCATCGCCATCGTGCTGGCGTGGCCGTTTCCGGGGCAGATGTATCGCCTGGCGCTGCCGGTCATTCCGATCGCCCTCGTGGCGCTATTGTGGGCCTGGCGCGAATTGCTGGCGCGCCATCGGCCCGGCACCGAGGCACGGGCGCCGTGGGGCGCGGTGCTGCCGCTGGCCCTTTGCCTGCCGCCCACGTTTTTCTACATCGCGGAGCGCGCCGGCGCGGGCAACGACGGAAAACCCGGTGATCGCCTGTCGGAGATCGCGGAGTTCTATCGCGGGCCCTCCGGGCCCGCGGCCGCGGCCAACGCGGCCGCGCAGATCGGGGTCTTCGGCGACCTGCGGCGCATCGGCGAGACAACACCCGCCGATGCGCGCGTGCTGTGGTATTCGCCGGCCTACGTGGCGCTGCTTTCCGGACGCCGTGGCGCACGCCTCGAGCGCCCCGCCGATTCCGCGTCGCTGGAGGCGCAGTTGCGATCCAGCGGAGCCGATTTCATCTATCTCGCGCACCTGCACCCCCGGGACAGCGCGCACCGTTTGGGGCATCCTCTCGATCCGCTGGCGCTGGCCGCGGGGCTGGGCCACGTGGCGTGGCGCCGCGACGGCCCGTCCGGCGAACCCCGCGCCGTGCTTCTCGAGGTCGATCGCGGCAGAATACCGAAAACCAGGCCCATTCCATGAAGCTATCTGTCGTCATACCCTGCTACAACGAAGCGGCCACCATCCACAGGATCCTGGACGCGGTGCACGCCTCGCCCTGGCCCGACAAGGAGATCATCGTCGTCGACGATTGCTCGCGGGACGGCACCCGCGAGCGCCTGGAGGGCGAACTGCGCGGGCGCATCGACCGCCTGCTGGTGCACGAGGTGAACCAGGGCAAGGGCGCGGCGCTGCGTACCGGCATCCGCGCGGCCACCGGCGACGTGGTGATCATCCAGGACGCCGACCTCGAATACGACCCGAACGAATATCCCAAGATGCTGGCGCCGATCGTCGACGACCGCGCCGACGTGGTCTTCGGATCGCGCTTCGCCGGGGGTGGCGCGCACCGCGTGCTCTATTTCTGGCATTCGGTGGGCAATGCGGGGCTCACACTGATGTCCAACATGTTCACGAACCTCAACCTCACCGACATGGAGACCTGCTACAAGGCATTCCGCCGGCCGATCATCCAGTCGATCGAGATCGAGGAGAACCGCTTCGGCTTCGAGCCCGAGATCACCGCCAAGGTGGCCAAGCTCGGCGTGCGCGTCTACGAGGTGGGCATCTCGTATTACGGTCGCACCTATGCCGAGGGCAAGAAGATCGGCTACAAGGACGGCTTCCGTGCCATCTACTGCATCATCAAGTACAACCTTTTCCGCTGAGGTGCGGCGCATCGCGCGCTACTTCGCCGTCGGAGGGGCGGCGGCGTGCGTGGACATCGGGCTCTTCTGGCTCTTCGCCCAGCAGATGGGATTGCCATACCTGCGCGTCTCGGCCGCGAGCTTCGTGCTGGCGACCCTGGTCAACTACTGGCTTTCGATCCGCTTCGTCTTCGTGAGCGGCGCGCGCTTCCGGCGCCGCTGGGAGCTGGCGATGGTGTTCGCGGTGAGCGCCGTGGGCCTGGCCCTGAACCAGGCCATCCTGGCGTTGTGCGTCGAGAGCTTCAAGTTCGCGCTGCTGGCCTCGAAGCTGGTGGCCACGGGCGTGGTGTTCTTCTGGAACTACTTTGCGCGGCGCGTCTTCGTGTTCGGTGCCATGAGAAGTTAGGGCGCCGCGGCAAAGGCCTCGAGCGCGCGCCGGTCGACGCGCATCAGCACGAATTCGGCGCTGCCCGTCGCGGGATTGGCAAGGGTCAGCACGGGCTGCGCGTACACCGAGACCTGGCGCAGCGCTGAGAAGGGATCACCCGCCCGCCCCGAGAGGTCGGTCTTGAAGAGCCGCGCGACCACCAGGTAGTCGACGCGCGCATCGCGCGCCTCCCGCGCAATTCGTTTCTCGTCCCAGACGTAGTACCACGCGACGCCTTCGCGCTTGCCGAGCAGGCCCAGGTACTCGGGGCGCATCCACATGATCCGGGCCGCGGGGGGCGTGGCCTTCCCGATCGCCTCCAGGCCGTCCAGGACCACGGCGTGGCGCCCCGCCAGGGCCCGGCTGCGCATCACGTTGACGGTGGTGTAGTACTCGGTGATGTCCGCATAGGTGGTCGCGTGGCCCGCGAGCACCGGCTGGCGGTCGCGGGCCTTGTTGGCGACCAGCAGCATGGCCGGGACGGTGACCAGCGCCAGGATGAGCCCGGCAAAGGTGATGGTGCGGAGGGCATATTCCCGCATCTCGTAACGCGCCAGGAACCAGGCGATCGCCTCGCCCGCGTACAGCAGCAGCAGCGGCAGCAGCGGGTAGAGCAGGCGGCGGGTGTTGTCCTCGCTGAAGACCCAGCCGAAAACCACGGCGAGCGAAATCGCGACGTACCACGCGTCCAGGCGGTTGCGCGCGAGCCGCACGGCGAGGCCCACGAGCGCAAACACGCCACACACGGCCGCAATCACGCGCGCCACGTTGCCGACCTGCGCATCGGCCGTGAACGATGCGAGCCAGCCTTCGAAGATGCTCTTGATCGAGACCTCGGCCATCAGGCCCGGCGTGAGGAACCAGGACTGGGCCATGGCGGTGGACACGCGCCCGTAGGAATCCTGTGCCGCGATGGGCTTGAGCGCGAGCCAGAGGCCCGCCAGCAGCAGGGGCGGCGCCAGCGCGAGGCATAACGCAACCAGCGGCGGGCGCCTGTGGCTGCCGAGGGCCCGCGCGGCCAGGTGCAGGACAAGCGCGGCGGCCAGGGTGGCGCCGACGACGCGCGTGAGGATCGCCGCGGCCAGCAGGGCGCCGAAGGCCAGCCACTGCAGCGCGGTGCCACGCCCGCCTTCCAGCCGCGCCTGGAAGAAAACCAGGCACGCCAGCGAAGCGCAGAGGTACATCGGCTCGCTGAGGATGCCCTTGGCGCTGATCCATGCGGTGGGACACAGCAGGAACGCCGCCACAACCGCGATGCCGGCGGCGCGCTTGCCGGTGTCGCGCAGCACGAAAACGTAGGCCAGCGCGGCACCCGACGCGGCCAGGAGCGCCACCAGCAGGTGTGCGACTCGCAGGTCCGTGCTTGCGCCGACGAGCGCGATCAGCAGCGGGAAAAGCGGCGGGAAGTGGGTGTGGTAGCCGACCCAGGGAAGGATCGCCGGGTTCGAACCGGCGATGGCCTGCGCCAGCACCATGTAGCTGGCGCTGTCGTCACCCAGGGAGGCGAGCCCCGGCTGCCATGCGAAGGCAACCAGGAGCGCTGCAACGGGCGCCAGCAGGGCCGCGATGGCCCAGTGGCGCCTCACGTGCGTTAGGCCGAGGCCTTGCTGTCGCCCGTGTCGCGGGCGTCCTCGGCGGGGGCCGGGCGGTCGACCAGCTCTACATAGGCCATCGGCGCGTTGTCGCCCTGGCGGAAGCCCATCTTGAGGATGCGCAGGTAGCCGCCGTTGCGCGCCTTGTAGCGCGGGCCCAGCTCGGCGAAGAGCTTGAGCACCATGTCGCGGTCGCGCAGGCGGTCGAAAGCCAGGCGCTTGTTGGCGAGCGTCTCGGTCTTGCCGAGGGTGATGATCGGCTCGGCAACGCGGCGCAGCTCCTTGGCCTTCGGCAGCGTGGTCTTGATCGCCTCGTGCTTGAGCAGCGAGACGGTCATGTTGCGCAGCATCGCGAGGCGGTGGCTGCTGGTCTTGTTGAGCTTGCGAAGCCCGTGGCGGTGACGCATTGCTGTTTCCTTTCGACTCTCTTGGCCTTGTGCGGCCTTATAAGTATTGTGGGGTTGGAAATCGCCCCCGGCGCTGCGGGGGCCCTGCGGTTACTTGGTAAGGCCGGCGACGGGCCAGTTCTCGAGCTTCATGCCGAGCGTGAGGCCCTTCGAGGCGAGCACTTCCTTGATCTCGTTGAGCGACTTGCGGCCCAGGTTCGGCGTCTTCAGCAGCTCGTTTTCCGTGCGCTGGATGAGGTCGCCGATGTAGTAGATGTTTTCGGCCTTGAGGCAGTTGGCCGAACGCACCGTGAGTTCGAGGTCGTCGACCGGCTGCAGAAGGATCGGGTCGACCTGCGGCTGGGCGGTTTCGGTGCGCTCTTCGCTCGTGGATTGCAGCGAAGCGAACACCGACAGCTGGTCGACCAGCACCGAAGCCGAGTAACGCACGGCTTCTTCCGGCTCGATCACGCCGTTGGTCTCGATGTCGATCACCAGGCGGTCGAGGTCGGTGCGCTGTTCGACGCGGGCGCTTTCGACCTGGTAGCTCACCCGGCGAACCGGCGAGAACGAGGCGTCGAGCAGGATCGAGCCGATGGAGCGCGAATCGTCCTGGCGGCGCGAAGTGGCCGGCACGTAGCCGCGGCCCTTCTCGATCTTGATCGTCATGTCGATCTTGCCGCCCTGCGTGAGGTGGGCGATGACATGGTCGGGATTGATGATCTCGACGTCGTGCGTCTGCTCGATGTCGGCGGCGGTCACCGGGCCGGCGGCGGCCTTCTTCAGCTTGAGCGTGGCCTCGGCGCGGTTGTGCAGCTTCATCACCACGCCCTTGAGGTTGAGGATGACGTCGACGACGTCTTCCTGCACGCCTTCGATCGTGGAGTATTCATGCAGTACCCCGGCGATCTTCACTTCCGTGGCGGCATAGCCGGGCATGGAGGAGAGCAGGATGCGGCGCAGGGCGTTGCCCAGGGTGTGGCCATAGCCGCGCTCGAACGGTTCCATGATCACTTTCGCGTGCGTGGGCGAAAGGTTCTGGACGTCGATGATGCGGGGTTTCAGGAAAGACGTGGCATTGCTTTGCATTCGGGGGTACCTCGGCCAGAAGCGTTTGAGGGATCGAGCTCCAGCGCTAGAGTTCTGTTACTTCGAGTAAAGCTCGACCACCAGCTGTTCATTCACGTCGGAGGCGAACTCCGAGCGGTCAGGAAGCGCCTTGAAGACGCCCTTGAAGTTCTTGGCATCGACCTCGACCCAGCTGGGAAAGCCGTTCTGCTCGGCCAGGTCCAGGGACGATTTGATGCGCAGCTGCGCGCGGGACTTCTCGCGCACCGAGACGATGTCCGTCGCCTTGACCAGGTAGGACGGGATATTGACCGGCTTGCCGTTGACCTCGATCGACTTGTGCGAGACGAGCTGGCGGGCTTCCGCGCGCGTGGAGGCGAACCCCATGCGGTAGACGACGTTGTCGAGGCGGCTTTCCAGCATCTGCAGCAGGTTTTCGCCCGTGGCGCCGCGCTTGGCGATCGCCTTGTCGAAATAGGTGCGGAACTGGCGCTCGAGCACGCCGTACATGCGGCGGATCTTCTGCTTTTCACGCAGCTGCGTGCCGTATTCCGAGATGCGCGTCGACTTGGCGCCGTGCTGGCCGGGGCGCGAATCGAGCTTGCACTTCGTGTCGAGGGAACGGCGCGCGCTCTTCAGGAAGAGGTCGGTGCCTTCCCGGCGCGAGAGCTTGCACTTGGGTCCGGTATAACGTGCCACGGGCGTTTCTCCTAATCTGTACATGGGGGCCGCCGTCACTTCGGCAACCCGTCTTCGTTTACATGCGCCGGCGCTTGGGCGGACGGCAGCCGTTGTGCGGAACCGGCGTCACGTCGGCGATCGACACGATCTTCAGGCCGAGCGCGTTGAGCGCGCGGACCGCGGATTCGCGCCCGGGGCCGGGGCCCTTGATGCGCACTTCGAGATTCTTCACGCCGTGCTCCTGGGCCGCGCGGCCGGCGGATTCCGCGGCCACCTGCGCGGCGAAGGGCGTCGACTTGCGCGAGCCCTTGAAGCCCGCGCCACCCGAGGTCGCCCATGAAAGCGCGTTGCCCTGGCGATCGGTGATCGTGATGATCGTGTTGTTGAAGGACGCGTGCACGTGGGCGATGCCCTCGGAGACGACCTTCTTTACCTTCTTGCGTGCGCGGGTTGCGGCTGGCTTGGCCATGAACTCTTTTCCTCTCGTTTAGGTCGCTGCCTTGGACAGGCGGACGGCCTTGCGCGGGCCCTTGCGGGTACGCGCGTTGGTACGGGTACGCTGCCCACGCACGGGCAGGCCTTTCTTGTGGCGCACGCCGCGGTAGCAGCCCAGGTCCATGAGCCGCTTGATGTTCATCGACGTCTCGCGGCGCAGGTCGCCCTCGACGGAGAACTTCGCGATCTGCTCGCGGATCTTGTCCATCTCGGCGTCCGAGAGATCCTTGATCTTCGCCGACTGCTTGATGCCGGCGGAATCGCAGATCAGGCGCGCGCGTGAACGTCCGATGCCGTAGATCGCGGTGAGCGCGATCGCGGTGTGCTGGTGGTTCGGTATGTTGATGCCTGCAATACGGGCCATGATTTTCCTCTATGCGTCGGGGGCAGCGTGGGCTCTGGTCAGCCCTGGCGCTGCTTGTGGCGCGGGTCGGTGCAGATCACGCGCACCACGCGCTTGCGCCGCACGATCTTGCACTTGCGGCAGATTTTCTTGACGGAAGCCTGCACTCGCATCGTCGCTCTCCTTCACTTGGCGCGGAAGGTTATCCGCGCCTTGGTCAAATCGTAGGGCGTGAGCTCCACGGTCACCTTGTCGCCGGGGAGGATCCGGATGTAGTGCATCCGCATCTTCCCGGAGATGTGCCCCAGGACCACGTGCCCGTTCTCGAGCTTCACCCTGAACATCGCATTGGGGAGGGTCTCGACAATCTCCCCCTGCATCTGAATCGTTTCTTCCTTCGCCATGCTCGCCTTATCGCACCGGGAAGCCAGAGCCGCCCTTGAAGTTCGCCTTCTTGAGCAGGCTCTCGTACTGGTGCGACATCAGGTATGCCTGCAGCTGCGCCATGAAATCCATGGTCACCACCACCACGATCAGCAATGAAGTGCCGCCGAAGTAGAACGGCACGTTGTACTGGGCATGCAGGAACTCCGGCAGCAGGCAGACCAGCGTGATGTAGATGGCGCCGATGAGCGTGAGCCGCGTGAGGATCTTGTCGATGTAGCGCGCGGTCTGGTCGCCGGGGCGGATCCCGGGGACGAAGGCGCCGCTTTTCTTGAGGTTGTCCGCGGTTTCCTTCGAGTTGAAGACCAGCGCGGTGTAGAAGAAGCAGAAGAAGATGATCGCGGCGGCATAAAGCGCCACGTAGAGCACCTGCCCGGGCGACATCGCGGCCGAGACGTCCTTCAGCCAGGTCATGTTCTCGTTGGAGCCGAACCAGCTCGCGAGCGTCGCCGGGAACAGGATGATCGACGAGGCGAAGATCGGCGGGATCACGCCCGACATGTTGAGCTTGAGCGGCAGGAACGAGCTTTGCCCGCCATACAGGCGGTTGCCGACCTGGCGCTTGGCGTAGTTCACCAGGATGCGGCGCTGGCCCTTCTCGACGAACACCACGAAGGAGGTCACGCCGATCACCATCGCGAAGATCAGCAGCGCCACGAAGACGGACATGGCGCCGGTTCGCACCAGTTCAAGGCTGCCGCCGATCGCCGAGGGCAGGCCCGCGACGATGCCGGCGAAGATGATCATCGAGATGCCGTTGCCGATGCCGCGCTCGGTGATCTGCTCGCCCAGCCACATGAGGAACATGGTGCCGGTGGTGAGCGTGAGCACGGTGGTGAAGCGGAACGCGAGGCCCGGGTCGATCACGAGGCCGGGCTGCGACTCGAGCGCGATCGAGATGCCGAGCGCCTGGAACAGCGCCAGCAGCACGGTGCCGTAGCGCGTGTACTGGGTGATCTTGCGCCGGCCCGCCTCACCCTCCTTCTTGAGGGCTTCCAGCTGGGGCGACACCACCGACATCAGCTGCATGATGATCGAGGCCGAGATGTACGGCATGATGCCGAGCGCGAAGATGGAGAAGCGCGACAGCGCGCCGCCCGAGAACATGTTGAACATGTCCAGGATCCCGCCGCGCGTCTGCTGGAAGAGGCGCGCAAGCTCGGACGGGTCGATGCCCGGCACGGGAATGTACGTGCCGACGCGATAGACCACGAGTGCACCCGCGAGAAACCACAGGCGACGCTTGAGGTCGCCGAGTTTTCCGAGGGTTGCGAGGGGGTTGGACGCCAAAGGGCTCTTCTCCGGTCTCTAGCTGGCCTGCGCCGGCTTCTGCTTCTTCGGCAACTTGGCGACCTTGTCGGCCACGACGAGCTCGGCGATGGAGCCGCCCGCCTTCTCGATCGCTTCCCTGGCGCCCTTGGAGGCGCCCACGCCGGTGATCCTGAATTTCTTCTCGACCTTGCCGGCGAGGATGATCTTCGCGCGCCGGGTGCCGTTCGGGACCAGGCCGGCCTTCAGCAGGGCGGCGAGGTCGATTGCATCGGCGCCGACCTTGAACAGGTCGCCCGAGCGCACTTCGGCGGCCTTGGTGATGGTCACGGCCAGGAAGCCGCGCTTGGGCAGGCGGCGCTGCAGCGGCATCTGGCCGCCTTCGAAGCCGACCTTGTGGTAGCCGCCGGCACGGGACTTCTGGCCCTTGTGGCCGCGGCCCGCGGTCTTGCCCAGGCCCGAGCCGATTCCGCGGCCGACGCGCCGGCGATTCTTCTTGGAGCCCTCGGCGGGCTTGATCGTGTTCAGTTCCATGCTCTCAGTCCTCGACCTTCAGCAGGTAGCTCACCTTGTTGATCATGCCGCGGATGGACGGGGTGTCCTGAACCTCCACGCTGTGCTGGCGGTGGCGCAGGCCAAGGCCCTTCACGGATTCACGATGGGTATGCAGCGTTCCGCGAAGGCCCTTCACGAGGGTCACCTTGATCTTCTTGCCGGAATCGGCTGCCTTCTTGTTGGCGTTCATGTCATCGATCCTCAGGCGATCTCTTCGACCTTCTTGCCCCGCTTGGCCGCGATCTCGGAAGGGCGGCGCTGCTGGACGAGTCCGTCGAGCGTCGCGCGAACGACGTTGTACGGGTTGGTGGAGCCGTGGCACTTGGCCGAGATGTTGGTCACACCCATCACCTCGAAGACCGCGCGCATCGCGCCGCCGGCCTTGATGCCGTTGCCTTCGATCGCGGGCTTCATCATCACGCGCGTCGCGCCGTGCTGGCCGAGGACGTCGTGGTGGATGGTCCCGCTCTTGAGGGGGATCTTCACCATGTTGCGGCGCGCCTGCTCCATCGCCTTCTGCACGGCGACCGGAACCTCGCGGGCCTTGCCCTTGCCCATGCCGATCGAGCCGTCGCCGTCGCCCACGACCGTGAGCGCCGCGAAGCCGAGGATGCGCCCGCCCTTCACCACCTTGGTGACGCGGTTCACCGAGATCATCTTCTCCCGGAGTCCGTCGCCGCGCTCGTCCTGGCCGCCCTGGTTTCTCTGATCGTTTCTAGCCATGTTTCGTCCTTAGAACTTGAGGCCGCCTTCGCGGGCCGCGTCGGCGAGGGCCTTCACGCGCCCGTGATAGCTGAATCCAGACCGGTCGAACGCCACTTCGGTCACGCCAGCGGCCATCGCCTTTTCGGCGATGCGCTTGCCGACTTCGGCGGCGGCGTCCTTCTTGGCGCCGTTGGGATGCGAGGCGCGCACGTCCTTCTCGAGCGTCGAGGCGGAGGCGATCACCTTGCCGCCGGTGGCGTCGATCACCTGGGCGTAGATGTGCAGGTTGGTGCGGTTCACCATGAGGCGCGCTGCGCCCTGGCGGGAGATGCGCGCGCGCGTCTTGGCTGCGCGGCGCGTTCTGGAAGCTTTCTTGTCCATGGTCATGTCCGCCTTACTTCTTCTTCGTCTCTTTGATGACGACTTTCTCGTCCGCGTAACGCACGCCCTTGCCCTTGTACGGCTCCGGCGGCTTGTACGCGCGCACCTCGGCGGCCACCTGGCCGACCTTCTGGCGATCGACACCCTTGATCAGGATCTCGGTCTGCGTCGGCGTCTCGGCCTTGATGCCTTCCGGCAGCGAGTGGACGATCGGATGCGAGAAACCGAGGGTGAGGTTCAGCTTGTTGCCCTGCGCAGCCGCGCGGTATCCGACGCCCACCAGCGTGAGCTTCTTCTGGAAGCCGTCCTTCACGCCGTGGACCATGTTGGCAACCGTGGCGCGCAGAGTGCCGGACATGGCGTTCGCGGCCTTGGATTCGTTGGCGGCGGCGAAGGTGATGGAGCCATTCTCGAACTTCACCACCACCTGGTCGGTGATCGCCTGCTCGAGCGTGCCGAGCGGGCCCTTCACAACCACTTTCGAGCTGTCGACCGTGACCTGGACCTTGTCCGGCACGGAGACGGGGTATTTCGCGATTCGGGACATTTGCGCTTTGCTCCCTTACACCACGACGCAGAGGACTTCGCCGCCGACGCCGGTCTCGCGCGCTCGCCGATCGGTCATCACGCCGCGGGAGGTCGAGACGATCGCCACGCCCAGCCCGTTCATGACGCGCGGGATGTCGTCGCGGCCCTTGTAGATGCGAAGGCCGGGGCGCGAGATGCGCTCGATCTTCTCGATCACCGGCTTGCCGGCGTAGTACTTCAGGCCGATCTCGATGACCGGGTGGCCCTCGAGGGTGCGCACCGCGAAGTCCTCGATGTAACCCTCGTCCTTGAGGACCTGGGCGATGGCCTGCTTCACCTTCGATGACGGCACGAACACGCTGACCTTTTCGGTCGCTTGCGCGTTGCGGATGCGCGTCAGCATGTCGGCGATGGGATCACTCATGCTCATTTTTTTGCTCCTACCAGCTCGCCTTGATCATGCCGGGAATCTCGCCGCGCATCGCGATCTCGCGAATCTTGTTGCGCGCGAGGCCGAATTTGCGGAACGTGCCGCGCGGGCGCCCGGTGATCGCGCAGCGATTGCGCAGACGCACCGGGGACGCGTCGCGGGGCATCGCCTGGATCTTGGCGCGTGCCTCGTCGCGGGCGTCGTCCGTGGCTTTCGGGTCCCGGATGATGGAGAAAAGCGCCTTGCGCTTCTCGGCGTATTTCTTGACCAGGACGACACGTTTCGCCTGGCGGTTGATGACGGAAAGCTTGGCCATTACACAGCCCTCTCGGTCCGGAACGGGAACTTGAACGCGGCGAGGAGCGCCTTGGCTTCCTCGTCGTTCTTCGCCGTGGTGGTGATGGAGATGTTCATGCCCCGGAGCGCGTCGATCTTGTCGTACTCGATCTCCGGGAAAATGATCTGTTCCTTGATACCCATGTTGTAGTTGCCGCGGCTGTCGAACGCGCGGGCGGATATTCCGCGGAAGTCACGCACGCGCGGCAGCGCGATGGTGACCAGGCGGTCGAGGAATTCGTACATGCGGCGCGAACGCAGCGTGACCATGCAACCAACCGGGTAGCCGTCGCGGATCTTGAAGCCGGCGACCGACTTGCGCGATTTGGTGACCACGGGCTTCTGTCCGGCGATCTTCTGCATGTCGGCGGCGGCGTTCTCCATGATCTTCTTGTCGGCGACCGCTTCGCCCACGCCCATGTTCAGCGTGATCTTGGTGATGCGCGGGGCCTGCATCTTGGTCTGGTAGCCGAACTGCTTCATCAGCGCGGGCACGATGGTGTCGTTGTAGTGCACCTGCAGGCGCGCCGGCTGGGTGGGCGCCGCCTGCTTTTCGACGCTGTCCTTGTCGGCCTTCGTCGGCCGCTTGGCCTTCGATTCCTTCGCCGCGGGTTTCGCGTCCTGCGAGGGCTTGCCCGCCGGCTTGGCGTCCTTGCCCTTCGCGTCCTTGTCGGATTTGTCTTTTGCCATGTCTACCTCAGACGTCCACGACTTCGCCGTTGGACTTGAAGAAGCGCACCTTGCGGGCAGCGGCGCCGCTTTGCGCTTCCAGGAACTTGAATCCCACGCGATCGCCCTTGCCGGTGGCAGGGTTCACGACCATCACGTTGGAAACATCGACGGGCATTTCCTTGTCGATGATGCCGCCGGTCTGGCCCTTCACGGGGTTCGGCCGCTGGTGCTTTTTCACGCGGTTCACGCCCTCGACGAGCACCTTGCCGGATTCGTACACGCGCAGGACGGAGCCGCGCTTGCCCTTGTCACGGCCGGTGGTGACGACCACCTGGTCGCCCTTGCGGATCTTTTGCATGTCGGCTCCTAGAGCACTTCGGGCGCGAGCGACACGATCTTCATGAAGCGCTCGGTTCGCAGCTCGCGCGTCACCGGTCCGAAGATGCGCGTGCCGATCGGCTCGAGCTTGGGGTTCAAGAGCACCGCGGCGTTGGTGTCGAACTTGATCACCGAGCCATCCGGGCGGCGGACGCCGTGGGCGGTCCTCACCACGACGGCGCTATAGACCTCGCCTTTTTTCACACGGCCGCGCGGCGCAGCACTCTTGATGCTGACCTTGATGATGTCCCCGATGCCCGCGTAGCGACGCTTGGAGCCGCCCAGCACCTTGATACACATCACCGAACGCGCGCCCGTGTTGTCGGCGACGTCGAGAATGGATTGCATCTGAATCATTGTGTCTCTTTCCAACTTGACCCGGTGGCGCAAAGCCTCCAGGCAGTCTTGGATCCGTCTTCACCACAGCCCCGCACTGATGCGCAAGGGATGCGGCTGGGTTTGGTTCCCCCGCTAGGTGCGGCAGGGGGGGTCGAATTGCAACCGCTTGTTCGCCCGGGCGTTTGGTGCTGCTTGGCTTCTGCTGGCGGCCGGGCGGCCCTCAGGCGGAAATGCGCACCTGAGCTTAAACACTGGATTCCCGGCCACGAAGCCTGGGCCGGGATCAGCAAAGTCCGCGATTATAGCAGGTAAATCCCGCTCGTGCCAACTACTCCGGACGTGCCCGCTCAGCCACGCGGGCCACTTTCCACGCCTTGGTCTTCGAGATCGGGGCACACTCCTCGATCACCACCTTGTCGCCCATCTTCGCGTCGTTGCCGTCGTTATGGGCATGGTATTTCTTGTTCCGGTTCACGACCTTGCCGATCACCGGGTGCATGACCTGGCGCTCGACCAGGACGGTGACCGTCTTGTCCATCTTGTCGCTGACTACGCGACCGGTCAGCTGGCGGTGCTTGCGGGCGGCCGGGGCGGCCTTGGCGGCTTCGGTCATTTGACGCTTCCTTTCGACTTCGACGCCGCCTTGGAGGCGGAGAGGAAGGTGTGGACGCGGGCGATCTCGCGGCGCACGCGCAGGATCTCGCTCGGCTTGGTCAGGCTCTGCGTGGCCAGCTGCATGCGCAGGCCGAACTGCGACTTGCGCAGCTCGAGCAGCTCCTTGTTGAGGTCTTCCACGCTCTTGGAGCGCAACTCTTCATTCTTGGTCATGATTTATCTCCATCAACCGATCATGCGTTGCACGAACGCAGTACGGATCGGCAGCTTCGCGGCGGCGAGGGCGAAGGCCTGGCGGGCCAGCGACTCTTCCACGCCATCCATTTCGTAGAGCACCTTGCCGGGAACGATTTCCGCGACGTAGTACTCCGGCGATCCCTTGCCGTTGCCCATGCGGACCTCGGCGGGCTTCTTGGAGATCGGCTTGTCCGGGAAAATGCGGATCCAGATGCGTCCGCCACGCTTGATGTGGCGCGTCATCGCCCGGCGCGCGGCCTCGATCTGGCGCGCCGTGAGGCGCCCGCGACCCAGGGCCTTGAGGCCGAACTCGCCGAAGGAGACCTTGGCGCCGCGGGTGGCCACACCCTTGTTGCGGCCCTTCTGCTCCTTGCGATATTTCCTTCTAGCTGGCTGCAGCATGTCTCACCCCTGGTTTCCTGGCGGGTTTCTTGTCCGGCTCCGGCGGGGGCGCGGCAGGCGTCTCGCCCTTGCCCAGCGTCTCGCCCTTGAAGACCAGCACCTGCACGCCGATCTTGCCGTAGGTTGTCTTGGCTTCCGAGAAGCCGTATTCGATATCCGCGCGCAGCGTGTGCAGCGGGACGCGGCCTTCGCGATACCACTCCGTGCGCGCGATCTCCGCCCCGTTCAGGCGCCCGGCGCTGGTGATCTTGATGCCCTGCGCGCCAAGGCGCATGGCGTTCTGCATCGCGCGCTTCATGGCGCGGCGGAACATCACGCGCTTTTCGAGCTGGCTGGTGATCGAGTCGGAGATCAGCTGCGCGTCGAGCTCGGGCTTGCGGATTTCCTCGATGTTCACGTGCACCGGCACGCCCATGAGTTTCTGCAGGGCCGTGCGCAGGCCTTCGATGTCCTCGCCTTTCTTGCCGATGACCACGCCAGGGCGCGCCGAGTAGATGGTGATGCGCGCGTTTTTCGACGGGCGCTCAATCACGACCTTGCCGACGGCGGCGTGCGAAAGCTTCTTCTTGAGGTATTCGCGCACCTTGATGTCCTCGGCGAGCATGCCGGGGAAATTCTTGGTGTTCGCGAACCACTTCGAACCCCAGTTGCGCGTGACCGAGAGGCGAAAGCCGATCGGATTGATCTTCTGACCCATGGCTAGTCCTTTTTCCCGTCGCCGACCGTGAGGAACACGTGGCATGTGGGCTTCACGATGCGGTTGCCGCGACCCTTGGCGCGCGCCTGAAAGCGCTTGAGGACCGGGCCCTTCTCGACGCAGATGGTGGTGACCTTCAGCTCGTCGATGTCGGCGCCGTTGTTGTGCTCGGCGTTCGCGATCGCGCTCTCCAGCACCTTCTTGATGATGCGGGCGCCCTTTTTCGGGGTGAACGTCAGGATGTTGAGCGCGTTGCCGATGGACTGGCCCCGCACGAGGTCGGCGACGAGCCGGCCCTTCTGGGCCGACAGGCGAACGCCGTAAAGCTTGGCTTGAACTTGCATCGCGGTCTCTCCTTACTTCTTCGGCGGGCCGGACGGCGCAGCAACCTTGCGGTCGGCCGAGTGGCCCTTGAAGGTGCGCGTCAGCGCGAACTCGCCGAGCTTGTGGCCGACCATGTTCTCGGACACGTACACGGGAATGTGCTGCTTGCCGTTGTGTACCGCGATCGTGAGACCAACGAAATCGGGAAGCACGGTGGAGCGGCGCGACCAGGTCTTGATCGGACGCTTGTCCTTCGCCGCCTGGGCGGCTTCCACCTTCTTCAGCAGGTGCCCGTCGACAAACGGGCCTTTCTTGATTGAACGTGCCATGGCTGTCCCTTATGACTTCTTGTGACGGCTGCGCACGATCATCACCTGCGTGCGCTTGTTGGACCGCGTCTTCTTGCCCTTGGCCGGCTGGCCCCAGGGCGAAACCGGGTGGCGGTTGCCGCGAGTACGCCCACCCAGCGGGTGGTCGACCGGGTTCATCGTTTCGCCGCGCACCGTCGGGCGGATGCCGCGCCAGCGGTTGGCGCCGGCCTTGCCGATCTGGCGCAGGTTGTGCTCTTCGTTACCGACTTCGCCCACGGTGGCCTTGCAGTTGACGTGCACGCGGCGGATCTCGCCGGAGCGCATGCGCAGCTGCGCGTATTCGCCTTCACGGGCCAGCAGCTGGACGCCGGCGCCCGCGGCACGCGCGATCTGTGCGCCCTTGCCGGGAAGCATCTCGACGCAGTGCACCGTCGTGCCCACGGGGATGTTGCGAAGCGGCAGCGCGTTGCCCGACTTGATCGGGGCTTCCGAGCCGCTCTCGACCTTCTGGCCGACCGTCATGCCCTTGGGCGCGATCATGTAGCGGCGCTCGCCGTCGAGGTAGCAGACGAGCGCGATGTTGGCGCTGCGGTTGGGGTCATATTCCAGCCGCTCGACCGTTCCGGGGATTCCGTCCTTGTCGCGGCGGAAATCGACGATGCGGTAGTGCTGCTTGTGCCCGCCGCCCTGGTGGCGCGTCGTGATGTTGCCGATGTGGTTGCGCCCCGCGCGGCTCGATTTCTTCTCGAGCAGCGGCCAGTACGGGTCACCCTTGTGCAGGTCCTTGTTGACGACCTTCACCATCGACCGGCGTCCGGCCGAGGTGGGTTTTGTCTTGACGAGTGCCATCAGGCGACTCCTTCCACGAAGTTGATGTCGCCTTCGCCCTTGAGGCTCACGTAGGCCTTCTTCACGCCCTTGCGGCGGCCGATGAACCGGCCATGGCGCTTTTCCTTGCCCTTGACGTTGACCACGTTGACCGCCCCGACCTCGACCTTCTGGTCCTTGAAGAGCAGCTCGACGGCGGCCTTGATCTCGGCCTTGGTCGCGTCCGGCAGGACCTCGAACACCACCTGGCGGCGCAGCTCGCCGACCATCGTGGCCTTCTCCGAGATCACCGGGGCGAGGATGACTTTCATCAGTCGTTCCTGGTTCATGCGAGTGCCTCCTCGAGGTGCTTGACCGCGGCCTTGGTCACCAGCACTTTCTCGAAACGCATCAGGTTCACGGGATCCGCGTGGCGCGCTTCCATGACCAGCACGTTCGGCAGGTTACGCGACGACAGGAAGAGGTTCTCGTCCAGCGCGTCGGTGAGGATCAGAACCTGCGACATGCCGAGGGCCTGCAGCTTGCCGGCGAGCAGCTTGGTCTTGGGCTGGTCGATCGTGAGCGCCTCGATGACGGAGAGGCGGTCTTCGCGGACCAGCTGCGACAGGATCGAGGCCATGCCCGCGCGGTACATCTTGCGGTTGAGCTTCTGCGAGAAGTTCTCGTCCGCCTTGTTCGGGAAGATGCGTCCGCCGCCCCGCCACAGCGGGCTGGACGTCATGCCCGCGCGAGCGCGCCCGGTGCCCTTCTGGCGCCACGGCTTCTTGGTGGAGTGGCGCACTTCGGCGCGCGTCTTCTGCGCGCGCGTACCCTGGCGGCCGTTGGCGGTGTACGCCACGACGACCTGGTGGATCAGCGCCTCGTTGTATTCGCGGCCGAAGAGCTTCTCGGAGGCGTCAACCGCCTTCTGCGCCTCGCCCTTCTCGTTGATGACCTTGAGTTCCATTATTTGGCTCCCTTCACGGCAGCCTTGGGCGCCCTGGTCTTCACGCTCAGGCGCACGATCACGGCGCCGTTCTTGGCGCCGGGAACCGAGCCCTTGACGAAGAGCAGCGAACGCTCGGCATCCACGCGCGCGACTTCGAGCAGCTGGATGGTGCGCGTCACGTTGCCGAGGTGGCCGGACATGCGCTTGCCCGGGAAGACGCGGCCCGGATCCTGCGCCATGCCGATCGAGCCGGGGCTGTTGTGCGAACGCGAGTTGCCGTGCGAGGCACGGTTCGACGAGAAGTGGTAACGCTTGATGACGCCCGCGTGGCCCTTGCCGATCGTCGTGCCCTGGACGTCGACCTTCTGGCCGGCCTCGAACATGTCGACTTTCAGCTCGGAGCCCGGCTTGAGTTCGCCGGCCTGGTCGGCGGCGATGCGGAATTCGCGCATCTCGGAGCCGGCTTCCACGCCCGCCTTGGCGAAATGGCCGGCCATGGCCTTGCTCACGCGGGTCGCGCGGCGCTTGCCGAAGGCGACCTGCACGGCAACGTAGCCGTCCAATTCCTGGGATTTGACCTGCGCGACGCGATTGCCGCTGCAATCCAGCACCGTCACGGGGACGGAAGTTCCGTCGTCCTTGAAGATGCGCATCATGCCGACCTTGCGGCCGACGAGACCGAGACTCATGTCTGTCCTTTCGTTTTTGACCTGATGGCATCGTGTGCGAACCGCCGCGATCCAACAGGTTGCCCGCAACAATTGGCGGGCCCATCACCTTGTGCGCGAAACACCCCGGGCCAGCCCGGCTGCGCAGTAAAACCGTCAATTATACAGCAATTTACAGCTTGATTTCCACATCCACGCCGGCCGGGAGGTCGAGCTTCATCAAGGCGTCGACGGTTTTGTCCGTCGGCTCGATGATGTCCATCAGGCGCAGGTGCGTACGGATCTCGAACTGGTCGCGCGAGGTCTTGTTCTTGTGCGGCGAGCGCAGGATGTCGAAACGCTCTATGCGCGTGGGCATGGGCACCGGGCCCTTGACCACCGCGCCGGTGCGTTTGGCCGTCTCCACGATCTCGAGGGCCGACTGGTCGATCAACTTGTAGTCGAACGCCTTGAGCCGGATGCGGATCTTCTGCTTTGCGGGTGCTTGTGCCATTTCAGTGATCTTTCAGGGACTACTCGAGAATCTTCGAAACGACGCCGGCACCGACGGTGCGGCCGCCTTCACGGATGGCGAAGCGCAGCTTCTCTTCCATCGCGATCGGGGCGATCAGCGTCACCGTCATCTTGATGTTGTCGCCG
>Ga0163153_10002718_pt1 | contig 24964 bp, 22 predicted proteins | sample OliLakLV19MP6IB1_FD_148629 | JGI IMG/M metagenome (GOLD analysis project Ga0163153, IMG submission 148629) | Freshwater microbial mat bacterial communities from Lake Vanda, McMurdo Dry Valleys, Antarctica - Oligotrophic Lake LV.19.MP6.IB-1 | ecosystem: Environmental > Aquatic > Freshwater >...
CGTTGCAGCCTATCCGGCTGGACTTCTCATCCGCGGGTCGGAGGTTCGAATCCTCCCGGGCGCACCCAACCTGAGATCCGTGACGTCGTTCGGGCAGAGCGTTGGCGAGGACATCGCTCCCGAAGATCACACCCGACTCGAGCGGCTGGACGTAGCCTCCAGCCATGCACCGTCTCGCCTTTCCACCGGTACGACCGTGGGTCTTGGCCGTGATCGACGGGGTGGCGATCCTCGCCTTCACGATCGCGGGTGTCGTCTCGCATCGCGGAGCACTGCCACCGTCCGCGCTCGCAGAGGACGCGTTGCCCCTGCTCGCAGGATGGTTTGCCGCCTCGGTCCTCTTCCGGCTCTACAGCCACCGCACCCCGCGGGCGCTCCTGCTGACCTGGGCCGTGGGGATTCCTGTCGGCGTCCTCGCGCGCGCCGCTGCGCTCGGTCGACTCGACGAGCCGAGGCAGCTCGCATTTCTCCTTACGACGCTCACCCTGTCGCTCGTGTTCGTACTCGGAACGCGAACACTCGTCGCCCTTGCACGCCGAAGCGCATCAGCTCAGTAGACGGGCGTCTCGCGCCAGATGCCCCACACCTCGCGCAGCACATCGCACATCTCGCCCATCGTCACATCGGCCTGTGCGGCCCGGAGGATCACCGGCAACAGGTTTGTCGTTCCCGCAGCGGCCTCCCGCACCTCGGCGAGGCACCGCGCCGCGGCATCTGCATCGCGACGCGTCCGCAACGCCCGCACGCGTTCGATCTGTTGCGGCTCGAGCCCGGGATCGATCCTGTGGAGCGGGATCGGCGGCTCCTCGCCAACGGTATACGTGTTGACGCCGACGATCAGCCGCTGCTTGGCCTCGACCTCCGACTGGTACCGGAACGACGCCTCGGCGATCTCGGCCTGCGGGAAGTTCTGGCGGATCGCGGCGACCATCCCGCCGCGCTCCTCGATCTGCTCGAAGTACGCGTACGCCTGCGACTCCAGCTCATCGGTCAGCTGCTCGAGATGGTAGGAGCCGCCGAGCGGATCGATCGCGTTGACGACGCCGATCTCGTGGGCAATCACCTGCTGCGTGCGAAGAGCGATCCGCACAGCGTCCTCCGTCGGGAGAGCGAGCGCCTCGTCAAAGGAGTTCGTGTGAAGCGACTGTGTTCCGCCGAGCACAGCAGCGAGCGCCTCGATCGCCGTCCGCACGATGTTCAGCTCGGGCTGCTGCGCCGTCAGCGACACGCCGGCCGTCTGGGCGTGGAAGCGCATCAGCAGCGAGCGCTCGTCCTTCGCTCCGAAGCGATCCCGCAGCACAGTCGCCCAGATCCTGCGCGCGGCCCGGTACTTGGCGATCTCCTCGAAGAAGTCGAGGTGCGCGTTGAAGAAGAACGACAGCCGCGGCGCGAAGTCGTCGATCGCGAGCCCCCGCTCGAGCGCCCACTCGATGTACGTGAACCCATCCTGCAGCGTGAACGCGAGCTCCTGGGCCGCCGTCGATCCTGCCTCCCGAATGTGGTACCCCGAGATCGAGATCGGATGCCACAGCGGCATCTCGTTCGTGCAGAACTCGACCATGTCCGTGACCAGGCGCATGCTCGGCTCGGGCGGGAAGATGTACTCCTTCTGCGCGATGTACTCCTTCAGGATGTCCGTCTGGATCGTGCCGCGCAACGCGGCCCGCGGCACCCCTTGCTCCTCGGCGACACAGACGTAGAAGGCAAGCAACATCGCGGCCGGCGAATTGATCGTCATCGACGTCGACACCTCGCCGAGTGGGATCCCCGCAAACAGCAGGCGCATGTCCTCGACCGAGTCGACTGCGACTCCTTCCCTCCCCACCTCTCCGAGTGATCGGGCGTGGTCGGAGTCGAGACCCATCAGCGTCGGCATGTCGAACGCCGTCGAAAGGCCGGTCTGGCCGTGGTCGAGCAGGAAGCGGAACCGCTCGTTCGTCTCGCCTGCCGACCCGAAGCCTGCGAACTGGCGCATCGTCCAGAGGCGACCCCGGTACATCGAAGGGTAGACGCCCCGCGTGTACGGGAACTCGCCGGGATAGCCGAGATCGCGCTCGTAGTCGACGGTGACGGAAGCGGGCGTCGAGAGTGGAGCCACATCGACTCCGGACAGCGTCGAGAAGAGCTCGCCCGGGCGGTCGGGGGTCCGGGCGCACCGTTCGCGCCAGCGGTCGAGGCCCTGGGATCCTCCGGCTGCCATCGAGACGATCCTACTCCGGCGAGGCGGCAAGGCCGAGCGGCGGCGCGAGTGTCCCACGACGGATCGTCACGACGACTGCCCCGACGGCGACGAGCACGACGCCGAACACGACTCCCGCTCGCCAACCTGATTCGTCGATCAGCCAGCCTCCCGCGACGCTTCCACCGGCGATCCCGATCGAGATCGAGGTGCCGAACCAGGAGAACGCCTCGGCGACCGATCCCGCCGCCGCGACACGCCCGATCTGCCCGTAGATCGCCGCGACGATCGGCGCGACGGGGAAGCCGGCCACGAAGAAGAACGCGGTCATGGCGGCCATCGATCCGGAGAGGAGCGGAAGGGCGAGAAGTGCCGCGAGCACGAATGTCCCGACGATGATCCGACGGCGGTCGTCGCGCGACGGGCGGAGCGCCGCCGCAAGACCGCCGAGGAGCGACCCAAAGGAGAACCCCGCAAGCGCCACCCCGGCGAGCGCTCGATTCCCCTGCGCCTCGGCAAAGGCCGGGATCGCAATCTCCGCCGACCCGAAACCGATCCCGATGCACAGCGAGAGCAGTGCCAATGTCCGCACACCCACCGAGGACAACGCCCCGAGACGGGAGGAATGACGATCCTCCGCCGGCTCGGCCGCGCGCACCGGTGGCAGTCGCATGAACGCGAACGTCCCGACCGCAGCAATCACTGCTGCGCCGGCAACTGCCGCGGCCGGGTCGAACGTGGCAAGCACCGCGACGAGGAGTGGGCCGCCGACGAAGATGATCTCCTGGAGTGCCGCGTCGAGCGCATACGCCGTCCTGGCTCCGTCCTCCCCGGCGACCGTCGGCCAGATCGACCGCAGCACCGAGGAGACCGGGGCAAGCGTCAACCCGGCTCCGGCCGCGAAGAGCGCGATCACCGGAATCGGCGCATCAGTCGCGCCGAGGACAGCAGTGATGCCGAAGAACGACGAGTAGAGAACGAGTCGTCGCCTCAGGATCCGCGTTGCGCCGCGCCGATCGATCTGCCGCCCGCCGTAGGGCGCCCCCACTGCGACCGCGACCGCGTACGCGGCTGCGACGAGGCCTGCCTCCCCGTACCCCGCGCCCGTCGCACGCACGAGCAGCACGAGTGAGAGCGCACCCATCCCGTTCGGGATCCGCGCCACGATGCTCCACGCGAGAAGCGATGCGGCATAACGATTCGCGAAGAGCTCGCGGTATCTCGCAACGCCTCGCGTTTCGTGGCCATACGGCACCCTCAGAAGGGTCGTTCGATGGCCGACGGTGCAGGCCCTGGCGGATCGAGAATCTTCTGGCGGCGATGATCGAGCCAGTCGACCACGAGCACCTGGATCGACCCTGCGACGGGGATGGCTCCCAGAGCCCCGATCACGCCGGCGAGTTCGGCGCCCATGAGGACGGCAATCAACACGATCAACGGCGACAGCCGCACCGTTCGGCCGTACACGAGCGGCTGCAGCACGTGGTTCTCGAGCTGCTGGTAGAGGACAAAGAAGATCACGAGCACGATCCCCGCAGTCGTCGAATGGAGGAAGCCGACCGCGCTCACGATGATCGCCGCGAGCGTTGCACCAGCGAGAGGGATCAGATCGAGCAGCGCCACGATGAGCCCGAGCGCGACCGCGTAGGGCACGCCGAGGACGAGCAGGACGGTCGTCGAGACGACGCCTGCTATCAGGCTGATGGTCAGGTTGCCGGTGACGTACCCGCCGACCGTGCGATAGATGTCGCCTCCGACCTTCCGCCACCGCGGCTGTGCCGGCTCGGAGATGAGGCTGTAGATCCGCTCCATCCAAACCGGGCCTTCGAGCAGCATGAACAACGTCAGGAACGCGATTGTCACCGTCGCGAGAACGGCGTTGAGAATGCTCTTCGTCACGCTCAGCGCGGTGTTCGAGAGCCCGAGGAAGCCCCCGACGCCGCTCTTCTCGATCGCCTCGCGTGCCTTCTCGACGATCTGGTATTCGCGCTCGAGGAACCCGAGCCTACCCCGGCCACTCGTCAGGTCGTCGATGTACCCGGGGACGGCGTCCGCGAGGTCATTGACCTCACGGATGAGCGTGGGGACGAACGTCGCGGCGATCCCGACGATGACGAGAATCGCGCCGACGAAGACGATCCCTACCGCTGGCCCCCGGCGCATACCGCGCCGCACGAGCACCTCCACGGCGGGGTTGAGCGCCATCGCGAGAAACAGCGCGATCAGCACCCAGATGATCATCGAGCGGGTCACCCAGAGCACCTGGATCACGATCGCGGCAGCGAGCACGACGCCGATCACGGCGAGGATCGCGCGCGGACGGAAACGGACGAGACGTTCGTCGAGCATCAGCGGAGGATACGGGGAGGGCTGGACGGCCGCTGCGCGCCGCGCTCATCCGCCTCAGCGGGCGGTGATCACGAGCGGGGCGCACACGGCGCCGGTCTTCTCCCGCACGGGTGCGCCGGTGGACGTCTTCGGCGTCACGGTCAGCCTGGTGCCGGTGACGACGACCTGGCTGTAGCTGAACACGTCCGTCGCGGCGCACGGCATCCCGATCCCAGCGGGCGGCGTAGGCTTGAGGAAGAGGGAGGTGATGAAGTCGCCCGTGCCCTTCGCGCCGATCACCGTGTCGATCTCCTTCGCGTACGTGTTGGTCGCGACGGGCCCGGTCACGGCCTCCCAGATGCCGGTGCCGATCGGCGGCCCCTCGAGCGTCTGAAGACGGACCTCGCCGAACATGTTCGCGTGCGTGTCCGTGGTCAGGAAAACGACGTTCTCGACGCCGCCGAGTCCCGTGAGCAGACGGGTTCGGGCGGCGGCGTACCCTTCCCAGCGATCGTACGGAAGCTGGTAGAACTGCTGGATCGGCACCTCGTTGACGATGACCTTGAAGGTCGCGTTCGAGGCCTTGATCGCGGCAAGGAATCGCTTCTCCTGCGCTGCGCCGAGCATCGTCCTGGACAGGTCGTTGATTGCGGCGATGCATCCCGGCAGGACCGGGTTCGCAGGATCCTCACATTTCGCTGCGGTGCGCTCCGGCTCGGCAGGCCTTCTTCGTGCGCAATCCGTCCCGGCAGAGCTCCGGCACCGGCGCGTGCACGGCAAACGCGCTGCGCAGTTCATGCGTGAACCAGAGATGGAGCATCTCGCTCCCCTGCCCCTTCTTCGCGCCGACCGGGCACGTGCCGTCGGGTCGGGGCGTGAGCCCTCGCTTGATGCCCTTGACGCAGACGATGTGCGAATGCCAACGCGTCAGCGGGCCGGCGGGCGTCGGGCCGCGCACGCCGCGTTCGACGCTGAACATGACGCCGACGAGCCGCGGCTTCCGGCCCGGCTCCGTCGCGTAGATGAGCGACTCCGGTCGTGCCGGGTCGAGATCATCCGAGTTCGCACTGTTCCGGCGGTGCTCCGCGTGGAGGTATCCGACGGCGTCGTCGCCGGGGGCACGAGCAGCGAGATGGGTAGCGAAGCCACGGGTCGCAGCGACGTCGATGTTGCGCCAGCGCGCCGATGCTTCCCGAGCCCGACGCAGCAGATCGGCGGCGGCGCGGCGCTGTTTCGGCGTCGCGAGCGAGACGTCGGGGTACTGACGAAGGTGGTGTGCAAGACCGTGTTTCGTCGTGGGAGGAAGCTCCCTCTGGCCCGGCTTCAACGTACAGAGCACCGAGCGCGGCGCTCCCGGCATGGCCGATGGAACGCTGGCGAGACCGGCGACGGCGGCGGCCGCGAGCGAGGCGAGAACGAGCCGTGTTCCGGGCATCAGGGCCATCGGGTGGAAGTTGCTGCGCCGTCCGTCGGACTGGACCGCTTCAATACGGGGTACGCGGGTGTAGCTCAATGGTAGAGCCCCAGCCTTCCAAGCTGATTACGAGGGTTCGATTCCCTCCACCCGCTTCCGTTCCTCGCCTCGAGCCCGTCCCCTGCTTCAGTGGTTGTCGCGCGGGATCCCCTTGGTGTCTGCGATGCGCTGGTACGCGACTGCGGGTTTGAGGACCATCCCGTTCGCGAGCTCGTCGATGAGGCCGCGTTGGATCTCCTGCCAGGGTGTTTGGCTTTCGGGGTAGGGGTAGCCGCCGGCCTGCTCGCGCTTCTCGCGCCGCTGTGCGAGCTCCGTGTCGGGGATGAGGACGTCGGCTGTGCGCTTGCCGAGATCGACGCGCACGCGGTCGCCCGTCTGGAGAAGTGCGAGTCCGCCCCCCGTCGCTGCCTCGGGGGAGGCATTCAGGATCGAGGGGCTGCCCGAGGTGCCGGATTGGCGGCCGTCGCCGATGCAGGGGAGCTCGTTGATGCCACGCTGCAGCAGGTAGTCGGGGGGGCGCATGTTGACGACTTCGGCGGCGCCCGGGTAGCCGATCGGGCCGACGCCGCGGATCACGAGCACGGTGTTCTCGTCGAGCTCGAGGCTCGGGTCGTCGATACGTGCGTGGTAGTCCTCGGGGCCGTCGAAGACGACGGCGGTGCCTTCGAACGCGTTCGGGTCGTCGGGGTTTGCGAGGTAGCGGGCGCGGAAGTCGTCGGAAATGACGGATGTTTTCATGATCGCGCTGTCGAACAGGTTTCCTTTCAGGTTGAGGAAGCCGGCGTGCTCGATGATCGGAGCGTCCCACGCCTTGATCACCTCACGATCGGCCGTGAAGCGGCCCTCGTTGTTGTCGTTCAGGGAGCGGCCGTTGACGGTGATCGCTGTCGGGTCGATCCGTCCTGCGGCGATCAGTTCCGCGACGACAGCGGGAACGCCTCCGGCGCGGTAGTACTCCTCGCCGAGATATTCGCCCGCGGGCTGCATGTTGACGAGCAGCGGCACGTCGTAGCCGAGCCGCTCCCAGTCGTCGTTGTCGAGCTCGACGCCGATGTGGCGGGCGATCGCGTTGAGATGGATCGGCGCGTTCGTCGAGCCGCCGATCGCGGAGTTGACGACGATCGCGTTCTCGAACGCCGCTCGCGTCAGCACATCCGACGGCTTCAGATCCTCCCGAACCATCTCGACGATCCGCTTGCCCGTCAGATACGCCATCTCCTGGCGGTCACGGTGCGGGGCAGGGATGGCGGCGCAACCGGGCAAGCTCATCCCGAGCGCCTCGGCGAGCGAGTTCATCGTCGACGCCGTCCCCATCGTGTTGCAATGCCCCGCCGATGGAGCAGACGATGCGATCAACGCGGTGAACTCCGTCGCATCGATCTCGCCGCGCGCCAGCATCTCCCGCGCCGTCCACACGATCGTCCCCGACCCCATCCGGTCACCGTTCAGCCAGCCGTTCAACATCGGGCCACCCGACAACACGATCGCGGGAATATCGACCGTCGCGGCGGCCATCAGCTGCGCCGGGGTCGTCTTGTCGCACCCCGTCGTCAACACCACACCGTCGATCGGGTAGCCGTAGAGGATCTCCACCAGCGAGAGGTACTGCAGGTTGCGGTCGAGCGCCGCCGTCGGCCGCTTACACGTCTCCTGGATCGGATGAATCGGGAACTCGAACGGCACCCCACCCGCCTCCCGAATCCCGTCCCGCACCCGCGAGGCGAGCACGAGGTGATGCCGATTGCAGGGCGTGATGTCCGACCCCGTCTGCGCGATCCCGATCATCGGACGCCCCGACTGAAGCTCCTCCAGCGTCAACCCGTAATTCATCATCCGCTCCAGGTAGAGCGCCGTCATGTCGACGTTCTCCGGATTGTCGAACCACGCACGCGAACGGAGGCGATTGCTGCCTTGAGGAGAAGCGGTGGAGGGCATAGATCAGTCCTACCACGAACCGCACGACAACGGCGCCGTCAGCGTCCGGACGCGGAGAAGTGCTGGTAGTCCCTGACGCCGGACCACCGGCCGCCCCAGCCCCAGCCGATCGCGTCGAAGGCTCGCACGAGCGCATGGCCCTCTGCAGCCATCCCGGGGCGGAACGCCGGCCGCCGGAGGTACGGGCGACTCGCGACGTGCGACGTTGTGCCCGACCGTGTGACGTACGGGTTCTCGATCGGGTTGACGTCGATGGCGCGTCCGTAGGCGTGCTCGGAGTAGCGCGTCGTCCCGTCGACGAAGCGGCAGTTGAACGCCGAGGTGTTGTCGGCCTCGATCGAGCGGAAGTCGCTGCCGCCGTACGCGTCGATCGGCACCATGCGGCGGATCGGGAAGCCGTCTGCGTGGAGGCGGCGCAGGACGACGAGGACACGAGCCGCCACGTCCCGGTGGACGATCAGGCGTCCGGTGCGATCGCGGCCGTCGAATCCGTGGTGGGTCGCGGTGACGACGCGCAGATCGCGCAGCGGGACCGGGCAGCCGGGGCGCCAGGAGACGCCTGTCATCTGGCGGGCGAGTGCAGGCGAGATCGGGGTGATCGAGCCCTTGAATGCCGTGGCCGATCCCGCAGACGAACTGGGAACGACAGCAACGACAATCGCCGCGACGAGGAGCAGACGTGACTTCATCGAAAAATCGGGGTGGTCGGAGTCGAACCGACGACTTCCGCGTCCCAAACGCGGCACTCTAACCAGGCTGAGCTACACCCCGTCTCCGTTCGAACGTACGTACAGCATGACAGTTCGCACAGACGAGCTCGCATTTCTCAATCTCCTCCAGAATGGCTCGACGGCCATGCCCGTTGACAAGCCGTCCCAGATCATCGCGTTTTGTTGTGCCCGGCAGATGATCCCACTGCATCGCCGCATGATGGAACCGACGGCCACAGTCGACGCACGGTGCGTTCTTCAAGGAGCGGTACCACTCGCCGATAGCCCGCCTCCGTAACACCGACTGCCGACGCCTCAGTACTGCGCGTTTCTTGTGGTACTCGGCGTCATAGACCTTCCTACATGGCCTGCACCATGCCTGCCTGCCGCGGGCAGATGAGACGTGAAACTCCGATTCGGACTTGACCTCACCGCACTTGCCGCATCGCCGATTCGCATCCATGTTGTCATTATAGACATCAAGTCGGACGGACTCAGGTCGCGACGATCACAACGAGTCGCCGCGGGCCGTGGACGCCCTCGACGCGGGTCAGCTCGATGTCGCTCGTCGCGGACGGGCCCGAGACGAGGACGATCGGCCGGCCCTCCCGCGCGCTCGGCTCGAGCGCTGCGATCAGCTCGGGCACGGTCTCCACGATCGCACCGGCGCGCACGACACAGACGTGCAGGTCGGGAACGAGGCTGAGAGCTCTCCGGCCCTGCCCCGGTCCACCGTCGATAGCGATCGTGCCCGTCTCGGCACAGGCAGACGCGCAGGTCGTCACGGCACCGTCGAGCGCGTCGAGATCGCGAGAGCCAAGACCATGGTCCTCGATGAGCTCCACGCCCGAGGGGCGGAGCCGGCGGTCGAGGTCAGGAGCAATGCCCACTCGTCGAACCCCGGCCGCCTCGAGCGCCGACGCTACGGCCGCACCCGGATCATCCGCCACGACGACCGTCGCCTCATAGTCCCGAACCCGCTCGACGAAGAGCTCGATCACCGCCGCACGATCGCGCTCACCGCGCAGGCGGTAGTTGCGCGGCGGTACGACATGCGGCGGGTCGTCGGCGAGCGACGCCCGAACGCGCGCGAGGATCGCCTCACGCCCGGTCGTCACGGCTCTCCCACCACTCGCGGAACGTCTGGGCCGGCAGCGCCGGTAGATCCCGCGAACGACCCCAGGCGCCGAGCGGTCCGGGCGGGAAGTGCGTGAGCCAGCCGTCTCGAGCGATCGGCCGCTGGAGCTGGCGGCCGAGCCGCTGCGCCCGCTCGTACCCTGCACGCGTCGCGAAGGCCTTCCCGAGCATCTTCAGCGACCTGCCCTCGATGCCCGAGCGCTCACGCGCCACCGCCTTCCCCCGCTCGTGCACGAGAATCGACGGAATGTCGATCAGCACCGGGCAAACGTCGTAACACGCGCCGCACAGCGATGATGCGAACGGCAGCGACGCCACTGCGCCCGTCTCTCCCGCGAGCTGAGGAGCGAGGATCGCCCCGATCGGGCCGGCGTAGGGCGAGTGGTAGGCGTGACCGCCCGTCTGCCGGTAGACAGGGCACACGTTGATGCACGCAGAGCAGCGGATGCACCGCAGCGCCGGCCGACCTGCTGGATCGGCGAGCACGCGCGTGCGACCCGCATCGAGCAGGACGAGATGGAACGTCTGTGGGCCGTCGCCCTCGCGCACGCCCGTCCAGAGCGACGTGTAGGGATTCATGCGCTCCCCGGTCGAGGAGCGCGGCAGCAGCTGCAGGAAGACCTCGAGATCGCGGAAGCGCGGGATCGCCTTCTCGATGCCCATCACCGTAATGAGCACGTCCGGCAGCGTCGTGCACATCCGCCCGTTGCCCTCGGACTCGACGACGCAGATCGTGCCGGTGTCGGCGGCGGCGAAGTTGGCACCGGAGACGGCGACACGCGCTCGCAGAAACGCCTCGCGAAGATGCAGCCGCGCAGCCTCGGCCAGCTCCGCGGGATCGTCGGAGAGGTCCGGAAGCCCGAAGCGATCGCGGAAGAGATCCCTGATTTCGACGCGATTCTTGTGAATCGCCGGCACGAGGAGGTGCGATGGTCGTTCGCCCGCAAGCTGCACGATCAGCTCGGCGAGGTCTGTCTCGATGGGGCGTATCCCGGCCCCCTCGAGTGCCTCGTTGAGCCGGATCTCGTCCGTCGCGAGCGACTTGACCTTCACCACTTCGTCGGCGCCCTCTGCTTGCACCAGGCCGACGACGATCTCGTTTGCCTCCGCGGCATCGCGCGCCCAGTGAACGGTCCCCCCGGCAGCCTGAACGGACGCCTCGAGCTCGATGAGCACCGCGTCGAGCGACGCGAGCGTCTCATCCTTGATCGCCGAGCCGGCGCTGCGAAGCAGCTCCCAGTCAGGCACCTCTGCAACGACGCCTGCTCGCTTACGGCGAATCGTGGTCGTCGCGTGGCGGATGTTCGCCCTCACCTGTTGATTCGCGAGTGCGCCCGTCGCGGCGTGCGGGAAGCTCTCGGGCCGCGCGTCGCGAGCGGCCGCGGGGTCGAGGCTCGAGTGGGTCACGACGCGAGGATCTCCGCAAGATGAACGGGACGCACGGCCACGCCGCGGCGCCGCAGCCCGCCGCCGATGTGCATCAGGCAGGAGCTGTCGCAGGCGCAGACGCTCTCGGCTCCCGACGCCATGATCGCCGCGATCTTCTCGTCGAGCATCGCCGTCGACACGTCCGCGTTCTTGACGGCGAACGTGCCGCCGAAGCCGCAGCACTCCTCGGCATCCGGGAGCTCGAGCAACTCGACCCCGGGAACCGCCTGCAGAAGCCGAAGGGGCGCATCTCCGACGCGCAGCAATCGCAGGGAGTGGCACGTCGGGTGGTAGGCGACCGTGCCCTCGAAGGTCGAGCCGATGTCCTCGAGACCGAGAACGCCCGTGAGGAACTGCGAGAGCTCCCACGTCCGCGCGGGCACGCCTCGATCGTCGCCGCCGAGCAGATCTTCGAAATGTTCACGCACCTGCGCGGCACACGACCCAGACGGTGTCACGACCGCGTCGAATCCGTCGAACACGTCGACGAACCTGCGTGCGAGCGCCGCCGCTTCACTCGGGTAGCCGGAGTTACCGTGCATCTGGCCGCAGCACGTCTGCTCGAGCGGGAAGACGACCTCGATCCCGAGTCTCTCGAGCACCGTGACCGTCGCCTTGCCGACGTCGGGAAAGAGCGTATCCGCGAGGCAGGTCACGAAGAGGGCAACACGTTCGATCATCGAGAACGAGCCTACTCGTGCCGTGGCTCACACCGTCTCGCCTGCCTGCCCCTCGGGCCGGTGGTTGCCGTCGTCAGTCCCGGGAGAGGCTGCGCCACAGTCCCGGAGAGGCTGCCTCCCCTACGGGGTTACGTGGAACATCGCGAGGCGGCGCTCGTGACGCGCGTTCGCAGGATCGCACGGTACGGATACTCTGTCGGCGTGGTCGAACGCGTCCTCCTTGCATCTCCGCGCGGCTACTGCGCGGGAGTCGAACGCGCCGTCGACACGGTGGAGAAGGCCCTCGAGCACTACGGCGCTCCGGTGTACGTCCGCAAGCAGATCGTCCACAACATCCACGTCGTCCACGACCTCGAGGCACGGGGCGCGATCTTCGTCGACGAGGAGACGGAGGTGCCCGAGGGCGCAACCGTGGTGTACTCGGCGCACGGCGTGGCACCCACGGTCCATGCGAACTCGGCAACCTTGCAGCACAACGTGATCGACGCGACGTGCCCTCTCGTGACCAAGGTGCACGTCCAGGCGCGACGCTATGCAGCGGACGGATACACCGTCGTCCTGATTGGCCACGAGGGTCACGAGGAGGTCGTCGGAACGATGGGCGAAGCCCCGGACGCGACGGTGCTGGTGCAGGACGTCGCAGAGGCCGAAGCGCTGTCGCTACCCGCCGATGCGCGCCTCGCCTACATCACCCAGACGACTCTGTCGGTCGACGAGACCTCCGAGATCATCGCCGTCCTCCGCCGACGTTTTCCGCAGATCTACGCGCCCCGGAAGGAGGACATCTGTTACGCGACCTCCAACCGCCAGTGGGCCGTGAAGGAGATGCTGGCCGAGATCGACCTGCTGCTCGTGCTGGGTTCGAAGAACTCCTCCAACTCGAACCGCCTCGTCGACGTCGCGCGCGCGTCGGGAGTGGCAGGGCACCTCATCGACGACGAGACCGAGATCGACGAGCGCTGGCTCGACGGTGTCCGCACGGTCGGGATCTCCTCGGGTGCCTCGGCGCCGGAGCGCCTCGTCACGCGGCTCTGTGATTGGTTCCGGGAGCGCGGCGTCGATCGGATCGAGCCGTTTCAGCTCGTCGCCGAAGACGTGACGTTCAAGCTCCCGGTCGAGCTTCGCCGCGAGTTGAGGCTCGCCGAGACGCAGCGCTGAGCGCGATGCCGAACGAACTCGCCGTCGTCATCCCGGCGACCGACGATCCCCCCACCCTAGTCGGACGACGCGGGCTGCGAATTCCCCGGCAACAGCCGAGACCCGCTCAGGGGCGCGGCTGCCGTCATCGACGACGACGATGTCGAGCTGCACTTGCCGCTGTGCGCGCACTGCGGCAAGACATCGCCGCAGAGCCTCGGGGCGGTCGCGCGTCGGCACGACCACGGTCGCTGTCACGAGGGCTCGATGAGCGTCGCGCCGGCCGCCTCGAGGTCGAAGCGGCGAAGGGCAGTGGCCGCGATGTCGCACACATCATGCGTCTCCCCTTCCGACGCGGCGCCTGCCGAAGCCAGCACGAGCGCCCACGACTCGTCGGTGTGGTTGCCGGAACGGCCGCTGCCCACGCCGTGCCGGCGGATCGACCCGAACTGCGGCGAATGCACGATCTCGCCGCGGCGAGCGGGGCGTTCGCTCCAGCGGACGACGAGATCGGGCAGAAGATCCGACGTCGACGCGTCGACGAACGAGTCGGCGACCACGTCGACAGAGGCGACCGCACGTTCAACGCCATCAAGGGTGAAGCTCTCGAGCCCCGATCGGTTTCGGCGACGAGGGCCGGAACATCGTGAGGATCGACTATCCCGGCTTGCTCGCGCCCCTTCACGTTGAAGCGGATCGTCCCGTTCGTGTCCGACGGCACCGGGAAGGCCCGGGTACGCGACCACTCCACGCCGCGCAGCTCGAGCCGAGCTGCGAGTGCCGTCGCAACCGCATCGGGTAGCGCCGAGGCGACCCGACCCCTCACCGACGCCGGAACCGCCGCCCGCATCCTCCACGAGCCGCTGGGCTGGCCGCTGTCGACGACACCACTATCGAGCACGGCGGCGAGCATGGTGCCGAGCACGTCGGTCCTGCTCGTCTCGACGCCCGTCCCAAGTGCGGAGTGGACGACGATGTCACTGCCGGGGGGAAGCGCATCGATGATCCTGCCGACCGCCGTATCTGCCGCGATCACGACCTCACGCAGCAAGGCTTGAAGCTCACGCGCGGAGGAGGGTGAGATCCCGTCGACCACGGCCGCCGGATCCCAGAGCTGGTGACCTGCGAGGTGGACGGAGGGAAGCGAGGCCACGAGGAGATCGGGCCGGATCTCAGGCAGCGCCGCGACGACGAGGTCGGTGGCACGGCGAGGCCCGGCAACGAGCGTCGCAGCGAGCCGTCGGAGGCTCCGCTCGTCCGGCTCGCCGAAGACCTCCTCCGCCCGCTGCCTGCGCCCAAGCCGGTCCTCCCAGGCCCTGAAGGCCCCTTTCGGCGCCGAGCGCGACCGCAGCACGATCCGGTTCGCGAACTGCCAGCCACTGATGACAAGCCCGTTCGCCTCCACGGGTGCCGGCGCCTCGTACGCGTCCACGACGAGCACCTTCCCGCCCGCCCGAGCGATGCGGTCCCACAGCATCGGCGGCGAGGCGAACGCGTCGACGTAGCGTACGCGTTGCTCCGACGCGTCCCACATGAAGGGATAGTGGATTCCGTGGTCGCCGAGTGGGACACCGCTCCAGAGCGTCGGGAACGCTCCCGCCGCGAAGAGCGTGGCTGGCGTGGTGAGCTCCAGCTTGGACGCCGCTTGCCTCAACTCCGAGATGCGCGGCACGAGGCCTTCGGAGGCGAGCTCGTCCAGCAGCTCCGTCGGCGTCGCGTCCAGACCGATCAGGGCAAGCACAGGGGCCTCCGTCCTCTCACAGCTCCACCCACCCGCTTCCCTCGGCCGCGGCCACGGCGTCGAGCACTCTCATCACCGCGACGCCGTCCTCGCCGCCGGCGAGCCGAGGGTCGCCGGTTCCCTCGCGAAGGGTTCCGGCAATGGCGGCCAGTTGCGCCGCGAGCGAGCCGACGAGCGGCCCCGGCCTCCGGGCACGCATTCGCTCGACCACGCGACGAGCTAGACCTCCCCGCTCAAACGACGCCACGGTTAGCCCACGAGAATCCCGTGCGACGACGCGCTCGCACCAGGCTCGCTCGTGGGAGAGGCGCACGCTCGCACGTACGTCTCCGAGGTCGAGCTCGAACTCGGCGTTGCGCGCGGTTGCGCGCTGAACACGCAGACGCGCTGGACTGCATCCGGTCAGCCAAAGTGCGAGATCGACGACGTGAGGGCCAAGGTCGAGCAACACCGTCTCGGAGCCGTCCAGCGCGCCCCAGGCCGACGGGAGAATCGACAGCTCGAGCTCGAGCACCGCAGGCGGAGCGGCGGCGAACTGGGCACGCATCGTCGTGATCGCAGGGTCGAAGCGACGGTTGAATCCCATCCACGCCGGCGGATCGAGGCCGACGAGCGGCTCCGCCTCCACGCCGGTCCGAGCCGGAGGCTTCTCGACAAGCAACGTGACGCCGACAGCGCTTGCTGCACACGCGTCCGCAACGTGAGCCTCGACGGCATGGGCGAGTACGAGCAGCTCGACGTCGGCATCCGTGAGGAGGTCTCCGACAGTGGCGTAGGCCGGAAGGCCGGGAGCGAGCGACTCGCATCGAGCGGCGTCGAGATCAGCGACGGCCACGAGGGACACGGCATCCATCTGGGTGAACGCCGGGAGATAGCCGCGTTCGGCAAGCCGACCACATCCGACGAGGCCAACCCGAAGGGGAGCGGTCACGCTCTCTCGATGGCAGGCCCATCAGCAGCCCCCGCCGCGACCGACAGGGCAAGCGTTTCCCGGCCAATCCAGTCGGAGTGCACGAGCAGGTCACCGTCGTCTTTCGGAATCGTCAGGGCAATACGATCGGTCAGCTCGAGCCCCGCGTCCTTCCGCATGGAGTTGACGCGGTGGATGAGCTCGTACACGCGACCCTCGAGCGCCAGTTCGTCGTCGACGGTGGTGTCGATCGCGACGGTCGTCCCTGCGTCGCCGGCGACCGCCCATCCTTCCTTCCCCGCTCGCTCGACGAGCACGTCCTCCGGCGCCAGCTCGTGTCCGAGGACACGGAATCGTCCGGCGCCGAGATCCTCGAAGTCGCCAGCCTGCAGAGCCGCGCGAACCACACCCAGCTCCTTCCCGAGCCTCGGGCCGAGAGCAGGGAGATGCGGTTTGACACGCAGTTCGGCGTCGACGTGGCCGAACTCGACCTCCTTCACGCGGAGCTCCTCCGCGATCTCGTCGGCGTGTGCTGCCGCGAGTGGGGCACCCTCGACCACGATCCGGCGGAGCGGCTGCCGCAGCTTCAGTCCTGACGACGATCGTGCCTGGTGACCGAGGGCGACGACGCGCCGCAGCTCGGTCACCTCGGCGAGCAGTGCGATGTCCGGCGTGCGTGCCTCGGGCCAACCGGCGAGGAACACCGAGTCCGGCGCGTCCTTGACGACATCGGTGACGAGCGCCTGCCAGAGGTGCTCGGCGAGGAACGGCATCACGGGCGAGATCACGCGGAGCCCCTGGACGAGCCCGAACCAGAGCGTGCGGAGCGCGGCCTCCTCGCCGTCCCAGAAGCGCCGCCGCGAGCGGCGGATGTACCAGTTCGAGAGATCGTCGACGTACGCCTCGAAGGCACGGGTCACGTCGACCGTGAGCCAGCGCTCGTATCCGTCCTGCGCCTCGGCGACGAGCTGCGCCGTGCGCTCGACGAGCCAGTGGTCGAGCGGCTGCAGATCGGCGTCAGGCCCTCCACGCTCGAGGTCGGCGTAGACCGGCGTGAACGACTCTATGGCACCGTAGTCACCGAGGAACTTCGCCGAGTTCCAGAGGGTCAGGAGCCGTCGCTTGATCTCCTGCGCCGGGCCGAAGCCGAACAGGAGGTTGCGGTCGGGCGGCTGGGCGCAGTACTGCCAACGCATCACGTCGGCACCCATGCGCGCGAACGCGTCCGTGGCGCTGATCATGTTGCCCCACGAGCCGTGCATCTCCTTGCCGTGCTCGTCGAGCATCTTCTCGTAGCCGAGCACCTTGCGGAACGGAGCGCGGCCCGTGAGCGCAACCGACATGAAGAGCTGCGAGTAGAACCAGAGCCGGATCTGCTCTCGCATCTCGGAGACCCAGTCGGCCGGGAACCACTCCTCCCAGGTCTCGTGCGCGGGGAGATCCGCAGTGGTCAGGCCCTTTGCCGCTCCCGTGCCGTACCCTTCGGCGACGAACTCCGGATTCTCCCAGCCGAGGGTCGAGAACGGAACGATGCCCGCGTCGAGCCAGACGTCCCCCACCTCCTCGATGCGCGTCACCGCATCGCCGCACGCATCACAGCGGATCGGCACGGCGTCGATCCACGGGCGCCGCAACTCTTCGAGCTGATCGAGCCCGTCGATCGCGCGCTCCTCGAGCTCGGCGCGAGAGCCGATCACGTTCAGGTGCCCGCACGAGCAGGGGTAGAACGGGAGCGGCAGGCCGTAGTAGCGGCGGCGGGAGATGTTCCAGTCGCCCATGTTGCGGAGCCAGTCGTCCATGCGCTTTCCCATGTACTCGGGCGTCCACTCGACGGTCGCGTTCGCGTCGAGCAGCGGCTGCCGGACCTCGTCGACGCCGATGAACCAGTCGTCCGAGAGCCGGAAGATGAGCGGCGTGTGGCAACGCCAGCACTCCGGGTAGCGGTGCTCGTGCTGCTTTGCCTCGACGAGCAGGCCACGGTCGTCGAGGTCGCCGATGATCTGCTCTGCTGCATCGCCCGTCGAGAGGCCGTGCAGCCAACCGAAGGCCGGATAGAAATGGCCGGCTTCGTCGACCGGGGCGATGACGTCGAGGTCGAGCGTCTTCGACAGCTCGAAGTCCTCGGCACCACAGCCGGGAGCGATGTGGACGACGCCCGTTCCGTCTTCCATCGAGACGTCGTCCCACGGGATCACCCGGTGCTCGACCTCGCCGCCCGGGCCGAGCGCGTCGAACGGCCCCTCGTAGCGCCAGCCGACGAGCTCCGCGCCGGGCAGCTGCTCCGTGAACGTCTCCTCGGGGTAGCGCGCGACCGCGACCCAGTCCCCGTTCTCGAGGCGGCCGTAGGTCGAGGTGGGATGCACGGCGGCAGCGACGTTGGCGGGAAGCGTCCACGGTGTCGTCGTCCAGATCACGACGGCATCGCCCGGACGGTCGAGGAGCCTGAAGCGAACGAAGAGCGACGGATCGACGCGATCGACGTAGCTGCCGTGCAGCTCGTGCGCGGAGATCGACGTGCCACAGCGCGGGCACCACTCTGTCGCACGATGGCCCTTGAAGAGCCACCCCTTCTCGTGAACGATCGAGAGGAACTTCCAGATGTACTCGATGTTCGTGTCCGAGAAGGTGAAGTAGTCCCGACCCCAGTCCATCCACTGGCCGAGCCTGATCGATCCCTCGGTGATCTCGTCGGCCGACTTGACGACGACCTCACGACAGCGACGTGAGAACTCGGCCAGGCCGAACTCCTCGATCTCGCGCTTCGAGTTGAGCCCGAGCTCCCGCTCGACGCCCACCTCGATCCAGAGGCCCTGGCAGTCGAAGCCGTTCTGGTAGCGCTGGTGGTAGCCGCGGAGCGCCTTGTAGCGCTGGAAGACGTCCTTCAACGTCCGTCCCCACGACGTATGCACGGCGAGCGACTTGTTCGCCGTGACGGGGCCGTCGAAGAAGCTGAAGCGCGGCCCCTGCGCGTTCTGCTGCCGCAGACGGGCGAACGTCGCCTTGCTCTCCCAGACCTCGAGGATCTCCCGCTCGAGCGCATCGTGGTCGGGTTTGTCCGGCAGGGGTGCGAACATCACCCGATTCTAGGGAACACGCCGCGGCGCCCCTTCGTTGTACAGAGGTGAACCCCAACTTCAGTAACGATTCGCGGTAGCTCCGACACAGATCAGCTCCACGAAGAACCCGAAAGGAACAGATGGCAACTGCAGTCAAGAACGATACGTTCGAGCAGGAAGTACTCAAGAGCGATATCCCTGTGCTCGTTGATTTCTGGGCCGAGTGGTGTGGCCCGTGCCACGCCGTAGCCCCGGTCCTCGACCGCATCGTCGAGGAGCAGGCAGGCGCGCTGAAGCTCGTCAAGGTGAACATCGACGAGGAGCGCGAGCTCGCCGAGCGCTTCGGGATCGCCTCGATCCCCACGATGATCCTGTTCCGTGACGGCGAGCCGTCCGTCTCGGTGATCGGCGCCCAGCCCAAGGGTGCGATCGAGCGCACGCTCGGCCTCACCGCAGCGTAGAACCGACAGGTCATTCCTCACAGCGAGCCGGCCGCGAGTCGGCTCGCTGTGCCTCGAGGTCAGAAACGAACCTCGCTACCGTACGCCCATGAGCCCACGTCACGTCCCCGCGTCGGTCACCGAGCTCCAGCGGATCGGCTTGTTCGGATCACTTCCCGGCGAAACCATCGCCAAGCTTGCCGCGCGCATGGTGCGGGAGGAGTTCGCGGGGGGAACGAGGATCGTCACCGAAGATGAGTGCACCGACCGCTTCTACGTGCTGCTCTCCGGGATGGCCGGCGTCACGCAGGAAGTCCGCGGCGCGCGCGGCATCATGCGGCCGGGCGAGACCTTCGGCGAGGTGGCGCCCCTCCTCGGCGTCGAGCGCACCGCCACGGTGACCGCGATGACGACGTGCGTCGTTGCGAGCTGCGACGAGGAGACGTTCAACGAGCTCCTGCGGCCGCTCTATGCCGACGACGAATAGGGTTGGTCGTCGTCAGTACTCGTCGCGGTGCACCCGCACCGCTCCGAACCCGAGAAACACTGCGACCCACATCACAACCGACACGCCGGCCACCGCGATCGGTAGCCCGTCGTTGCCGCCGCTGATCCGATCGAGGGAGCTCGCCAACGTAGCGTCCCCCAGCGTTTCACTCAGGCTGTAGAGGAGAAGAAGGAGCGGCGTGAAGCCAATCGAAAAGACGAGCGAGATCGCGATCGCCGGCCCGTTCGAGCGGAGCAGCGAGCCGATGCCCATGCTGATCAACCCGAACACGACAGCGAAGAGAGCAGCCGTCCAGACGTAGTCGACGAGCTCACCCGAGGTGATGCTGTCGGCAGAGGTATGGGGGAGCGTAACGGCCAGGATCGCGCCAAGCGCAAGGGGAACGGCAAGCATGAGGAGCACCGCCAGCACGACAGCGACGATCCGCGCGGCGTAGATCTGTCCACGCCTCGCACCCGTGATCACGAGGTAGCGCATCGTCCCCTGCGCGACGTCGTACGAGCCTGCGAGCGACCCGATCAGGATCGCGACGACGACCCCGAAGATAAAGAGGGCGCCACCGACGCCGTCGAGCATCCCCTGGCCACCCATGGACGGGTTTCGCCCGGGACGCAGCTCGTGGATGACGATGTTCGCGACGATCACGATGACGGCCATGACGAGGACGAAAATCGTGCCCCCGAGGAAGCTGCCTTTCCGGCCGGTGATCGTGCGCAGAGTGGCCGAGATCACGAGGATCCCTCGCCTTCGCCCTCGAGCGGCAGGCCCGACGTGATCTCGAGAAAGCGCTGCTCGAGCGATTCGCTCTCGCGCGCGATCTCGATCACACCGATGCCGGCCTCGACGAGGGAGCGGGTGATCAGAATCGCCTTTGCATCGTCGATTCGCTCGCCGGTGAGCTCGAGGTTCCCATGTTCGCCCTCCGCGATGCCTGTCACGAGCCCGAGGCGGTAGAGCGTCTCCTCCGCCCGCACGGGATCGTCGACGCGCAGCCGCATCGACTGCCGCCCTTCGGCGACGAGCTGGTCGACCGAGCCGTGCAGAACGAGCTTCCCGGACTGCACGATCGCGATGTCGTCGGCCATCTTCTGCACCTCGTCGAGGAGATGCGAGGAGATGAATACGGTGCGGCCGTCGTCCTCCACGAACGAACGGATCATCCGGCGAAACTCGACGATCCCTGCCGGATCGAGCCCGTTCGACGGCTCGTCGAGGATCAGCAGCTCGGGATCGTTGAGCAGGCTCCGCGCAACCCCGAGGCGCTGCCGCATGCCGAGGGAGTACTCCTTGACCTTGCTGCCGCTGCGATCGACGAGGTCGACGCGCTCGAGTGCCCAGTCGATCCGCGTTGCGGCATCCCCGCCCACAAACTTCGCCGCGACCTCGAGGTTCGCCTTCCCACTCAGATACGGGTAGAAGCGCGGCTCCTCGACGATCGCGCCGACGCGCGTGAGGGCCTGGCGCACGTCCCCGGGGATGGCGTGGCCGCGAACGGTGATCGTGCCCGTGGTCGTGCGAGCGAGGCCGAGCATGCAGCGAATGAGGGTCGTCTTCCCGGATCCGTTCGGGCCGAGCCAGCCGACGCATCGACCGGGCATCACCTGGAAGGAGACGTTGCTGACCGCCTGGGTGGCGCCGAAGGACTTCGAGACACCCTCGAGCGTGATGATGGGATCGGCCACAGCCATGGGTTGTATCAGGAGCCGAGTTCGCGGATCACTGCGTCCGAAAGTGGCGGCCAGGCGGCCTTCGCCCACTCCCCGAACGATCGCGTTGTCAGCGCGACGCACGCAAGAGCTCGCTCGGGATCGACCCAGAGGAAGGTTCCACTACCGCCGAAATGACCGAACGTCGTCGACGCGGTAAGGGAGCCGGACCAGTGACCGGCCTTGTTCCCCTTCAACTCGACGCCGAGCCCCCAGTCGAGCGGGCTGAAGCGTCCGAAGTCCGGGAGGACGCCGTCGAGCCCGGGGAACTGAACCGTCACCATCTCATCGTGCGTCTCGCCGGCAATGAGAGTGGGCGCAAGCAGTTCGCGGGCGAAGGCGAGGAGATCATCGACGCAACCGTGCATCCCGGCGCCCGGATGCCCGCGCGGATCGAGGGAGATCCCGAGCGGCTCGCAGATCGCCTGGCGCACGTAGTCCGCGAACTCCATCTCGGCGGCGACAGCCAAATGCGCACCGAGGAGGGCAAATCCCTCGTTCGAGTAGATTCGCCGCCTGCCGGGCGGAGCGACCGGCCTCGTGCCCTCGAACGGGAGCCCCGACGCGTGCGCGAGCAGGTGGCGCACCGTCGAGCCAGGCGGCCCGGCCGGCCGGTCGAGATCGACCACTCCCTCCTCCGTCGCAACGAGCAGCGCGAGGGCACTGACGGGCTTCGAGACCGACGCGAGGCGGACAGCGTGCTGTGCATCGCCCCGCGTCGCGAGCGTCGACGCCGCGCTCGTCACTCCTGCGGCGGCGAACGGGACGTCCCAGGCGTCGATCTGACTCAGAGCGTCCACGTTCGATCAGTGATACTACCGAGGCGATGGAGCGCCGACTGATCTCGGGACACTCGCCGTTCGAGCCGACCGTGGGCTATTCACGCGCAGTCGTCGTCGGTTCGACTGTGCACGTCGCTGGCACCGCACCGATTGCGCCCGGCGGCTCCCCGACCCCCGAGGACGCTTACGGCCAGGCCGTGCTCTGCCTGTCGATCATCGCCGGTGCCCTGGCACTCGCGGGGTCGAGCATCGAGGACGTCGTTCGAACACGACTCTTCATCACCGATAGGGCCTACTTCGAGGAGGTCGCACGCGCACACGGCGAGGTCTTCGGCGACATCCGCCCCGCCACGACCTGTGTCGTGGCGGGGCTCCTCGACCCGGCCTGGAAGGTCGAGATCGAGGCCGAGGCGGTTGTCGGATGAGCAAGGAACCGCCGAGCCCGGATGACAGGCTGAAGCCTGTCACCGCGACCCAGCAGCTGATCCCGGAGGACATCACCGGCAAGGGCTCGAGCGGGACGCGAGGCGCGGCGAGCGTGCTCGAGCACCGCTTCGGGAAGAGCGACCCTTTCACCCTCGGCGTCGAGGAGGAGTACCAGCTCCTCGACGGCGTCTCGTTCGACCTCGTCCAGCACATCGAGACGGTGCTTGCCGCGATCGAGGGCCACGAGCTCGAGCCACAGATCAATCCCGAGCTGATGCAGTCCGTGCTCGAGATCGCGACGCCGGTCTGTCACACGCCCGCCGACGTGATGGGCGAGCTCGTGAAGCTCCGCGCCTACGTCTGCGGCGTCGCCCGCGAGAAGAGCATGCGCGTCGGCTCCGCCGGGACGCACCCGTTCAGCCTGTTCGAGCGGCAGCGGATCACGGCGAAGGATCGTTATCGGCAGCTCGTCGACCAGCTGCAGTACATCGCGCGGCGCGAGCTGATCTTCGGGATGCACATCCACGTCGCGATCGACAATCCGGACAAGGCGATCAAGATCATGAACGGGCTCCTGCCCCAGCTTGCTCCCCTGCTCGCGCTGTCAGCGAGCTCACCGTTCTGGCGCGGCGAGCCGACCGGGCTGATGTCGAGCCGCCAGATGGTGTTCGCGTCGTTCCCGCGCTCCGGGCCTCCGCCGCGGTTCCGCGACTACGCGGACTACGCCGAGGTCGTCGGCCAGCTCGAGCGCACCGGGTGCATCGCGGACTACACCCACATCTGGTGGGACATCCGACCCCACCCGCGGCTCGGCACGATCGAGATCCGCATCTGCGACGCGGTGACCCGGGTCGAGGATGCGGTTGCTATCACCGCGTACTGCCAGGCGCTCGTCAAACAGCTGTCCGAGCGCTTCGACGCTGGGGAGGAGATCCCGAGCTACCACCGCATCCTCACGACCGAGAACAAGTGGCTTGCGGCGCGCTACGGGCTCGATGCACCGGTGATGGATCTCGCGACGGGCCGTCGCAACCGCATCCCCGTGGCACAGCTCGTGCGGCGCACGGTGCGGGAGATCGAGCCGCACGCCCGCGAGCTCGGATCGGAGCGGGAGCTCGAGGGCATCGCCGAGCTCCTCGCCCGCGGCAACAGCGCCGACCGGCAGCTCCGGATCTTCAACGCGAACCGCGACATCCGCGAGGTCGTCGAGGAGATCGCGATCGCGACGGAGACGCTGCCGGTCGTCGTCGGCTAGATGCTGGGGCCGGGCGACCGCATTCCCGGCGCGGCCCGAGTGTGGGCGGCGACGAAAGAGGAGCCGATCTCGCTGGGCGGAGCCCTTTCCGGTGGCAGCCTCGTGCTGCTCTGCTTCTACCCGTTCGACTGGTCGACGACCTGCACGAACGAGCTCTTCCTTCTCCGCGACCGGCTGGCCGATCTCGCCGCTGCGGGGGTTCGACCGATCGGAATCTCACGTGATTCTCCCTGGTCGCACGCGGCCTGGACGAGCACGCTCGGTGTCGAGGGCGTGCCGCTTCTCTCCGACTGGGACGGCGAGGCGACCCACGGTTTCGGCGTCGCGCGCGAGCTCGACGGGATGGCCGACGTCCCTGCCCGCTGCGCGTTCCTCATCGAGGGCGATACGGTCAGGGCGTCATGGCCCCTCGGAAGCGAGCTACCGGATATCGACGCCGTGATCGCGGCTGCTTCGTCGCTCTCGCGCTAGCTCTCTACGCGGCCTGCGCGATCTGGGCGACGTGGCCCGCGGTACAGCACGTCGACGACCGCTACCTCGCCCGTCCAGCGGTCGGCTACGGGGAGGCGGCTGCCGGGGATCACCTCCAGCTCGGCTGGGCCTTCTGGCTCCCTGGCCACCAGCTCGAGAAGGGCGACGCCCCCTGGGTCGATCCGTACTCGTTCCGGCCGGAGGCGAAGGCGGGGCCGAACCTGCAGGGATGGCTCTTCGGAGCGCCGTTCTGGCCCCTACGCCACCTTCTGGGAAACATCTGGGCCTACAACCTGGTCGTCCTGCTCTCCTTCGTCTGGGCGGGTGGAGTGGCCTGCTGGTGGCTGCGCTCTCTCGGTCTCGTCCGGTCGGCGGCGCTCGTCGGCGGTCTCGTGTTCGCGCTTGCGCCCTATCGGGTCGGGCAATCCACGGGGCATCTGCTCGGGCTGATCGCATTCCTCCTCCCCGCCGTGCTGCTCGCGCTCGAGCGGCGGAGGTTCGTGTGGGCAGGGCTGGCGCTCGCGGCGATCCCGCTCTCCGGGCAGATCCACCTCGCGATGGGCGCCGTGATCCTCGCGCTCGGATACGCGTGGGCACGCGTGCCGCGGTCCGAGTGGTGGAAGGCAGGTGTCGCGGCGGGAGCCGCCGCCGCGACACCTGC
>Ga0163153_10002720_pt1 | contig 24952 bp, 19 predicted proteins | sample OliLakLV19MP6IB1_FD_148629 | JGI IMG/M metagenome (GOLD analysis project Ga0163153, IMG submission 148629) | Freshwater microbial mat bacterial communities from Lake Vanda, McMurdo Dry Valleys, Antarctica - Oligotrophic Lake LV.19.MP6.IB-1 | ecosystem: Environmental > Aquatic > Freshwater >...
TTGAATGGATTGAAGTGTTCTATAATCGAGTCCGTCGGCATTCGACTCTTGGCTATTGTTCCCCTGCTGAGTTCGAAGCGAGGGCGATGGGCTCTTAACCCGGTGTCCATGAAATCGGGGGAAGATCAATCCGGCTGGACTTCGTTTCGGAGCGCGTTCGGGCAACAATGGAACAATGTGATCGAAGACTCTATCCGACCTCGGCTTGAGCAGACCTATGGGAAATTTGGTGGAGCCTGGAAGCGTCCAGTCTGGCATGAGATCACACTGACCTATGCGCACAACTCCTTGAACAGCACCCTTGAACCTCTCAGCATCGCTCCACAACAAAACTACAGCCACAGCCTGGAAAGTGCACTCGCCTATAACGGCATGGGCTGGAATACCCGCCTTGCATCGACCTATATCCTTGAGAGCGATCTCCTTCGTGGTGGAGCAGACTATACGGTGAGGATGCAGACGTTCACAGCGACCTTTCGTCCTTTGGACCCCCTGACAATTTCTCCTACCCTAGGGTATCGGGACGAAGTACGGGATTGGTCGGGAGTCCGAATCCATTCGCCCTAGGCATCGATTGCTTTGCAGTACAGGCAGAGCCCGGAGATATTGATCAGCGCGATGGGCAACTACGCCGGAATACGCTCGAGCGATGGACTCATTGATACGCTGCACATGGATGGACAGCCCTGATCTCCTTAGAAGCCGGCTATAACGGGATGACACATCGCGCCACATCTGCTGCAGGCACAGAAGATATCTCTGGTCTCTTACGCGTCGTTCTTGCCTCCCTCTAACCTTCGCACCATCCGCCTGGTTCATTCGAATACTGGGTTCCGATTCGAGCTATCAAAACAAGATGTACGCTAGGGCTTTGGATCTATAACCAGTTGAAACTACAAGTAATACGCCTGACTCTCACCCTCGAGCTCGCCCAACCATCTAGATTCCTCCCAACAGGCAAGCGGAATATTCGCATTAGACTGGTAGGGTGAATTCATCGCGTCCAAGACCCGTTGAGACTTCCGGCAATCCTATACGACTCTGTCATCCAAGACTCACAAACAGAAAAATTCATTGTGGGTCGGAGCAACCCCGGCACATTTTTCCACATATCTGCTAAATTTTACTGAGATCGGCAGGCGCCTGTCCGTCCCTGGGGTGAACCATGAAGAGTGCCGCTATTTTAGCAACTGGAATTGTTGCGCTGGCTCTCCTTGCCGCGCTTTGCCTTCCACATTACCCTCTCCCATCGACCGCATCGCTCACTTCGACCCCTGCTAATTTTCATGCGCGCGTAGAGTATGGAACGCTGATCCTCCGTGGATCACTTCCCAATGAAACCAGCAAGGCCACCATCCTTCAGCGAGCCCAAGAATTGTATGGGGCCACGCCAGGCACCGTCGTCGATGAATTAGCGGTGGATTCGAGAGTAGGACCTGTCGCGTGGGCCGATAACGTTTCCCAGGTCCTCCCCATCTTTGGCCATATGACAGAGCGAGGCTCGATTATCATCGATGGTCGCACGATTGTTGTGAGTGGCCAGGTTGGCGGTGATCATGCCAAGTCTGCTGTGCTACAAACGATTGCCCCGCTGATTCAGACAGGGTTAGTATTAGAAGATCGAATTCTGATGAGCCCAGCCTCGGGTGCTCCCCTCTCAAAGGTTCACTCACCCTCTCCCCCATTCAAGAAGAATCCCTTGCTGGTGGTGGCCCTAGCGCCGAAGGCTCCAGCCCTCGTACCCTCAACGCGCCCGACGCCTTCTCCAGTGGTGGCTCTGGCCTCAAAGACGACAACCCTACCGCTAGCTCCAACAATGGCTGAAGCCTCTCCTGCCTCGCTACAGAAGAGGTTGAAAGAAATTCTCACTCGCTCATCCATCGAGTTCGAATCGAAGAGCTCGACCATCATTCCCACCAGTTTTGCCACATTGGACCGACTGATTGCCGAAATGCGGCAATTCCCATACACAGCCATTGAGATCAGTGGTCATACGGACAAGTATGGCGAGCCTGAATATAATCGTGAACTCAGCCAACGCCGTGCTGATGCGGTGCGGCGCTACTTCACGAAGCACGGCTTGGCCACCCGGTTCACCGCTGTCGGCTACGGGGCCTCACAACCCTTGTCGGTGTCGGAGAAACGTGCCAGCCTTCAGCGCAATCGGCGCATCGAACTACGCTTGAAAGGGCAGCCCGAGTTATGACCCTATTCTTCAATCAAATGCTGGGATGTCTCATCATCGCAGCCTGTATCGGCGGCGTAGTTGGATGGCTCCTGAGACATGTGTCCGCCGACAAGAACGCGCAACAACTCGCGGACGTCACCGCCATGATGCATCTCAAAGAGCAGATGCTGGAGAAGGCACGGCAGCAGCTAAGAGGAGAGACCACCTCGAAATTGCCGCGAGGAGAAAGTGGGCTGACGGCATCGCAAGCCCTCAGCCATTCCAACGTAGAGGACCTCACATCACAAGAGCATTATAGGAGATCAGAACATCACAGCAACAATATCGATCGACTTCACGTGCGACTGCAGGAATCGGAAGAGGCAGGGGGATGGATTGAATGGCTCGATGTACAACTCACCGAACGGGATGAGAAGCATCGAATCGCACTCCATGAAGTCGAGCTACAGCTAGCCGAACGAGATCGGCGCATCCGCGAACTCGAGCGGCTCCATCAGCAACTGAGTGAGCAATCAGAAGAAAACGAAGCTCTTTCGACCGACAAAGCAGCCTGATCGTAACCCGCACAGACGCTCTTCACTCAACCCACGGAATCAATCACACCAAGCGGAGGCGGGGGTGACAGAGCCCTTGGCTCCATCGCCTCCAGGAACGGCACGTTCGGACTCTGGAGCGGCCTGATTACTCCCCTTGCTCGCGCAACGCGCGGCCGTGGACTCCCCTCGTTGGACGCGCACCATTAAGGAGCAACCCAGGCCACCCCAGAGGGGAATGCAGAAGAGCCTACAAGCCCATCCCCTAACGCTTCGCCTTGTTCAAACCTTACTCTGGCGAAGCATTCAAAGTGATCGATGTTTGATGAGAAAAGAATGTATCGGTCAGTTTCCAGGCAGACTCAACACGCATGGATTTTTCAAAACGGTTCTTGTCACTTTTCGCCCCGCCAGTCAATGACCCTCGCGGCGCAATTGCGCCTGCAGATCCTCGCGTAGGCCGTAATTCTCATAGCTCCGGGCAGTCTCTTCAAGCGCAGCAGCGAGATTCACATATGAGTGGTGCAAGGCGCGTGCGTGGCGGCGGTATTCCTCAGCAAGTGCACGCTCCTGGCCTCCCCCATCTTCGGGAGAACGTGACGTGACACCGCGTTTGTTCCATATACCGATCTGAAAACCGTGCCGCATTTTTTCCAGTTCAGGGCGATCGAGAACCTCACGTATGGGCTCGCACGGCCAAACGCCGTCGGCTCCTGCCTGTGCATGAGCTAGAATTTTACCAAGTTCCACGTCACAGGCCGTGAGCCTATCAGCCTCGCGACAGAGATCCCTCGTCTCATCGATAAATTTTACGAACTTATTGCGATCAACGGTTCCGTCTGGCTGAGTGCCCGGCTGACGCTTACACTCATGGAGAACATGCCATGCGGCACGAGCGGTCGCTTGCTCAGTCTCAGACGGAGAATACTCGTGCTCGGAATTCGCAGGCTTGTAACGGATGCAAATTAACTCGGTAAACAGTTTGGGGTCAGACATGATCGCGTTGTAGAGAGATCTGGCATGATGCTCACCCCTATAGCCGAGTGCTGGAATGAGCCCAAACTCTAGGCGGACTAATCGTTCATTATCAATAGTCCCAGATGCTTCGAGTCTCTCAATGGCTTTGCCAAGGTGATAGGAGTTCGGGAGCGGTCCGCCCGACTCCTCACCCTTCAGCATGCGTTCGAGCATTTCGGCGAGGAGCTTGGCGTCCACTTTCTCCTCGTTGAAATGACAAACATGCAATGCCGACCGAGGACGGTCTGCCGTGAGCAAGCGGCGAAGCGCGAACTCGAGGTCGGCCTGGTCGCTGCGTAACCAGAAGCCAGGGATCGTGGACCAATAGGTGTTTTTAACTTCAGTACCGTACAAGACTGCGATGTCCCATGTTGCTCGCTCCTCCCGCGCTAACACCAAAAATCGAGCGATCTTACTCGCATCCCAGCCTTGCTTTTTGCCCTTCTCCAGCACAGCGCGGATCATTTCCGTCGAACGCGGGATTGCTAATGCATGCAGTAATCCTGATATGGTCATTGTCAATGTTTCACTAGATGCGAAATCTCCTCCCCTCTCAGCGATCCATCCCGATAATTGTGCAACATTGAGATTCAGTTTCGAGAGCCCAAGCCCCACATAATAAGACTGAGGCGCACAAGCGGCGGCGAGATGGCCAATCCCTGACATTCCATCTTCCGAATAGAGTTCACGAAGAGCCTTGATGCGCCAAGTCTCTCGCAGTCCATCGCGTTTGCTATGATCGTCGTCGCGGACCCGGACCGGAAGATCGGGCCAGCCATCGACAAAAAGCCAACGATGGCGCGCCACTAAATCCTTGGGCAAGAGCCTCGCATAAAGATCTTCAACGGCTTTTAGTTTGTTGTCGAGCGCTTTGCCTCGCGCGTTGTCGTAATTGCGATGCCAATGGATCTTCTTTCTCAAAACGGTTCGGATGACCTCCTTGTCTTCGTCCGAAGCCGAGGGTGTCGTGAACTGGTCGGCAAGTGCGAGGGTCGAATTGACCCGCGCCACATCGAAGGTGTCGATCTTCTCTATCAAACACGCAATGCGCCGGGAATGGTCTTTCGAACAGGCAATGAGCCGATCCGCAGCGGCGATGAGCATTCGCTGGCGCTCACCTTGCGACACACCGTGCCCCGCACCTGCGTCGTCGTCACGCCAGCTAGGTCGAGCTGCCGGATGTGCGAAGTCGGAGCCGAGGTGAACGAGTTGGTCGATGAGATCAAAGGCGACATCCGGTTCTTTGGCGATCAGCGTGTCTAATACCGCAATGCGCTGGTTCAGATCCGCAGCCGTCTGAGGAAGCCATGACCGGAAGATGTTAACCAAGCTCGCTTTCGGCGAGTTGGCCCAATTACCATTGATCTTGACGTGAGAAAGGCACGCCAAGATGAGAGAGACACGAGCCAACCGATCAGGTGCCCATGCCAACCTCTCTAGCGCCCATAACAGATCTGAGTGCCAGCACCGGCCAAGAAGGCCAGACCCGCTCGTCTCTGTTAGCAACCGCGTTACCGGCACGTCTGGTTTGGCCAGGCTTACCTCAATTGCCCTCATGAAAGCGTCAGGAGCCGCTTCCGCCAAATCAGGAAGAAGTGGTGAGAGCGATAGCCAACGCGTACCGTCGGCGTCGTCCAGCAAGTCGTGCACGAGAACCGAGATGCGATCCTTGATGTTTGCTGATGCGAGAGAAGGCACCTGTGGCCCTCTGACTGCGAGCTTTATTAACGTGTCGCACAGCGCTTCAATGAGGAGATCTGATTGGGGTCTAACTTTCCCATATATCTGAGCAGCATGACGTTCCTCATCCGGAAGATCCAGCTGTGGATCAGGCATGACCAGGATCGACTGCACAATTTGGAAGAAACGGTCAAGCTCGTCTCGCGTGATCCGCTCGCCGAAGAGATCAAGGAGTTCCAGCGGAGACCGTGCTTTCCAAACCTCACCGATCTGAAGAACAGGCGCATCATCTAGCTGGGCAAGGTGCCGAAGAGCTCGTTCAATCTCTTCATATGGACGGCCAGAAAGTTGGGCAACGATCTCACAATCGGCTGGCTTCTCCGCTGACCACCCGCCAAGCAAGCAGAGCGTTGCCAGGGCAGAGGTTTGCGGTACATCAAGCCAAGCCGGCCTGCGTATTGCGGGGTTCGTCGCACGGCGTCGCCGGAAGACCGACCATGACCGACCGGTACTAACGGCAAGACGCTTGGAGTCAGCTTCATCGAGTCCCAGGGAGGTTAGCGCCTTCTCGAATTCATAAATCCTTGGCCTTTCGATCGTCAGCTCGGCGTTGTTGGCACGTCCCGCCATGCCCCGGTAATACCTCGCCATGTCGCCCGCTGCAAAAGGGATAATCACAACAAGGCCATTGCGACGTGTTGGATTTTCGGCGAACTCGGGTCGTGCGGCCAAGACGACTTTGAGTGCCGGATTGTGTTCGACGTATCGCCAACCATTCGGCTGGGTCACGACGAGGCTCGTTCCACTCAGTTGCGGGTGTACAAGGAGCGCCGCGCATGCGAAGGCAGTTGCCTCGTCAACACTGTCGGCCCTAATTGTGTAAGGTTCCGGCTGGTCTGCTTCGAATCGCTTCTGCAGATCGGCGAGAAACCGATCCCGGGTATTCTGGCGATCGATAAACAATGCATCGCTAGTGATGGCGGGACGTGACTGCTGAGACCAATCTTCCCAATGTTTTTCGACGCTTTCAACTCCAGGCCCAATTAGCCCAAGCTCCTCGGCGAACTGCAATGCCACTGCCGTGCTTTGCTCAAGCCACTGCTCTATATCATCCGCATCATACGCACGAACCTCAGCCCATTGCTTTGCATGGCGTTTCCCTTTCAGCCACTTTGCCTTTTGGCTCCACCTACGAGCCGTGATAACAACAAGTGTGGCCTTGGCGCGGATCTTTTTTAGGGTTTGGCCTGTGCGCTTTTCGTAATCTCTGTTGGCTTTCGTTGTGATTTTTGCATCGCAGCTGAATTCCAAAAAAGACTTTCCCTTCGGAATCCATGGGCTGCCGTGCTGGCTCTCAAGTTCGCCGTCCCAACCTGGCAACCCTGTCGAATCACCGGTGGGGAAAGCAGCTTGTGTCGACTCTCCAGTCGCATGAATGAGTCTCCGCAGTAATCGTGGCAAAGAAGCCTGAGCTTCCTTCGTTTTTGCCCATTCATTAATCCTGGCCGCAGTAATGTGCATCTTGAGACGGAATCTCCATCTGAGGATAAGGAGGTTGAAACAAGCTCCGTCTCCCCGAGAATAGTACCAACACCTCAAAGAGGAGGAATACCAGTACTTGCAGGTTTCATTGCGCGGCTTGCAGAACCACCCTTATTAACAAATGGTCTCTCTCCAAGCTCGCTTGTTTTTCTCTCTTGGAAGGGCACTCATGTTGGTCTAAGTGCGGCCGTCGAATGAGGCCCTTCTGAGGGCGCGCGTTCCGCGAGCAGGAGGACGATCAGGCTACCCGTTAGTGTCCCAATCTTCGCCAGGGAATAGCGCCTTCTCGTTCATTATTATAATGGTCAGGATCATGGATCTCCTCCCCGTTTTTCGCTCCCGGCAACGCCCAGTAGTCGAGATCGAACCACGTGTTCGAAAGGCCTTTCAAGAATTCCATCTCGGTGCTCGGACGTTCTAGGTCATGGCGGAAGGCGGTGGAAAACTCGCTTCGTACATAGGCGTCGAATACGACCGGTTCAGCGAGAGACCGTCTGAACGGCGTTTGATGAAGGGTCGAAACTTTCCCGCGAATTTGCGAGATCGTGGCGTTGCGGGAACCCAAATGATCGAACACATCGTACACCCACATCTGTGCGTGATCGTTAAACAGGCCGGCCAGGCCTCCGAAGACATATTTCGGCGGGCCGAGGACGAGCGTATCCAACGCCTCAGCGTAGGTGCCTGCAACGATTCCAATCTTTGAGACGACGTCTTGCGTGCCGCCGATGTCGGTGTTCAGGAAAATATGAAAGGCGTTCGGAAAGCGTGGATCCACATATGCCTGGCCGACGTTGGGACCGGCCACGCCCAACACTTTCTGCACGGAGTACCCATGATTGGCCAGGATGCGTGACGCGCTTGCGCTACGCTGCACACCACCGCTGTGACCCGCTAGGTAGAGCCGATCGGCCTGTCCCGCGTGACGCATGATGTAGGCCGCCTCGTTATACCCTGGCCCATGCGAGAGGTTAAACATCGACCACAGGACGTCGGTGATCGTCCCGTGGCGGTAGGGAGGGCTATAAATATCGTAGTCCGGGTAGACCGTTCTGGTCCATGCCGTCCACAGTCCTGTGTCCTGTCCCCATTTATCACCGCCGTAAATTCCCCGTGACAGAAAAATCTTTTCTCGGATACGGCCAGGCTCAGGCGCAAGATCCCAATCCATACGCTTGGGGCCTGTATTAAACTGAAAGACCTGGCCGACGAACGGCACTTCGCTGAGGAGATTGATGAGACCAGGGAAAAAATAGTAGGAAGGCTGATGTCCGATCTCCACTTCAAGCACATTCCATGCCGTCCGAATATTTTGCGTGGGATAGAAGAGGGGGTTGTCCCGGCCAAACAGTAACCCTGCGACGGTACTGAAAGGCATTTTCGCCAATTCGAAGGCGGCATTCTTGATGCCGATAGCCACGGCAAAGGGATAGCCGGTCCAATAGAGGATGCGTCGAGTGTTGGAAAGCTGGGGAGCGGCGGTCTTCGCATCCGTGATGTCTCGTTCGTACGCCTTCTTGGATTTAGCGGGCACACCGCTTTTCATGCTGTGGGCAAGAATTGGCAGAGGCGTAGCTTCGTTGGCATAGTCTAATTCATAGCCGAGATATTCGCTTGCAATCGCCGGCTCATCTTTTATGCTTTTCTCGAGATCGAGTGTATCGATAAAATAGAACCGCATCCCATAGCGAATCAGCGTATCGTCTTTGTCCCATGGAATTTCATATCCCAATACGAAAAACCGCACGTTGCGCATCCTGCCGGCTCGTACCTCCTTGACCCTCAGGAGGAGCCGATCGATCAGATCTTCCGTATCACCATCATCCTGATACCGGTGCAAATCCTTCTGATTCATATAAGACAAGGTCTTGTTCAATGGTCTCGACTTGGTCGAGCACGTGCGTTCGTCTGTGGTTTCAGGGTTCCCGAACCATTGTGAACGGCGATCGCACAGCCCCTCACTGACAATAAGCCCTTCGACCTCCCCCACCCGCTCATCCGCAACGACCGGTACCTGCCGGATCAGTTCTCGCGCGAGCTTCCGGGAGTTCAGAAACTCCTCAAAACGCCGCAGTTCCTGGTCCGGGTCCGTCGTCTCATAGGCATAGGAAGCAAGCCATTTGACCGACCCCTTGCTCAAGGGAGTCTTCTTCTCCGGGGAACAAGCCAACCCCTTCACCGTTTGATGAAGTTGGCGTTCAAGTGCGATTTGGAAATCACGAATCGTCGAGGAACTGCTTCCCAGTGGGCCACTGTTCCCATTCAGTGTATCGTCCACCACAGACTTCAGCACGACGGTGCATTCAGGCTTTTGAGTGGAAGGATCGGATTCGAGCGCAAGATGATATTGCAGATCAGAAGACCCGACCGCGCAGCCTTGCAACAAAAGACCAAGCCCGAGAATAGAAGTACCGAGCCACTGCATACGTACCCTTGTCATAGCCTTCCTCCAGATGATGTCGCACCAACAGCGACCCTCACACGTTCATTGATCTCCTTCTGGGCTCGTGTCTCCTTTTCAAAGAATTTGTGAGAAAATAGAGCTCTGGCCAACGCGTGGCGCATTTTCAGCCGATTACTTTTTTTTCGTCAAGACACACGTAAAGGGATCGTCGGATAATGGACGTCCCTTATTTGACTTCCCCCTCCCCGGCCCCTACACTCTCGCTCAAATTAACCATCAGATCGTTTGCGCAAGGTGGCACGTAAAAGGTTTCAGAGGAAGAGCGCTCAGCAGGCCTACGATTCACCTTTTACATCTCACATTTCACTATTTTCTGTTGCGACTTTTTCGATATCCTGACTGAGACGATATCAACGTGCGGGCACGAGGAGGTGGCGTTTTGGCTAAAGAGCGGAAATACAGAGGTGAGGTTCCCCTGCATGACAACTATGGTCCGGAGGCAAAATACGCTGTCGAAGCGGAGGCGCTGCTGCCGACCACGAAGCATGAAGAAGAAATAGCCCGGGGTCTTGAACTAGGTCTACCCGGTGCCGCTTCGATTAAGGATCGCCGAATTCCTACGTTCAGCCGGGGAGAGCTTCCCCACTTTGCCGGGATTAACACGTTTGCTAAAGCTCCCTACATTGAAGACGTACGGAAGTGCGGCCAGTACGACGTGGCCATTCTTGGGGCGCCGTTCGATGGCGGCACAACCTATCGGGCCGGCACGCGGTTCGGCCCTCAGGGCATTCGAAAAATTTCAGCTCTGTATGGATCCTATAGTTTCGAACTCGGCGTGGATCTGCGGGAGTCTATTTCCATCTGCGATGTGGGCGACGTGTTTACCATTCCCGGTAACATCGAAAAGACGTTCGATCAGGTCAGCAAAGGGGTCTCGCACGTCTACGCCAGTGGAGCCTTTCCCGTCGTGCTTGGCGGAGACCATTCCCTTGGCTTTGCGACCGTGCGGGGAATCGCCGAGAATCTGAACGGGGGCAAGCTCGGCATCATTCACTTCGATCGGCATGTAGATACACAAGAGACCGATCTTGACGAACGCATGCACACCACACCCTGGTTTCACGCGACCAACATGCCCAATGTGCCGGCAAAAAATCTCGTCCAGATCGGAATCGGCGGGTGGCAGGCGCCGCGGCCCGGTGTGAAGGCAGGACGTGAACGCCAGACCACCATCATGACCGTTACCGATTGCGTGGAGATGGGGATTGAAAATGCTGCAAAACGAGCGCTTGAGGTGGCCTGGGACGGCGTCGATGCGGTCTGGTTGAGCTTCGACGTGGATTGTCTGGACGCCGCCTTCGTGCCTGGAACCGGCTGGCCTGAACCAGGCGGGTTTTTGCCACGCGAAGTATTGAAGTTTCTTCAGGTCATCGCGGACAGCAAGCCTATCGCCGGAATGGAGATCGTGGAGTGTTCTCCTCCCTACGACGCAGCCGAGATTACCGCCCTGATCTCCACTCGCGTAATCATGGACGTCTTGGCCTGCCAGGTGCGCTCAGGGCATTTGCCGAACCGGAAAAAGCCCTAACAGGCATTATTCATGAACCTGTCTGCTGCAATCGCCGATATTCAGACAAGAGGCCTGGAACCAAAGGCTAGAGATGAAGCCCTCAGCAGGATGCTCAAAAAGGCCGTTCAGCAAGGCCGCAGCGAGCGAAGAGGCGAGGCGTACGCTTCGGTACGTTGAGCCTCTGAGCGATGCGAGAACGATGCTGGCGTGATTTTTCAGCATCCTGCTAGCGAGTTAATGACACGTCACGATCATTCAATGTCAAGATATCCTGAAAGTCTAGGCCACTTGTGATGTTGCCAAGTTCCTGTTCCAGTTTCTTTCCTGAGTGAAACTCTACCTCCAGTTTATACTGTGAATCTGACCTCACTTTGTATTGAATGGCCTTACTTTTCCCCTGCTCAATTTCTCCAAACATAAATTTCTGGCCGCACACTTCGAGTTGACCATTTTTTACCGGTTCTGTGGCAGCGTTGAGGATCAGCACTTGGCCATCATCGCCTAGCACAATCGAAGTGGAATACCAGAACGCCAGAAGGAAGCAACCTATTCCGAGAGCCGCGGTTTGCCAGTATCTCATCGCCATCTTCTCCAACTAGGTTCGGCGTGTTTTGCTGATCAGAATATACAGCGTGGTGACACCCAAAATACTGCCCAAGACCAGCGGGACAGCCCAGAGCTGCCACCAGGGCGCATTGGGTGACACAGCGTAGGCGCGCGGCCAGGAGATGTTGACGAATTCAAACAGCGACCAGAGGAAGGCCGCCACATTGCTCACTAATCCCCAGACACCCAGCTTCAGCTCACCCAGCGCTGGGTTCCAACGGCCCGTGAGGCGGGTATAGAGACCGACTCCGGTAGTCATGGCGAACATGGCGTACAACCCGCCTGTGCCGAAGGCAATAATCGTGGCCACTGCCCCATCGTTCAGCCCGAACAGCAGCCCGAGCCCCGCCAGTAACACCACGCAGATTACCGCATTGCGTGGAATCTTGGAGACTGTCACCCGGCTGAACATCATAGGCATATTGCCCTCGCGGGCCATGGAGTACACGATGCGCGACGTGTATTGCACCATGGAAGCTCCGCAAGCCAGGAACGCAACCATGACGATCGCCAGAAAAGGTGTTTCAGCCCAGGCTCCAAAGCTGCTGACTATCACAGGTGTGACGGGATCGGACGTGGCACTGGTATTCACCAACGTATCTCGATTGAAGCTCAAGGTCAGGGCGGCGGAGTTGAAGAGCACCACACCTCCCACCATACAGAGGGACAAAAAGATCGCGCGTGGGACCATCCGCTTGGGGTTATGGGTTTCTTCGGCGATGGTGGAACAGGCATCAAACCCAATGAAGGCCCAACCAGAAATGGCGAGCGCCGCTAGGAACGCAGCCGTCTGGCTGGGTGCGGTGCCCGTGCCTAGATGCTGGAACAGTTCGGAAAATGAATGCTGTCTGAAAAAGAAAAACAGCAGCAGCGCCACGCCGAACGAACCGACGATTTCTGCATACACACCCAGGGTAATAACCAGCTTAAATACATTCACGTGAGCCAGGTTGAGGAGCGTGCAGAGCAACAAAAATACGACGCCCCATATCACTAAGGTGAACCCTCCTCCACTCTCAAATCCAAAAAAAAGCGCAAGCCAGACCCCGCCGGTATAGGCGGTCGTGGTAAGCATCGCGATCGTGGAGCTGACGTAGATGACACCGGCATACTTCCCGGCGGTGGCACCTCCGAGCTGCCGTGCCCACTTGTACGCACCCCCTGCAATCGGAATCTGCGAGGATAGCTCCGCATAGACAGTCGCCACCAACATCTGCATCACGAGACAGAGCGCCAGCGCGCCAAACCAACCGCCCCCGGTCACCACCGTCTGGACACCAATGATGGCATAGAGTCCCGCCACCGGTGAAACGGTTGCGAAGCCGATGGTCAAGCTGTTCCAGAGAGTCAGGCTGCGGTTGAGTGTCTCGGGAGTACTCGTAGCGGTAGTAGGAAAAACCGTATCCGGACTTTCTTTCATTACCATGACAGACCTCTCTGACTTGGCAGCAGGTCTGACTGATCCGGTACGGAAAGAACTATGGAATGGAAATACATCACGAAGCCTCCTTGCCGAGCGGGTTAAAATCCGAGAAGGCCATGTACCTGCAGTACATGATCTCCCGGGCTTTTATCCCTCCGTGGAGCCTCGTCATGCGAGACCGGAAACTCTCGGACCAGACACTCCCAGTAAAGGCAGCCGGAACCCTAGTTTCACCTTCAGTGCGATCGTACGATCTTGCGGCAGAAAAGTCACCAAAATTATTACCTACGCAGTAGCCGTCAAACTCTTCCCTCAGGATTCTGACGGCCGTTGAGCTTGCCCCACTACTCGAATTGCAGGCGCGGTCCAGGTCTTCAGGCCTCCTCGTTATGTCTTCTGTCCGAGCGCCCGGTCGAGATTGAAGGCGGCGCTGATCAAGGAGAGATGGGTGAAGGCCTGTGGAAAGTTTCCAAGCGCTTCGCCGCTGCCGCCTATTTCCTCTGCGTAGAGTCCCACGTGATTGGCATATCCCAGCATGCGTTCAAAAAGCAGTCGGGCTTCCACGAGTTTGGTGCGATCGACACGCCCCGCTCTGGTTAATGCTTCCACAAGCCAAAACGTACACATATTAAACGTGCCTTCACCTCCATGTAGACCGTCTACTCCCGTTGCACTGTCATACCGATAGACCAGGCCGTCGGAGACCAACCCGCCATCTGTTGGCGAACGGTTGATCGCGTTCAGGGTGCCGAGCATCCGTGGGTCGTTCGGCGAGAGAAAAAAGACCAGCGGCATGAGCAGATTAGACGCGTCCAGCGAGTCGCTGTCATAGTGCTGTTTGAAGGCGTGACGCTGTTCACTCCACCCCTTGGCCATCACCTCTTCATATATTTGATCCCTCACTTGAAGCCATCGCGTTCGATCTGCCGGAAAGGACCGCTTCTGCGCCAATCGAAGACCACGATCCATGGCGACCCAACACATGAGCTTGGAGGACACAAAATGGCGCCGGCCTCCCCGCACCTCCCACATCCGCTCGTCCGGTCGCTGCCAGTTGTCACAGAGCCAATTCAATCGCCGTCGTATACGTGTCCAGACATCGTAGCCGATGGGCATGACATGCTTGTTGTAGAGGTATATCGCATCCAGGAGCTCCCCATAGATATCCAACTGCAATTGGCTATACGCTCCGTTACCGATGCGTACGGGGCTGGAATTTCGATATCCGGTCAGGTGATCCAGTGTCTGTTCCTTCAAATCATGCCGGCCATCGATCCCATACACGATTTGCAACGAGCCATCCGCATCGACCTCACCGGCGCGCGCGTCCAACCACCGCATAAACCCTTCTGCTTCCTCGGTAAATCCAATCCTGAGCAAACCATACAGCGTGAATGCGGCATCCCGAATCCATGTGTAACGATAATCCCAGTTTCGCCCCCCCCCGACGGTCTCCGGCAAGCTGCACGTGGGGGCCGCGATGATCGCGCCAGTCGGTTCGAACGTCAACAGTTTCAGTGTGAGCGCCGATCGGTGGACCATTTCCCGCCAGCGGCCGGTATACGTGCATTTCGACAGCCAGCGATGCCAAAAATCAATCGTGCTTTCAAAGAGCGCATTGGTTTCATCCAGCGACGGACAACGCCCGCAGTGTCCATCTGGTTCGATGCGTCGAAGCACAAACACGACCGCTTGCCCTTCCTGAAGCGTGAAGGTCGCCCGGACGCCTCGATCATCGAGGGTGAGTGGAATCGTGGTGACGAGCGCAAGGCTCAGCTCAGGCGAATGAAAGTTTGCCCCCTGTTCCGTCCTCTTGGTGTGATGCGTCGCGCGAGCGTAATCGAAGGCAGGGTGGCATCGTAACATGAACTCCATGCTTCCTCGCACGACTTTCACGCGGCGGATCAGTTGATCGTGCCATGGAGAGTCAGGCGGCAGACCGGCCGGCATGAAATCCTCGATTTCACCGACACCACTCGGTGACAGAAAACGAGTCACCAGTACATTGGTATCCGGCCAGTACAGCTGTTTCGAATTAATTCCCTGCCGCGTCGGAGTAATCTCAAATCTGCCCCCTTTGCCGTCGTCCAGCATGGCGGCAAATACACTCGGCGAGTCGAAGTGTGGAAAGCAGAACCAATCGATCGATCCGTTCATGCCCACCAGCGCAGCCGTGCGCATGTTCCCGATGATGCCGTAGTTCTCAATAGGCTGATAGGCCATGTGCGTCATCTCCCGCAGTAATCGCCATCTGATCCGACAACGTGATGGCCATTCACTCTGCCCGGGTACCCCGTCTCCTTATAATGGAAGGTCAATATTAACGCAAACGGTGAAAGGAGAGGCAAGGATATTAATCGTAACGTTTGTCCAGATTGCATCTTGCGCATCCGATAGGTGCCTCCGACGTGTCCGTGCGAATACGATGGACTGATGTGCGCGGTACACGAATGGTGAATTCGAGTATGGGGGCTCAGCCACTCCACGCCCTTGCGCCCAAGACCCAGTAGGGCTTGAGCCATGTACTATTGATTGCGTGGTTGGGCAGGTGAAGGACGATCGTGTGCAACAGCTCTCGTACTACGCATGGGCACCCTGGTCTCCGCTCGGCCTGATCAGCATGAAGGGCACAAGCGGAAGCCATCGAGTCGAGACCAACCGACAGGCGGTCCGTCCTAAGAGAACCGGTTCAATCCCTTCATGAGGGATCAGATCTTTGGTCTAGCCAATCGAAAGTACTACTCGGATCAATCGTTGTTCATCTGTACGCATCACATCAAGGTTCTCGCTTCAGAAGCAATTGTATAGGCGCTCCACAGATCCATAGAAGCGGCTGTTATCAGACAACGATGCATCCGCTGAGAGCGAGCAGGAGGATCAGTACGAGCACACGCTGTCGGCTATTTGTGACGGACAGGGCATTCTCTCTTTGTCTGATCATCGTCTCTTCTGCCACCATGCCTCTGCTGTCTCTCACACATGGACTGATTGTTGAACCGCATGGTCCAGGAGTTCCAAGAGCATCGTGAATTCACTTCCTTTGCGAACCCACGCGAACGCTCCTCGCTCGACCGCCTCGTGCGCGATGTCGTCTTGTTCTCCTGAGAAGAACAGGACCGGAATTCCCGGCCACTTCACGCGGCAAACTGATAATAATCCAAACCCGTTCATCCCCGGCATGTGGTAGTCGGTCAAGACGACGTCAATCGAGTGCGTATCCAACTGTTCCAAGGCTTCCCACCCGTTCGCCGCCCCATAGACCCTGTACCCGGCGCTGACGAGCCGTAGGGAGAGCAGGTACCGCAAGTCGCTATCATCATCGACGACCAATACTCTTTTGTTGTTTTGTTCCATCGGCTCTTGTCCCCTTTCTTTCTATTCATCCCAACGACGACTACACAAACGTTTTCGAGAAATTTCCCCATCAGCTTCGACGGAAGGAATAATCGGCATGCTACTCAGGACCGACGAGATTCCATGTTCGAGGCACGGCGTTGCTACCATTTTTTGACTTGCCTAATGATACCAATACGCGCGCGTCTTGGACCCTAGGAGAATCCCTTGTCTGTTTTTCATTTGATGACGTCTCATCATCATGTGATCTTAACTTCAGAGCAGCGGCCATGGTGTCCTTAGCCGTTGTTGGTACTGTAGCGCTGTCACATGATCGATTCATGAAGAGATTATGAAAAATTCTTCATCTCATGCTGAATGACTGGGAGGGCTTGTTCCACATCGAAACCTAGTAGTTTTACGGGAACGGGCGATTCGGGAGCGGGTGAGAAAGCTATGTTGAGAGGTTGCGGGGGTCTCACGAGTTTGAGATTGAGACATTGGAGATAGACAAGTACTCGGTCAGTGCGGTGATGCGGCTGTTGAAAGCGGTCAGGGGCGAAGGAGATTCGGGAGGAGTGTCTTGCGGTCCAAGTTCCTCCAATAGATGTAAAGAACGTGAATCATCCTGAAGGGTTGTGCCAATCGCCCTCAATGAGCCCATCCGCTTCGCCCGGACCCCAGGTGTTTGCCTCGTACTCGTGCAACGACATCGGGGTGTCGAGAATCGGCTGCACGACGCGCCAGGCTGCTTCCACCCCATCCCCGCGGGCAAAGAGCGTGGCATCACCATTCATGGCGTCTCCAAGGAGACGTTCATACGAATCCATCTCGTCACCGGAGCACTGCTGCGCGACCAGCTCTATTCGTTTGCCCACCATTGCTTGTCCTGGGACTTTGGTCGTGGCACCCACGGCGATCGTCACGCCGGGGCTGAGCCGGAAACGAAAATAGTTCGGCAACGGTGGTTCGATCTCGTCCAACACGGGACAACCTGGCTGCTTGAACTCGACCAGCACTTCGGTAACCGTGGCAGGGAGGCACTTACCAGTGCGCACATAGAACGGCACTCCTGCCCACCGTTCACTGTCGATGTAGAATCGGAGCGCTGCGAACGTCTCGACCTGGGATTCAGGAGCCACGCCGTCCTCACGGCGGTAGCCACGGAACTGCCCTCGCACGACATCTGAAGGAATGAGCGGCCGTATCATCTTGAGAACTTTCACGCGTTCTTCCCGAATAGATTCATAATCACTACCGGACGGTTGTTCCATAACCAAGCAAGCAATCACCATCAACAAGTGACTTTGCACCACGTCGCGAATCGCTCCCACCTCCTCGTAGAACCGACCACGACCCGCCACTCCAAACTCCTCAGCCATCGTAATCTGTACACGCTGGATGGAGTGTCGATTCCACCCGGTTTCAAAGAACGGGTTAGCGAAACGGAAATACATCAGGTTCTGGACAGATTCTTTTCCGAGGTAATGATCGATGCGGAAGATGGCTTGTTCTGTGAAATAGCTGTGGAGTGTGCGGTTGAGCTCCTGAGCGGAAGCTAGGTTTCGTCCGAAGGGTTTTTCGAGAATCACGCGGGCCCCATCAAGGCAGTCTGACTTCGCCAGCCCTTCAATGACTATCGTGAATAAACTGGGTGGAATCGCCAGATAATAGAGTGGCTGCTCGACTCCGCCCAGTTCTTTGCGCAGTGCCTGAAACGTGCTCGAGTCCGCATAGTCAACGCGCACATAGTTCAGTAGGCGACAGAGTGTCTCACAAGCGATGGGATCGGTTTCCCCATGCTGTTCAAGGCTCTCGCAGGCTCGAGCTCGGAGCTGGTCGACCGTCCACGCCGACCGGCCTACGCCAATGATCGGCACATCAAGGTGGCTGCGCTTGACCATGGCCTGTAACGCCGGAAAGATTTTCTTGAAGGCCAGATCACCGGTGGCGCCGAAAAAGACCAAGGCGTCGGACTGGGATGTACTCATCGTGTCCTCCTCCTTAGAGATACTCTTTCCTGTATTGCCGTCGATGAATTAGTGATGATGGCCGCTATCGGTCTGTGCTGCCGCTATACCGTTCCCCTGCAGAAATTGGTCGGAGGCGGTCTTTTCTTCCAGGTCTTTCTTCGTCTTAGGATTGAGCGACTTCATCTGGTCGAGTTCTTCCGGCGTGATTTGTGGGAGATGGCGAATGAAGTGGACCAGCTTCCAACTGCCCATGTCCTGCGCTGGGTCACCCTCTCCCCAGGCCGCCATCGCGGTGAAACGGATACCGTTATGAATGACCCAGAACATCTCTCCGTCCGACATTGACTGGGTGTCGGCCAATCGTAAGTCGGGGGCCTTCGGGTACACGTTCTTGCCGATTGGTGTCTCGCCACTGCCGTCGTTGGCATGGCAGATGGTGCAGTGATCGGCAAAATGCGCCAGCGACTCATTGATCACGTCGGGGGTCAACGAGATGGGATTTTTCGCGTGTCGCTTCTCGATCGGAATGGCGAGATGACGGATCTGCCGAGCCAAGAACACCTCGATCGCATGGGGCTCCGTCTTCGCGCTAAAGCCGGTGGTGAACAATCGGTAGCCAAGCCACCCTCCAACTGCGCAAACTGCGGCCAGGCTCAGGAACGCGAGTGTGAATAGTTTTGAGCTTAATGCCATCGGAGCAGTATCTCCTCCTCACGGTTGAGTGGTGAACGTACCCCTCTGGGACTCTTGTCGTTTCATCATGTGTTTGACCAATGTACGGGCTCAGCGGGTCGAGTATGCGTCTACTCCGCCTTCGTGGAACAACTCTGCCGCACTGTTCTTCACAACAGAAGCCCAGTCGGCCCCCTTCCAATTGTGAGCAGTTCAATGCCTGACTCAGACCACGCGACTGCCAATTCATCGTGCACGTTTTCACCATCATCCTCATTTTTCAAAGATTCTTCCGCATCCGCACGACTCTCCCCAAGATACGGTGTTGATTTGTCACGGGGAGATCTTTATACAGTTGATTGAGCGGATGAAGTTTGGTCTGCCCGCCGATTTCCTTGAGCTGCCTCAAGAGGGCTCCCTCCTGGAGGCCATGCTCACTATCGACCAGCACATATTGACCGGGCTCACTCGGAAGATCAGGGTTGACGAAAATGACCTCGCCCTCGCTGAAGAGAGGCTCCATAGAATTGTCTTTCACCTGCATGGCAAAGGTACGTATCCCTGGAACGTCTGTTTCAAGCATCGCTTCAGCTTGGATGACACGAGACGGCACTTCGGGTATGATCATCTGATCGATTTGATCCCACCTCAGGAGTGGCACCTTCCTCATCTGGCCGAGGGGAGAAGGAGTGGCGCTTTCTTTGAGGTCGAACAGTCCCTCTGAGTGTGGCGGGCCACCGATCTGGAGGAAATCCACGTCGATACGAAAATACCGCGCAAAGTGTTCCCAGATTGCGCGCTTTTGAGGGGGTTCGTCGGCGAGAATATTCTCGATTGTCTCCACGGAGACCCCAACTGTAGAGGCCAACTCCTCTTCAGTCAGGCCCTCACCGAGTTCTCGATGAACAAGGCCTTTCAGGTCCATAACGCAACTCCTTCCTGGTCACTTCCGGATCGGTCAGTTTGTCTTTGCACAGTCCAGCACGCAAAGACATGCCGCTCTCATTCTCCAGGTATAGTTTCATCGTTGTATTTTTCCCTGTTCACCCGTTGCATATGATGGTCTTTCGTTTCCTATGCGGAATTTACACTTCGTAAAACCGCAGGTTCACCTTCTTCACTCTGACTCATCGGTTGCATAAATTCTTTGAGAACGCTGGCATCCTAAATTATCGCAAGTGAACCTGTGCGGGGGTGAGCGTCTAATGCAATATTGTGTCATGCGTGTGGTGTCATGTCTGTGCCATATTGCTCAGTGCGTCGGAGGGGAAATAAAACGGTAACCCAGACATTTAGGGAAATCTTGCGTGGGAATCTGTTTCGTTCTCTTTCTGAATCGAGATTATTTACCCCACTTTCGCGTATTCGGGATGTCCGTCTGGCATCCATGTGGCAACTGTCTCCCTGACAAACGTATGGAAACCGCGGGGAAGATGACCAAGCACCTTCGCTTGCAGGAGAAAGTCCGCTTCGCTCGCCCGAAGCCCCTGGCGTTGGAAGAATTCGTACATAAGTTTCAAATCCTGGACCAACCAGCCTGGCAGCGTGCGCGTAGCCTTTTTCCCCCAGACCTCGATATCATTTCCGCCGTACCGGATTTCGCGCCCGAGGGTGCGGGTGTAGATGTCCGCCACGTCCTGACCGCTTAACACTTCCGTACCGATCAACGGATAACAGTGGAATTCATGTCCGGTTTGGGTAAGGGTCGCGACCACGGCATCCGCGATATCTCGCACGTCGACACGATTGAGACCGATGTCCCCGATCGGCTGCGGATAGATCCCTTCCTCTAGAATCGACTCGCGATACAGCAGGTCGTTCTGGAAAAAGTTATTAGCCATGATCACCGTGAACGCCATCCCCGAATCTCTGAGCGCCCTCTGGATCTTCATCTTGGACTTGAAATGTGGAATATATGGGGCCTGCTCCACATGATAAATCGACAGATAGACGAGGTGCCGAACACCGGCGCGGTTCGCTGCCGCCACGACCGCCAGCCCCTCTTCTGTTTCCGTCGGGCTGAGTGGTGTGACCAGAAATACACGATCGATTCCTCTCATGGCCCAGCGCAGTGTATCTGGCTTGTGGAGATCTCCAATAATGCCGCTGGTCCCAAGTGGAAAGCCATCGGCCTTGTCAGCCGAGCGGGTGAGGACATGTACCTGTTCTCCTTTGGCCACAAGACCCTGCACGACATGACTGCCAACCAACCCGGTCCCGCCAATCACAAGAATGTTCATTGCGTTAGGCCTCCCTCGCTACACCAATGTGTTCCATAGGCTGCCCGTAGCCCTAGCCCTGCGAACTGTGCCTTCGTCTGGTAGTTCAAAGAACCGCAGCTCCATTATTCATTCCATCCTCTTTCACGCCGTCCCGTAGCGCTTCCTTCTACGCCGGAGTTGTGGCTCACGCGAGTTCACGCGCCATGCCTGTCCTCGCGGAGTACTTACGCTGCACCTGCCGTAGTTGATGGCTTTCGACCGATGGCTGGATTTGGTTCTGCAAGATCACCGGATCGACTCGGTGTCCGCATTGCACGCAGCGGAGGGTTTCAAGGTGGTCGGCGCCGGTGTTATGCAAGTCGTAGTACCACTCGGTCACGAGCAGGCCCGCGCAACGAGCACAGGATCTCGTCGAGAGCTGTTCGCTCGCTGGAAGCGACCGAATGGCATCTCCACTTCCGTTCTGTTTCATCATTCCACCACACTCCGGCTTTTCTGCCTCCATTCTCCGTTCCATGATCAGCCTCCCGGTTGTTGGTTCGATGCGCTGTGCTCTTGGCTTCAAAGCGTTACGGCATTCTCAGCCATTGTTAATACTCTAGCTCCGTCACATGATTGGTCCATGAAGGGAGCATGAAGAATTCTTCATCAGACTCTGAACCAATTTCTGTTCGTCGATACTCGACGCTTCCGCTCGGTTTCATCCAAAAACTCCACGTGTTTCAGGCAGCTCACGTGCTACCTTCGAAACACCCATAGAGGACCGGGTCTTCCCACGGGCCGCTGTTGGCACACGCGCTTTACTCTCAAGTTGTGCGAGGGAGTGGTTCGCTGAATACGTGCAGTACCACCACGCGAGAGGAACGACCCGTAGCGTCCATAGATGTGGAGCTTGTCGTACCCGCTGTGCTAGGCAAATGTGTGATTCTTGTGTGAGCGCCCATGACATTCCATCTCGGTCGCGTCGGTAACCTTGACACGACTGACACGGGCAATCGGTTTGATCGTGACGCCCTTCTTACCCTAGCCAAACTTGAATCCCTACGGCAGTGAGTAAGTCATCTCCGGCCAATGTGCGCTTCCGTAGATCCGCCCTTCTTTCTGATCCTCAATAAAAATCCCGCCGGCGTACGGCGTCGTTCCCGTAATACCCTTGAATCCGCCCCTTCCCCAGACCCACGTAAACTTGCCTTTGCATTCATGTTTCTTTCCAACACACCGCATTTCTCCGTACGCAAGGTCTTTGCCTTCATGTGCCCTCACAATGCAGAGAGCAGTATGCCGTTCCTCGTTGGTCTCACTAATCCGGAAAATCGCCTGGCAATCTATTTTTCCTGCATGGATCTGCGCCGGTGCTGAGCCTTCTGGGAGGTGCTTCACGAGCAGGGTCCCGGTAATTGTGCCGCTAAAGGCTCTGTACCCATCCCCCAGATCATCGATGACGCCTTGTCCCTTCCAACTCACGGTCGCATGGCCCGCTGCGACGGTCTTTGCCTCCGCCTCGTAGAAGAGTCCCATGCTCATAACGAGTAAGAAGACTGCTGACATGATTGATCGTCTGAATCGCATAACTATTCCCCTTCATAAATTGGCGCAGTCGAACCCCGGCGTGAGGCAGAGCTAAAACGCCGGTGTGTGAATGGTGATCTGCCTGACTGTGGCCTTTGCGTTACTCAGTATTTCGGCCGAAGACAAGCGCGGATGCCCCATGTGTGACATGACGATCACCCTCCCAACTCATCTGTGTCCCAGATGGTGTTGCGTTGATCTCTTGAACCCACCACGCCTTACTTTTTGTCCTTATGAATGTCGATGACCTCTCCCGTATCATTCACTTCGAGCGTGACTTGAGTACCGACAGTGATATCCCTGAACATGCGGCTCTCGGGTCTGAGGCTAAAACCCTGTTCCACTCCCGAAGTCGACAGCGTCATCTGGGACTTGCCATTATCAATCGACGTGAGCGTACCGGAAATGAAGCGAGGAGCCTTGCCGGGTTCTCCCTTCAGACGGGCATCCATGACCATGTTGCCTTCGTTGACCCAAAGCGTCATTTCATCCCCGACTTTGGGGACGTCACGGCCCTGACGAACGGCTGCAGATTCTGTCAGCGTGAGCGTAGCGCCGGTAGACGTCTTAACGGTATAGAGACCGGACTTCACCTCACTCACCACACCCTCGACCTTTTTATGGCCAGCTTTCATATGAGCGACTTCTTCGGGGTCCGCCGGATCCGAGTAGGCGACCAGAGGAGACATCAACATGACGGCGGATATGATAAAGAGCGAGAAGATTGAAAATATTTTACGAAGCATGGTAGCACCTCCATTGTTCGACTGGGCTTTATGTGCTCATGATATTGGAACGATCATGCCGTGAATGTACAAAAGAGCACACTTCCACCCTCTTCAATCAGCAAATGAAACGGCGCCAGTCCCAACCTCAAGCGAGGCCGCGTACCGCTCTGCATTTTTCCCTCGCAATCGACGCAGCGTCGTCGGCACACACCAGTCATGAAAACTTGCTCGGAAATTGCTTCGCCAATGCCGTTGTGAGCGTATCAGCAATGACATAGATGTGTTGTCGCATCATCGGCCACGTTGCCCCTAGGGGCGCATAATCCTTTGTCTTATACTGGTTGATTTGGAGGACATGGTGCGCTCCATGTGTCGCGACCAGGCTCCGAACGGTGTCTTTGTGCAGGTAAGGATTGAGATGGCTAAGGAAGTCGGCGATCTCGTCGGCATTGGACGCCAAGTGAGCAAGTGCAACATCCTGCTGCTGTTTATTCTCCGCAACCGTGGCCTCCGAGTATTCTCGTACTGCGCCAATGTTACCATCCAGCAAGCTATTGAATTTCTCCGACGCAACTTCACCGTAAAAAGGCGCCATCGTATCTGCAATCTGTTTCGTATTGGTCACGACCTCCTTCTCGGCGGCATCCCGCTCCTCAGGATCGTTCGTCGCGATGTTCGACACGACGTGCCGAACCCAAAAAATGTGCCCAACCCAGAGATCACGGAGGGTCTGCTGCATCTCTGCCACACGGGCTGGGTTCGCATCCCCGACGGCTCGCGGTTCGAAGCCACAGCCCATCAGGCCAACAAGCACGAGGACCACCACAACTATTGATGGATGTTTCTTGTTCATAAGTCCTCCATCGAAGTACGGTTAAACGCTCACTCTCTCATCCCTAAATGAGGGTGACACGTTGAGTCTGTCTCAATGTCTTTCCCTAAAACTCAGGGTAGCTCATCAAGATGAACGGATCGTGAACGTTGGGTGAAGAATTCTTCATCCTCCTAAATAGTCTTGGGCACGGATAGTTTGGGCTTGCGATCACAGTGAGCCCTCAACATTCACAAAACTTCTGCTTCAACCGTTGATATGCTGCTCTTGCACGCGAAATGTCGTACATGAAGCATAGGAGGAAATGGGTGTACCTGCATCGTCGCATGCAAGATACGAGATACGTTTTACAAGGAACGCACTTAGGAATGCTTTCTCGATGGGCTGTGATGAATGAAGATGGGTGGTCGACGTGTCCTTGGAAGGATGTGCATCAGGATTTCGAGGCCGAGGCATTCAGCAAACTATCTACGACGCAGTCACGTTTCATATTTTTGCCCCCTCTCGAAATAAAGGATGGCAACGAATTTCACCGGAAGAGTAAAAACAAGGGGGCGGAGCCCCTGAGGGAACTCCGCCCCGTGTGACACACCGGTCTCGATGACCCTTAGAGCCAGGTGACCCGCTCAGCCGGTCGAATGTAGATGGGTTCTTCGACCT
>Ga0163153_10002721_pt1 | contig 24950 bp, 21 predicted proteins | sample OliLakLV19MP6IB1_FD_148629 | JGI IMG/M metagenome (GOLD analysis project Ga0163153, IMG submission 148629) | Freshwater microbial mat bacterial communities from Lake Vanda, McMurdo Dry Valleys, Antarctica - Oligotrophic Lake LV.19.MP6.IB-1 | ecosystem: Environmental > Aquatic > Freshwater >...
ATACAAAGTAATTCGGCCCGGCCCTGAACCCACATAGCCATAATCAGCATCGGCCATTTCCCCGGGGCCATTCACAATGCAGCCCATGATTCCTATTTTTAATCCTTTCAAATGACTGGTGCGGGATCGAATCTTTGCGGTAGTCTCCTGCAAATCAAACAGGGTTCTTCCGCAGGAAGGACATGAAATATACTCTGTTTTTGAAATGCGCGTGCGCGTTGCCTGCAGGATATTGAAGGCCGTTTCATTAACCATTTTATCAGAACCGCAGCGCTCAGCAGCGATAAATAGGCCATCGCCAAGTCCATCAATTAACAAACCACCCATATCGGTGGCGGCATAAAGCTGAAGTTGATCAGACGTAAGATCGCCATAGGCACGTCCAATGATTATAGGAACTCGGCAATCCCTTTCAATCAACTCCACAAACAATCTGCGCTGCTCGGCTAAGCCATGCGTATTGTAAGTATCGATAAGTAATACGGCAGTTGCATCTTGTTTTAATTTGTTAATAAACTCATTCGAGATATCCTTCAGCTGGGTATAAATGAAATTGAGCTTAGGCGACAATTCCACTCCAGTCAGGTAATCCTTTGGATTCACAAATGGATAGGAACGGTCCTTGTTTTTTTTAGTAAGCCAAACAGTGTGATTATAAATCAACCCTAACGTTCCTGGTATTTCAAAGTCAATCGTGTTATCACCCAAAAAGATATAATCGCAGGCCATGTCTGTGATATTCCATTTATCCAGCGGCACCGAATAATGATAACCCAAGGCAAACAACGATGCCGGAGTAATCTTTTCTTTAGCTGAAAAATCTGCAACTACCCTCGGAACCTGATGCCCTCCAATATTGACCACCTCATGGGTGCTTCTTCTCGTATAAACAAACGGGTTTATCGGATAGGATTTTATTTCAGGAATGGCTGGTGAAGTTTTTCTATTCACATATCGATCGGCCAAATCTTTTGCAACAGGAACTTCCGCCTCAGGCTCTTCGGTGAGGGAAACCCGAATGGTATCGCCCAGACCATCTTCGAGCAAAGTGCCGATTCCAACCGATGATTTGATACGCCCATCTTCGCCATCACCTGCCTCGGTAACACCCAGGTGCAATGGATACGGTTGAAATCCTTCCTCGTCAAGCTTTTGAACCAGCAAACGATATGCTTGCACCATCACCTGTGGATTGCTCGCCTTCATGGAGAGCACGATATCGTGGTAATTCAGATCTTCGCATATCCGGAGAAACTCTAAAGCGGACTCCACCATCCCCAGAGGTGTATCACCATAGCGGCTCATGATTCGATCGGAAAGAGAACCGTGATTGGTGCCTATCCGCATGGCGGTGCCATACTCTTTGCAAATCTTTACCAGCGGAGTAAACTTATCCCGTATGCGGTCCAATTCTGCCTGGTAGGTAGCAGTAGTATATTCAATTTCTTCAAATCTTTTCTTGTCTGCGTAATTACCCGGATTCACGCGTACTTTTTCAACGATGCGAGCCGCTAACTCAGCTGCGTTGGGTGTAAAATGGATATCGGCAATCAAAGGAACGGTATACCCTTTGGCCCTCAACTCCTTTTTTATTACTTCCAGATTCTGTGCTTCCTTCAGGCTAGGAGCTGTAATGCGCACGTATTCGCAGCCGGCCTCCACCATTCGAATAACCTGATCCACTGACCCTTGGGTGTTCATGGTGTCAATGGTGGTCATGGATTGAATTCTGATAGGGTTATTGCCTCCCATTGGCACACCTCCAATATTTACAACACGCGTCTTTCTTCGGCTATAGCTGACCAGGCTATTACAATATTGATGTATTTGAATAATCTGACTATCCACTCTATTGATTTTATACAAAAATAACCCTTTGAACCTGCTTTTGTTCTACCTGTTTAAAAACTTAAATATCGCCCAACTGCGGCCTGATCAGGATTTCTTCCACCACCGCATGATTGGAAAGCGAATAGGCACCATATACCGATTCCGCCACGTCCTCGGGCTTCATAAAGCGGCTATCTGGCAGGTCGGTTTCATCCCAGCTACTGGTTTTGGTAGCGCCCGGCAAAACGGCTGTAACCCGAATACCGAACTCTTTGAGTTCTTCTCTCAGCACCTTGGTAAACCCAAGCAGCGCAAATTTGGATATTGCATATGAGCCTCCATTTGGATACGCTTTGATACTGGCGATTGAACAAATCGTAAATACATGACCGTGCTTTCGCGATTTCATTCCGCCAATGAGTCCGCGGGTTGTATTATAGGAACTATAGAGATTACTATGGATCATTCTTTCCAGAATACCTTCTGGCTCTTCGGTGATTTGACCTGGTTCAAAATAGCCGGCATTGTTCACCAGCACATCCACAGGACGATTTAATGCGTTGATAAAATCCGTAAAGCCCAACACTTGTTTTTTGTCGGTTACATCGGCTACAAACGTGTAAGCATTAACCTTATAGGTATGTTCAATATGATCTTTTAGTTCTGTCAAATCAGATTGCTTTCGTGAGCAGGTCGCTATATCAAATCCTTCTTTGGCAAAACGTTCTATGGTGGCCCGGCCAATACCTTTCGTGCCACCCGTTACAACCACTAATTTGTTCATGAGAAAATATTTTATCTTTGAGCAATATAGCATTTGAACTTAACTACATGAAGGGTTTTGGACGTTACATGATTTTTTTGGGCTCACTGGTGGTCAGGCGCGAAACATTCAAAACTTATTATCATCTAACCCTGGAGGAATGCATTCAAATCGGCATTAAATCAATTTTGTTATTTATGCTGGTCTCCACATTTATGGGAGCCGTGACCACCCTGCAAACTGCCGCGAACCTGGTAAGCCCGTTTGTTCCCCGCTTTGTGATTTCGCAAGTGGTGCGGGAAATGACTGTGTTGGAATTAGCACCTACCATTATGGCGGTGATCTATGCGGGCAAAGTTGGATCAAGCATGGCAGGAGGCCTTGGAACCATGAGAATAACAGAGCAGATAGATGCCCTGGAAGTCATGGGCATTAACTCTGCCTCTTACCTGGTGTTACCTAAAATCGTTGCTTCGCTGATGATGTTCCCATTGCTGGTAATTGTAGCCGCTGTCTGTTCTATGGTAGGCGGATACCTGGCAGGAACGCTCACAGAAATACTTACCCCTACGGAATATATTTATGGAATACGGTATTCATTTAATGAATACTTTATCACGTTCGCTTTAATTAAGTCGTTTGTGTTTGCTTTCCTGATCAGCTCCATTTCTTCCTTCAGAGGTTATTACACACAAGGCGGAGCACTAGAGGTGGGTATATCCAGTACGCAGGCTGTTACCACCAGCATCATCGCAGTGTTGTTAGCTGATTATTTCTTAGCCTATCTCCTTTTGTAAAGTCATATGATCAAGATTAAAAACATCTCCAAATCATTTGCTGATAAGACTATTCTTAATGGGATCGATGGGGAATTTGACAAAGGAAAAACAAACCTGATCATAGGGTCCAGTGGTACAGGTAAAAGCGTGTTACTAAAATGTATTGTGGGTCTCCTTCATCCGGACACCGGCAAAGTATTTTACGATTTACGCAATTTTACGGAGGCCGATAAAGACATGAAGTCAGAAATCCGAAGAGAGATCGGAATGCTATTTCAGGGAGGTGCACTTTTTGACTCAAAAAATGTGGAGCAAAATGTGATGTTTCCACTGGACATTCTTACCAAAATGCCATTGGGTGAAAAAATTGAAAGGGTAAATTTTTGTCTTAAACGTGTTGGCCTTGAAGGCGTGAATAAAAAAATGCCTTCTGAGATTAGTGGTGGTATGAAAAAAAGAGTGGGTATTGCACGTGCCATTGTTAATAATCCAAACTACTTATTTTGTGATGAGCCTAATTCTGGATTAGATCCTCAAACAGCCATCGTTATTGATGAGCTCATCATGGAAATCACCCACGAATTCGACATCACCACAGTAGTGGTAACACACGATATGAATTCCGTGATGGGTATAGGAGAAAAAATTATGTTCCTCTACAAAGGGGAGAAAATGTGGGAAGGAACCAATCACGAAATCATGAATTCAGGTGTAAAGGAGCTTGATGAATTTGTCTTCACCAATAAGATCATGAAGAATTTGAAGAATGGAAGCATTTAAAAAATCAGTCATCAATCAACGCGTGGCAACTTGATATAAAAGGTTGTTCCAAGACCCGGTTTTGTATCGAATCCTATTTCACCGCCACTTTGTTCAATACCTTGTTTAGAAATAGCAAGCCCCAGGCCGGAGCCAGAATGCTTCGTGCTGAAGTATGGAAGGAACACCTTATTGATCATATCCGGCTCAATACCTTTTCCATCATCCTGAATGTTTACCAGGCAAAAATTATCATCACGAATCAAATCTACCTGCACCAGCACCTTTTCACCCTGGCCGGATTGCAATCCATTCAAAATAATATTTGAAAAGATCCGGCTAAACAACTGTTCATCACCCATGACAAATGCCGAACCGGGCGTTGATTTAAGTATCACCTCTCCCCCTTCAAAATCAGAATACAAATTGACGCACTTCTTCAATAAAGAAATAAGATCAAGCTTCGCCAGAATGGGTGCGGGCATACGTGCGAAAGCGCTAAATGACGATGCGATCTCGTTTAAGATATCCACCTGAGTGAGCAAGGTATTTATGGATGTCCGCGCTTTTTCATCATCTAACTTATTCAACTTCAATTGATGTTCCATCTGCTGAAGTGTTAACTTCATAGGCGTGAGCGGATTCTTGATCTCATGCGCTACTTGTTTGGCAATTTCCCTCCACGCACTTTCTTTCTGACTCCGGGCTAATTCAATTTTACTCTGTTCAAGATTATTTACCATCTTATTATATTCTGAAACCATCATCCCTATCTCATCATTTGATTTCCATTCCAGTGGTTTGTTTGCTCCTGACAAAGTGGTTCTGGATAAAATCCGGGTGATGAAACGCAATGGAAAGGTGAGTGAGTTCACCACATAAAAAGACAGAATAGAAAACAAAATAAAAATGATGGTGAATACGGTAAGGAAATTGGATAGCACATTCACCTGGGTATCTTCTAATGAATTTGCAGAATCAAAAAATGGAACACTTAATATTCCAAGAAAATCACCAGACTCTGGTGACTTGAGTGAAACATAGCAATTATTGAAGTGCAACGAACCAATTCTTTCATCCACAATAACAGAACCGGGACTGTCTCGCAGTATCTTTTCCCACACCAAAGGGTTCATTAACGTTGACATAATTTGACTCTCTACGATTAATGGTTGGCTGGACGCCACATATTTTCCTGAGCGATCATAAAAAGTAATGTCTGAGTTGGTGATTTTAGCCCTGTCAATAAGGACATTTTCAAAATCGTCTTTGGTAATAGTCCCTTTAAAATAACCTTCTACCGAAGAAAGTATTCCCTCTCCCATGTTTCGCGATTTCGATTCAAAATCGCGATTTAATTCATCCTCGGCAGAGCTACTTACCCGATTTAATGTAGTTATAGTCGCCACAACAAGAGGTAATGAAAAAGCCAGATAAATATATAATTGTATCCGGGCAGCGTAATTCATTTTATATCCTTTTATCACTGAAAACAGACCGTACATTGTCATGGTGATAACCAGGAGAAAAACACCTAACACAAAGAAGAATGAAAAATTAGTGAGCACATAAAAAACCGGATACGATGCAAACGTTATTACAGCAACCTGACCACTAATATCCTCCACCCCTGTATGAAAATATCCATCTGTGTTAATGCCTGACTTATAAAAATCAGCGTTCTTCAAAATAGAATAATCAAAATTCCGTTCGTAATTGAAAGTACCAAAACTACTAAGGATTTTACCTTCTTTGATAAAGGAAAAACTCCGATTTGAGTTTTCAAAAAATTCAGCAAATCGTCTATCCACCAATAATTCGGGATATACATTCTGTGGAATTATTCTCTTTAGTGAAAGGTCAATCAAAACAAATCCGATAATCTGGTCAGCACGATAAATAGGAACGATTGAAAGATATCGTTTATTTGAATCTATATCAGAGGGCTGAATAAAATAGATACCTTCATACTCGGTGGCATTGGAAGCATTTTGAAAGCGATCTGAAAATGAGGATAGCGTCTCTGGAGAACTATTATCCAAGGGCTCTCCGGCTGAATTATATAAATAAATCTGCGCCTCATATCGATCAAAGTATGAGTTTAAGTAAACCTGCTTTATCTTTTGTCGTATGGCCGACTTGGTTAAGAACGGGTTATTCAGCCTGCTTTGAATAAAGGCGTCCATTCTGATTCTTTTCGTGCTTTCATTCAGAAGATACTCTCCCAACACATCGCGACCAATTAGATAATTTGAGGCAAACTTTATCTGCGATTCCGCCCTCCGTTCTTGAACAAACTGTCTTACACTCAATCCATGCTGTATACCGAGCGCAGAAATGAACACAAAAAAATAAATGAAGGTACTGGGTTCCAGTTTCCGTAATGACGAAGTGAGATTCGTTAGGTATAAAATAAAGAAAAGTATTGCTGCGACTGGCAACGTAATCCAATAATCGCGAGAAGCGCTTAGAAAATAAATCGTAAAAAGTAACCCTGATAGCACCAACGCAATCAAAAAGTGCAGCCTATCAGAAAAAATTAATTTGGCAATCCTGATAAAGACATGTAAAAAAAAGAAAGCACTGATGACGCCCGATAAAACCGATAACCATGATAACAAGCGCAGCCAATCAAATTGAATGGATTCTGTGATGTCCAGCGGAATGGTTGAGTTATGAAAAATTGTTTCAACAAAAAGAAACGGATACAAGAAAGAAAAGAAAGAGATGAGTATAAAAAAACATCCGGTTGCGTACCGGAACCATCCTGTTAAACTCAACACATATTTCAACAATCTCCAGTGGTGATAGGTGAAAAAGATATAGCCGCAAATAGTAAGAATACAGATTGAATTAAGAAACAAATCGCCAATGGAAGAATTATAACTTGAAGAAGCAAAATACTGAGGATCAAAAACAGAGGAAGTAAACCATCCGCCAGGATAATCATAGATGAGCATGATAGTCCGCAGCAATAAGAAGGCTACCAGCAAAACAATGAATCCCAATTCAAATTTTTTGCTGCTATAAACAAGACGGACCAGGAAATAAACGCCCAACAGGAAACACAATAAAGAGGCGCTGGCTAACGCAAACGACCCATATCCACTTTCTACATTGTTGCTTTCAATTTTAAATCGAAACACTTCTTGATTGTTCAAATGAATAATGGAGCCTTCACGATTGGCGCTATTCAAAATTGAACCCTGAGTTATGCCAAAAATCTCTTCATTCCACTCGGGAAAAAGGTAGCGGTTTGAGATCGGGTATTTTCTAAGCAGTGGAATTACAGAAACCAAGATTTTGGTATCGGCTATTTTCCATTGTCGAAGTAAAAAGTCTCCAGAATTATTTTGCGCCAATTGAAAGCCCGACAGGCTATCGGCACTTCGTGCTTCAGGAAAAAATTGGTTTTTACTCCAGGCCAGCACCCCTGTGCTGTCCATTAAAAAGAAAGAATTATGTAAAGAAGACCATGCGACAGAGCCAGGATCACTAAGAATTATCTCAGCCTCCCTATTAACTTCCTGAACCATTGAGTTGAGATTTCTCTCAATTGAATTTATTTGGTCATCAGAAGTATCGGTATTGTAGATAAGAATTGCACATCCCAACGCAATTAATAAAGAGAGGCTTAAAAAAAATACAGACGGATTTCTAAGCATACTGGGGCGGTTACTTAAAAATAAGAAATTCCCTGCTAAGCGCTCTATTTATTGGCGAGGCCACCAAACCAATAAAGAAATAATATTCGCGAGTAACGAAAACTAAAGGGTATAGACAATATGGAGAAACCAACAAGAAAAGTCCCGTAAACCCAATCAGGTGGTCTTACAGTGAGATATAATATCAACCACACCACCACCATAATGGCCACATTAAAGGCATAGCTAACGAATAAGGAACCGTAATAAAAACCAGGCTCTGGTTCGAAGGGCGCTCCGCACTTAGAACAATAAGCATTCATTTCAGAAAATTTTGTGATCTTGGAAACAGGATAAACGAAGATGTCACCCTCACCACATCGGGGACACTTACCTTGCCAAACTGCCTTTGCTTTCATTCTGTGAAGCTCGTTTACTTGTCTTATACCAGAAAAAAGCGATCAGGGCAATAACCGTGTAAGGTGCAGCAAAAAGATACAAGATTCCAAAATTGATACCAGCGGCAATTCCAATGTCGCCATTGCTAACATTATTTTCAAGTGTAGCACGGCACATGGCGCATTGAGCGATCCCCTCCATCGAGAATCCAAGAATCCCAACAAACAAAATCAAAAATTTCGCAACCCACTTATTCATTTTCTTAAATTGTTAAACGTAATAAGGACTAATCATTAAATAAACGATCACACCCGTAACGGCTACATACAGCCATATTGGAAAAGTAAATTTAGCCAATGCTTTGTGCCTTTCAAAATTACCCGAAAGCGCCCGCGAAAAGGTAAAAAGAACAAAGGGCACCACGGCAATCGATAAGACAATATGCGTTATCAGGATGAAAAAATACACAATCCTGATGGCACCCTCACCTCCAAAGGGAGTTGAATCGCTGGTCATGTGATAGGCAACATACATCACTAAAAACAGTGCGGAGAAACCGATGCACGTCTTCATCAGCATTTCATGCAGCTTTTTCTTCTTATTTTTTATGGCAATAACAGCAACGATAAGAAGTACAGCCGTGATCCCGTTTATGGTTGCATAAATGGGCGGCAAAAAACTAAAATCATAACCTGGAATTCTAATACCAAATAACGCAGCTACTGCCAGTGGTAAAACAATCGAAAGTACGATGATTAATTTCTGATACGGTTCCTTCTTCTCACTCATCCTAATACTTCTTTAACAGAATCTTCAATTCAACGATTAGTCGATCAACCTCCTCACGGGATGTAGGATCATAGTACCCACGAATTCTGCGTTGATCATCCATCAGCACAGTGGTCCATGGTTTTTGCAGGAATAAATCACACGTGAAAATTTCATTTAGGTAGTCATTTTCTCCGGTCAGGAAAATAGTTTGAATCTCTGAACTCAGTTCTTCATCCAGACGCAGTAATCCTTTTTGCACGGATTGTGTAGAATCAGTAACGATTAATACATCTTTTCCACTCCATCCAAAGTTTATGAGCAGGGAATCTGACACCTGGTATGGTACTTGGTAATTCCTTATGCAATCCGTGGGCACTTCTTCAATTCCACTTTCATAATACACCGGAATTGTAAATTCATTTTTACCAAAAAACCTTAGAAACACGAACACCCCAATAGGAAACAAAAGGCCAATGATCAAAATGATTTTCTTCATACACTAACCATCAACATAAAAAGAAGGCTAAAGTTCTTCACCTTAGCCTTCTTATGAATTAAATAATTTCAGAATCAAAATACCGGCATCTGCATGCCTTCGTATACAAAGGCAACCAGCATCCAGATAATAAATAAAGTAGGTATTAATATCGCCCAAAATAACACCTTTACTTCGTAGCGCAGGTGCATAAACTCGCCCACGATATATCCCGCTTTCACGATAGTGAGAATCACAAAGATCGCTGTCTTAGCAGGCCCGTGTGACATGGTAAAAGCAATAACAAATTCAACAGCCGTAACGGCACCCAAAATGCCAGCTACCGTCCATAGCTTCTTTATCTTTTCCTTATCGGGAGGAAGAACAGTTACCTGAGGTTCGTTTGAATGATGTGCCATAAAAATCGTTGTTATACGAGATAAAAGAATGTGAATACAAATACCCAAACTAAATCCACAAAGTGCCAGTACAAGCCAACCTTCTCAACCATTTCGTAATGGCCTCTGCGCTCATATACTCCTGTAACTGTGTTGTAGTAGATCAGGAAATTGAACATCACACCACTGAAAACGTGGAAGCCGTGAAACCCGGTAATAAAAAAGAAGAAGTCAGCAAATGGCTGAGGTCCGTATTGATTGACATGAAGATTGGCTCCGGTTACTTTAACCTGGTCCCATATTCCTGTCTTCAAATTGAAGACATCCTTCATGGTCGCAGTATCAGTTCCCACAATAAAGTGTGTCCACTCCCAGGCCTGGCAGCTCAAAAAAGCAATACCGCCCACAAGTGTCCACAGCATCCACTTTTCAACTGCCTTACGGTCCATACGATGGCCCGCTTCAACGGCAAGTACCATGGTAACACTACTCATGATCAGGATAAAAGTCATGATTCCCACAAACACCAACGGCAAGGAATACCCGTGCAGGAAGGGCACTGCTTCAAAAACCTTTTCAGGGATGGGCCAGTACTCTGTTGAGAATATGAAATCTGCCGGGAGTCCTTCAAAAATCGGATGAGACGCGCGAACCAACCCGTATGTAATTAATAGACCTGAGAAAGTAAATGCATCAGATAGCAGGAAGAACCACATCATGAGTTTGCCATAACTGGCTCCCATCGGTGACGCTCCGCCATCCCAAACACTTTTTTCAGATACGGCTGCTGCTGAACTGTGTGACGACATAGTGTAGGTTTAAGATTTTATCGATACAATAATAGGAATACAAACAAATAAAGCCAAAGACCTCCTAAAAAATGCCAGTAAGTAGTACACATTTCTATCTGAAGAAGGCTTTTGGAGTGGACCCGAAACCGGAATACAGACACCAGCACAATTAGTAAAAAGACCAGGGCGCTGATGATATGTACCCCGTGAAGACCGGTAATTACATAGAGAAATGATCCGGATGGATTTCCAACCAGGTACACCTGATTTGCCACCAGCTCTTTCCATCCATTGAACTGGAGAACAAGAAATACCACCCCGAGCAGCGTGGTAACAGAAACTAACATTTTCACCATTTGCAAATTGTCCTTCTTTGCAGACCAATAAGCCCATTGCATGGTAACGCTGCTTAATAGAATTACCACGGTTGAGATGGTCAATATACCCGGCAGTTCAAAGTACAACCAGTTACCCTCTGCCTGCCGTACAATATATGCTGATGTCAACGAGGCGAACAGCATGACTACGCTGCCAATGAAGAGCCACATCGCAAATTTCTTTGGATTCATGGCCAGCGTTCTCCTGGGCTCTTCTACAATTTTAAACTCACTCGAAATCGACTTCTCCATATCTATCTATAGTTTAATTATATCCATCAAATAAGCGATCTGAACAATCGGCAAATACAGGAATGAACCAAACATGATTCTTAAAGCAGATTGCCTGCTTCCTGTTTTCATGAGTGAAAATGTCTGGGCCAGAAATGCTACACCACAAACGGTGGCAACGATCGCTGAATCCAAACCAGTTATTCCAAATTTGGCGGGCAATAATCCCAGCGGAATCAGAAATAAGGTATAGATCATAATCTGTATGGCCGTGTTGATATCTTTTCCTCCACCGGAAGGCAATAACTTGAATCCGGCTTTCTTATAATCGTCATCTGCCACCCAGGCAATCGCCCAGAAATGTGGAAACTGCCAGATAAATTGAATTCCAAAAATGATTAAAGCCTCATAGGTTATGGATCCCGTGGCGGCAACCCATCCTAAAAGTGGTGGCAATGCGCCCGGAATAGCACCAACAAATACAGCAATCGGTCCTACTCTCTTCAGGGGAGTGTAAACAAAACTATATAGCAGCATGGAAACCAAAGAAAGCATTACGGTAAGTGGATTGGTATAAATCCACAGAATGCCCATGCTGACTAAAAAGATACATGCGATGAATATGATTGTCTCAGGAATGTTGAGTCTTTCCGTTGGAAGCGGACGGTTTTTAGTTCGCGTCATCACCTTATCAAAATCCTTTTCCAGAATTTGATTTATCCCCACCGAAGCACCCGACAATAAAAATCCACCAAATGTTAGCATAATCAGAACTTCCCAATTAACACTTCCTTTGGTGGCCAACGTATAACCGAAAGCACACGAGAATGCCACGAGCATTGACAGTCTCATCTTCAGCAATTCGATGAAAGCCCTGGTCTTTACAGCGATTATTTGAATGGTACCTATTTGTTGAATCTCTGGCGTCATACTCATTTACCTAACACAGTCCCTCTAGTAGTGTTCAATCGCAAAAACAATAAAAACTGAAGTCCGAACGTTGCGGTGGCAACCAATAAATGTATTGGCTGAAGGAATGCCGGCACTGAAAAATATCCCATTCCTGCCCCCGACAATATGGTCAGCAAAATTAACAGGACAAGGCTTAGGGATAAAGGATTATTGCCGGTAGTTTTCCTAAGTCTCAAAATAAAAAGCGCATGGACCGCCACTACTACCCAGGAAAATGACCTGTGAACAATAAACTCTGTCCAAATTAAGGAAATCCATTTCGCCCTGCCTTCCTGTAAGTCTGCCACACGATCGATGGCGCCCCTCACCTCAGTACCCAATACTATCTGAACTAATAATAAAATCATGCAGGCAACTAACAATACTTTCACCTGCCCGGGAACAAAAATTATCTGCTCAAGCGAGGATTTATGCATCAGCAGAATTAACATCGCCACAATAACTAAGGCCAGCAACATGTGGATGGTAATCGTCCATGAAGTGAGATTAGTGGATACCACAATAGACCCAAACCAGCCCTGTATAATAACCGCTATGAGCGTAGCCAGTGAAAGCCAGAAGAAGAGCGGATTTACTTTCAATAGAGGAATGGAACGAATGAACACTGCAATAATCAAAAAACCAATTACTACACCCACCAGGCGGTTCAAATATTCAATCCATGTTTTCTGAGCATTGAAATCGGCCTCCACTAAAATGGACTTATCATTCAAAATCTTGTCGGCCGTTTCCTGCATACCAATGGCGGTGAGATAGCGGGCAAATTTTTGATTCTTCTTTTCACGAAGGGAAGCAAATTGATCCTTGTAATCAGCCGGCAACTGGTCCACTGATGTGGGTGGGACCCACTGACCAAAACATCTGGGCCAATCCGGGCAACCCATTCCCGATCCGGTGGTGCGCACTACGCCTCCTACCATGATCAAAAAATAAACAGCGACCAAAGTTGATAAGCATAGCTTATAGTATCCTTTAGTCGCTGAGTAATTCACTTATTTTTTGGAATATCTCTATTAGTGCTTTTTGTCTTCTACAACAATGGCTGAACCGTTATTCATCTCCAGCTTCACGAGCTCATTCTCGTGGCGCAAGTTAGATTCCGGAGTTTCTGAATACGGAATATGTTGAGGAATAAAATCTTCCTTGGCGCCTGGCTTACTGTAATCATAGGGCCAGCGATACACCGTTGGTAATTCACCAGGCCAGTTACCATGACCAGGGCTACGAGGAGTTGTCCACTCAAGTGTATTCGAATTCCATGGATTAGCGGAAGCAACCTTACCTCTGAAAATACTGTATATAAAATTGAAAAGGAAAATAAACTGCGCGAATAGGGTTATGATCGCAGCGATACTTACCAACATATTCAGATCAGCAAATCCGCTGAAGGTTTCAAAGTTTGTCCAGCTATAATATCTTCTTGGAAAACCAGCAATACCAATGTAATGCATAGGGAAGAACACGAGATACACACCAACAATAGTTAACCAGAAGTGGAGGTAACCCAGGCGTTCATCCAGCATTCTGCCAAACATCTTAGGGAACCAATGATATACACCTGCCACCATGCCAAAGAAAGACGCACTTCCCATTACCAGGTGAAAATGAGCCACTACGAAGTAGGTGTCGTGCAATTGAATATCGATGGCCGAGTTGCCAAGGAATATACCTGTGATACCACCGGTTAAGAAGAATGAAACCAGACCAATAGAAAACAACATGGCTGTTGTAAACAGAATGTTACCTTTCCACAGCGTAGTTACATAGTTGAAGATCTTAACAGCAGAAGGCACGGCAATAATTAATGTTAATAAAGTGAATATGGATCCGAGGAAAGGATTCATACCCGTCACGAACATATGGTGGGCCCATACTACGAAAGAAAGAATAGCGATGAACAACATCGACCCAACCATCGCCTTATAACCAAAGATTGGCTTCCGCGAATTGGTGGCAATGATTTCAGAAGTTATACCTAATGCAGGCAATAACACGATATATACTTCAGGGTGACCCAAGAACCAGAATAAATGCTGGAACAAAATTGGGCTTCCCCCCTGATTAGGGAGAGCCTCCCCTCCTATATAAATATCGGAAAGATAAAAACTGGTGCCAAAACTACGATCGAATATCAATAATAATGCAGCGGCAAACAGAACCGGGAATGAAAGAACTCCGATGATAGCCGTAAAGAAAAATGCCCATATCGTGAGTGGTAACTTGGTGAATGACATGCCCTTCGTGCGAAGGTTAATTACGGTAGTGATGTAGTTGATACCACCCAACAATGAACTCACAATGAACAAAGCCATCGCTACCAACCAAAGTGTCATACCCAAACCGGACCCTTGCATGGCTTGTGGCAACGCGCTGAGTGGCGGATAAATAACCCATCCTCCTGAAGCAGGGCCTGTGGAAATAAATAAAGAGGTAAACATGACCACACTGGATAAGAAAAAGAACCAGTATGAAAGCATATTCATAAATCCGCTCGCCATATCACGCGCACCAATCTGTAACGGTATAAGGAAGTTACTAAATGTACCACTCAATCCGGCTGTCAACACGAAGAACACCATGATGGTACCATGCATCGTTACCAAAGCGAGATAAAACTCAGGATCAATTTTTCCCTCAGGAGTTAACCAACCACCCAAAAGAGGTTTCAACCACGATAAATTTGATTCAGGAAAGCCTAATTGAAGACGGAACAAAACAGAAAGAACGCCACCAATAAGCGCCCAGGCCATACCCGTTATTAGGAACTGCTTGGCGATTACCTTATGGTCTTCGCTGAACACATAATTGGTCCAGAAATTTCCATGATGATGTTCCTCATGCTCGTGTTCAGTATGAGAATGTGCTTCTGTTAGTGTCTGTAGATCAACTGTTGCCATGTTGCTTAAATTCTTAGTTTAACGTTACTGTTACCGGAGATGCAGCTATTGCCTCTTTACTATCTGCAGGAATACCGGCCTTAATCATTGCCGCCTCTCTTAGTTCAACAGGAACCCGCTGTAAATAATCGGGATTCTGTTTCAACCATGCTTCTTGCGAAGCCATCCATTTCTCGTAATCTTCTACGGTATCATGAACGAAAACAGGGAATTTCATCGAGAAATGTCCCTTACCGCAGACTTCAGTACATGCCATTTCGTAATTGAAATTCGGATTACCGGTTTCTTCACGCATGTCGGCTGTAGATTTGGTAGCAACAAATTTAAAAGTGGTCTGCATTCCTGGAACCGCATCCATTTTTAAACGAAAGTGAGGAAGAAACACAGAATGCAATACATCTTTTGCCCTAATCTTCAATTGTATCTCTTTGCCCTTAGGTAAATGAAGTTCCAATGATTTGAAATCATCAAAGGAATTTTTGTCACTAAGGTCCAAACCAAACTCATTGGAAGCATCAATCATTTTATAATTATGATTTCCCAACTGTTTATCTTTCACGCCTGGATAACGGGCTGTCCACAAAAATTGCTGACCGATTAATTCAATCACTACAGCATCTTTAGATGCCGGTGCGGTGATGTCATTCCACGCTTTTAAACCACTGAAAATCAGAAGCGCTAAAACGATTGCAGGAATCACTGTCCAAATAATTTCCAACTTATGATTATCGGCAATGTAAGAGGCTCTTCTACCCTCCTGATAACGATAAGCATAAGCAAACCAGAACATCACAATGAAAATAATCACGAATGCAATCACGGTTACCCACATGGTAACCCAGAATAAATTATCTGTTATGACTCCGTGCTCTGAGGCAACAGGCAATTTATAGCTATCAAAATGTGCAAATGAATACCAGAAGAATGCACCAAGGCCAGCGATCATGAATATCATCATCAAGTATGCATTAATATCATTCCATGAAGTTGACTCGTCTTTCTTTCCTTTCACCAATCCAACCAGGTTGCCAATTCTGAAGATCATATATAAAATGGCCAGAACCAAGACAACACCTAAACTGATTATCAAACTCATCATAATAGATTCTTTATTCGTGATTCAATTAAATGTGATGATTTAAACTTTCGGCCATCATAGGATGGTTCTTAGCAACTAATGGAACTTTCGACAACGCATTGAAAGATACATACAAGAAGGCAGCGAGAAATATTAGCCCTAATCCAATCTCCAACAGGCCTAACCCACCATTGTATTTCATCACGCCAGGGGTGATCATGTTGAAGAAATCCAACCAATGACCAAAAATGACTATAGGACAAACCACCTTCAACATAGACATATGTCTTTTTGCATCTCTCGTCATTAATAACAAGAAAGGAAGCACGAAGTTTAAAATAATGTTAGTATAAAATATCCATGAGTAAGGTGCATTCTTAATGCGCTGTAGAAAATACACCGTTTCCTCGGGGATGTTAGCGTAGTAAATCAGCATGTACTGACTAAACCAGATGTAGGTCCAGAAAATACTGAACGCGAAAATGAATTTACCAAGGTCATGCAAATGATTGGCATTCACCATTTTCAAATAGCCCGCATCTTTCAAATTAGCAACCACCAATGTGATCATGGCTAATCCTGCTACCCACCAGCTGGCAAATACATACCAACCCATCATCGTGCTAAACCAATGAGGATCAATGCTCATTACCCAATCCCAGGCGGCAACGGAAGAACTATAACCAAAGAAAACAAGAAATATAGCAGACACTTTTCTGGCTCCATACCAATTGGAAGTACCACCTTCAATATCCTCGGCAAGCATCTTCTTTTTGATCACGGTGAAAAACCAATACCACAAGCCAAAGAACAATACCATTCTCAGGATATAAAATGTAGGGAAACTGCCGGGCGTACTCAACCAGAAGAAATAGCCGCTCTTTGCATCTAGTATTTTATCGTAATCCGCTGATGCTTTATCATATAGATCGTGGTGCGTCCAGTGGAACAGATCGCCATTGGCAACAAACCATATTATTAGAGTAAGAACACCTGCAATTGGAATCCAGTGTCCGATCGCCAAGGGAATGCGTTTAATCGGTGCCGACCAACCAGCCTGCGCGGCATATTGAATGGCTACAAAGAACAACCCTATGAGGCCGAGGCCAGCAAAGAAAATATTGTTGTGCCACAAAGAAGTGTAAATTCTTTTCAACCAGATAGGACTTCCATGATGCTCACCGGCTGCTTCTTCTGCCACCGCTGCAGATTCTGTGCTGGCAACCAGATTTCTGGAAACCTCTAAAGAGGCATGGCCACCTTCATGTTTCTGACCAGCATTCATAGCCATAAAGACACCGATCACAAAAAGAACCAAACCCGCTACAAACAGAATGGTTAAATTCTTCTTTGAAGCGGCTTTAAAAATGTACTGTTCGTCTGCTACCATTTCGAATTGTATCTAATGCGTATAAATTATTTCTGTAACTCCTTTACATACCGGGCAATCTTCCAGCGATCTTCCTCGCTTACCTGAGAACCATGAGATCCCATCAATCCCTTTCCATAGGTGATCACATGGAAAATATGGCCTTCGGTAACGCCTTTGATCGCGTCACTGTTCAGGTTAGCAACACCCGGATATTTATCAGCCACTTTTCCGTCACCGGCACCTTTTGCTCCGTGGCAATGCTTGCAATTACTCTCATATAAAACCTTGCCCTGAGCCAGAATAGCAGGGGACGCGCCAAGCGGATTCACCAGTTTGTTCGCCAAACGCAATCCAGTGGTGTCATTCGTGCCACGATAAGGCAACCATCCATGAGTATTTCTCCTTACCGTGTTTGGGGCAGGAAGACGCATATTCATTTTAAATGGATTGTATTCATTGGAGTTGTAATACTCTCCTCTTCCGTTATCCAACGAATTCACCCATGCACCGGCATCCTTATCGGTAATTTGGGACAGAGGTTCATACGCTACCGAATGATACATGTTTGGAGCATACTCCAGACCCTGATTATCACCACCCGCTTTACAACCCGCCAGAAATGACGCTGCTGATATTCCGACAATTAGTAAAAGTATATAACGCATACTCTGCATGGTATTAAAAGTTCTTTTCATTTACTTCAGATGCTCCGTTTTCCTTCAGGATACGGCTAATCTCCTCTTTGCTTAATTTATTTGAAGCCAGATTAACTGCCATAACATGCTTGTCATCGGTGCTTCTTATATCAAACTGACGAGGGGTTTTGTAGGGCTTCATGTCACTTACGATAAAGAAAGTGCCCACCATGCCCAAGGCGGAGAGCAGAACCGTCAATTCAAAAGTTACCGGAATAAAGGGAGGTAATGACACAAAGTTTTTACCACCGATAATCATCGGCCAATCGAATCCAAGCATCCATATCTGCATGGTCAATGCGAGAATGGTACCCAACATTCCGAAAAGGAAAGCCGCGATGGGTAGTCTTGAGCGCTTGTATCCAAGCACTTCATCAAGTCCGTGAACAGGAAAGGGAGTGTAAACCTCATGAATCTTCACTCCTTTTTCGCGGATGCCTTCCACACCATGAAGCAAAATGTCTTCATCGTCAAAAATGCCCACTAGAAATTTTTCACTTGTGTTACTCATAATCTATTAATGCTTCTTTTCGGAAGATGATTTAATAATACTTTTCACTTCCGCCATGTTAATCACAGGGAAGAATTTTGCAAACAGGAAGAAAGCCGTGAAGAAAAATCCAAAGGTTAAAATGTATTCACCCACGTCATACATGGTTGGGTAGAACATCGACCAGCTTGAAGGGAGATAATCGCGGTGAATAGAGGTCACGATGATTACAAATCGCTCGAACCACATTCCGATATTAACAATGATGGACAATATAAAGGTTGCCACGATGTTGGTGCGCAACTTCTTAAACCAGAATAGCTGCGGTGAAATCACGTTGCACGTCATCATCGACCAATATGCCCACCAGTAAGGACCCGTTGCACGATTGTAGAATGCATAATATTCAGCAGGCACTTGTCCGTACCAGGCCACAAAGAATTCAGTGATGTAAGCAATACCCACAATCGAACCGGTGATGATGATGACGATGTTCATCAACTCGATATGGTAGATGGTGATGTAATCTTCCAGTTTGAACACTTTACGGGTAACAATCAAGAGCGTTAACACCATCGCAAAACCAGAGAAGATAGCACCCGCAACGAAATAAGGCGGGAAAATGGTTGTGTGCCAGCCTGGAACGATAGACGTTGCAAAGTCAAAGGATACGATTGTGTGAACAGAAAGTACCAACGGTGTAGAAAGGCCCGCCAGGATCAAGGCTACTGACTCGTAACGCATCCAGGTTTTAGCTGCACCATCCCATCCAAAACTTAATGCATTATAGATGGTAGCGCGTGTGGTATTTCCCATGCGAGTTGCACGGTCACGTATTACAGCAAAATCAGGGATCAAACCGATATACCAGAACACCAATGAAACAATGAAATACGTAGTGATTGCGAAAACGTCCCAAAGAAGCGGTGAGTTGAAGTTTGCCCATAGAGAACCCCACGTATTCGGTAAGGGGAGCACCCAGTATAAACCAAGCCACAAACGCCCCATGTGAACGAGCGGGAAGGTAGCTGCACAAATTACCGCAAAGATGGTCATCGCTTCCGCTGCGCGGTTGATTGACATTCTCCACTTTTGACGGAACAACAAAAGGATTGCTGAGATCAATGTTCCTGCGTGACCAATACCAACCCACCATACGAAGTTGGTGATGTCCCAGGCCCAGCCAACAGTTTTGTTCAATCCCCACATGCCTATGCCTTCCCATAAAACGGTGGCAAGACAATACACACCGAACATTAAAAGTACCAGTGAAATACTGAAGGCTATCCACCATAGTCGTGTAGGTTTTCCTTCTACCTGACGACTGATGTCCTCGGATACATCCCGTACAGTCTTTCCTCCTGTTATGAGCGTTTCGCGTATCGATGAAGTTGCTTGCATACTTTAGTTGCGGATCAAATTCTATTAATAAACTTTTATGCGTTCTCTTTTGCTTTATCCTTATTTCTGATCTTGGTGAGATAGAAAATATTTGGTTTCACACCAATATCTTCCAGCACACGATAAGCTCTTGGATTTCCGATTTTCTTATCTATACCGTAATTGAAAACCTTTTCAGTCTTGCCGTCCTTTGTTACATCGATGTAATGGTCGATCTTCAACAACTTGCTGATTTTACTTTCCTTGTTATTCATATCGCCAAATAAAATGGCACCGGAAGCACAAGCTGCCTGGCAGGCCGTTACCACTTCGCCATCCTGAACAGGTCTGCGTTCTCTCTTCGCTGTCAATTTTCCATTTTGAATACGCTGTACACAGAATGAACATTTTTCCATCACTCCGCGTGAACGAACGGTCACATCAGGATTGAGAACCATTCTACCCAAATCCGTATTCATGGCAGGGTTAGATTGATAGAACTGCTGATTATCGTGATACTTGAACCAGTTAAATCTTCTTACTTTATATGGGCAGTTGTTGGCGCAATAACGTGTTCCGATGCAACGGTTATACGTCATCATGTTAAGACCTTCGGTGCTATGCGTAGTTGCCGCTACCGGACATACTGTTTCGCAAGGAGCATTATTGCAATGCTGGCACATCATCGGCTGGAATACTACTTCAGGATTTTCTGATGCAATCTCTGCCGCCTTATAATCCTCAGGGTCTGCATCGCTGCTATAATAGCGGTCAATTCGCAACCAATGCATTTCTCTTCTGTTGATTACTTCCTGCTTGCCAACGAGGGCAACGTTGTTCTCTACATTACAAGCCACCACGCAAGATCCACAACCTGTGCATGTGTTCAGGTCAATGGCCATTCCCCAATGATGATTATTGTATTCGTGGCCTTTCCACAAGCTTAATGTACTTGCATCAACTTTTTTATCCCAGTCGGTAACCATCGGGTTCTCACGACCGGCTGCAGCATCTTTCTTAAATTCACTCAACACAGACTCTTGAATCACGCTATGGCGACCCATGTACGTCTGGTGTATTTGTGTTTGAGCAACCTGAAATGCTACTTCCGTTTTGGCCAGTGTAACTCCACTGGTAACACGGAATGACAAGCTTTCACCTAAGGCACTAACCAATGGATACGCATTTGCGCCAATGCCCTCTCCTACTTTGCCTACATTGGTTCTTCCGTAACCGATGGCCACACCCAATGTGCCGGGAGCCTGACCCGGTTGAACCAAAGCTGCCACGCGAATCGTTTTTCCGTTGGCAGTAAGATCAACAAGTTGAGTTTTTCCTTCCGCATCGTTATCAATGCCCTTGGCCGCTGCATCTTTTGCAGAAATGGTGACATAATGATCCCAGGTCGCTTTCGTGATAGGATCTGGCAATTCCTGAAGAAGCGGATTATTGGCATGTGAGCCATTACCTACTCCCAGGCTTTCATAAATTACTAACTCAAATTCACCACCCGCCTTCACAGAAGTCAGGGCCGACAAGGCAGCCTCCACATTTCCTGTGAATGTAATTGCCCTTGCTTCACTTGTTAGTTCATATACGCCATCATACAAACACTTATCCCAGAATGATTGAAAATCGGTGATCGTATTTTGAGCAGCAAAGAAGCGGCTTCTCCAATACTCTTTTACAAAGCTGAAATATTCAGCATCCGTCTCACCTGACCATGTGAGGAAACTCTCCGGTGCCTGACGGGTTTTGAATAACGGTGTGATTGCAGGCTGTGACAGACTGAACGAGTTTACTTTTGGCTCTGCATCATTCCATGATTCCAGGTAATGATGATCCGGTGCCATATAAGCAGAAGCTGACGCTGTCTCATCCGGTGTTGTTGATGTTGAAACCGAAAGGGAAATATTTTTTAACGCACCTCCTAATACATCACCATTGGGATGATCGTATACAGGATTACAGTTATAGAAAATCACACCGTCTACTTTTCCGTCTTTAGCTTCCGCAATGAAGGCATTCATCTCCTCATCATTTCCCTGGCGGAAATTAACGGTAGCATTCGGTAATATGGTAGAACCATAGTTACCCAGCAGATTATTGATGGCATTCACCACAATCTGAATATTCTTGTCATTTGATCCGGCTACCACCAACGATGCTCCCTGGCTTGCTTTCAGATCTTGCGCTGCCTTGGCAAGATTTGCAATCTCACTCTTACCACCGTTGCCGGATAATAAATTATATAATTGAGTTGCCACGGCACCTTCCTGCGAAGGCTTGATCATGGAGCGATAGTCTGCGTTGGCACCCGTCAAAGAAAGGTTTGACTCGAATGAATATAGGCGCGACATGTCGCGATGTTCTTCGTTGATCTCACGGGTCTTCGCAAATTGTTTCGTGAATTCAATGGGGGAAATCCAGTTTCCTAAAAAGTCGGCTCCAATACTTACAATTACTTTTGCTTTGCTGAAGTCATACGAAGGGATGATCGCTGCACCCAATGATTCCTGATTGGCCTTCACTAAGCCATACGTAGAAACAGGATCGTATTGAACCACCTTAGTGGTAGGATACTTAGCCTTGAATTTTTCCAAAGCCGCCTTCGTGCTGGGGCTTAGAATGGTATTACTTACAATTCTGATTTGACCGCCTTTGGCAGTAATCTCATTCAGCTTTGCAATTACTTCTTTATCAACATTTTCCCAATCACTGGCCTCGCCTTTTACCTTCGGTCCGCGCAAGCGATAATTATCATATAACGAAAGTACAGAGGCTTCTACCTGGGCACTGGTTCCTCCGAGTGTAACTTTAGAGAGGCTGTTGCCATCAATTTTAATAGGACGTCCGTCTCTTACCTTCACTACTATACTGCAATAGTCGCCACCATTCATGTAGGTGGATGCATAGTAATTAGGGATACCCGCATCGGCATCCATGGGTTTATTTACATAAGGAATAGCCTTGCGGATAGGAGCTTCACACGCTGCCAACGAGGCCGCGGCTACGCTGAAACCCATCATCTTCAAAAAGTCTCTTCGCGAGTGACCGGGATCTTCCTGCACGGCCAAATCCACAAACTCCTTGTCGGCATGCTTAACAAAAGCAGGATCGTTCTTAAGTTGTGGTAATCCTTTCCAGTATGTCTTTTTTGTATTGCTCATAAATTCAAAATCCAGTCGAGATCAAAATGAAAAATATTAATAGTGACACTTAGCACATTCAAGGCCACCTATGTCTTCTACCTTCATAACCTTTTTACCATTGTGCAACTCCAGCAACTTATCATAATATGCGTTGCCTTTCGTGTTCACATCGGTCTTGCGATGGCAGTCAATACACCATCCCATTGTAAGTAGTGAGTACTGCTTCACCACATCCATTTCCTGAATAGGTCCGTGGCAAGTCTGGCAAGCAATGCCACCTACGTTTGCGTGTTGAGAGTGATTGAAGTAAGCCAGGTCAGGAAGGTTGTGAATACGCACCCATTCAATTGGCTTTTGCTTGCCGGTGTAAGAACCGGTTGCCACATCATAACCAATGGCAGAATAAATTTTAGCTATCTCTCCTTCACCGGTGTTGGTACCAGTGCGGATTTGCGTATGACAATTCATACAGATATTCGGAGAAGGAATATTCGCCTGTTTTCCTTTAAGAGCACCGGTGTGACAATAATTACATTCTATCTCATATTGCCCAGCGTGTATCTTATGAGAAAAAGCAATGGGTTGCTTAGGCTGATAATTTTGCTGAATACCAATCGAATACAAACCATCAATCACTGTTTTGAACGACACGGCTGCCACAATGAACACAACAAGAAAAACGAAACCTGTGCTTCTGAAAATAGTACCTATGGTGTAAGGTGAATTAACAATCTCTTTATCCTCATCACTCAAATCTTTCTGGTCAAGATATTTTTTGAGTGCATTTATAATAAGGCCAAGGATGATCAATAATAATAGGAGGATAACAATCATACCCACCAGTATTACATTCATGTAGGTAGCGGGAACACCTGTTTCACCAGTGCCAGCCGTTGTAGCAGTAGTGCCGGCTGCAGGCGCATCTGGTTTCTCAGCTTCTGCCTTCACATAAGCAAGGATACTAAGAATCTGGGCATCCGTATAATTATTGAAAGCCGTCATCGAGCTCTTGTTATACTCGTTATAGATTTTGATAGCATAGTCATCGCCACTGGCAATCACCTTGGCGGGATTGCGCACCCATGAATAAATCCAATTGATACTTGGAACTCGTTTCTCTACGCCAGCCAAAGCCGGGCCCACTAACTTCTGTTTAACTCTATGGCAAGACTTACAGTTGCCGTTAAACAACGCCTCACCGGCACTGATAATAGCAGGGTCGGTTGGAATTTCCTGAGCGAATGAGTTGAGACTTTGGGTAAGAGAGAATAATAATGCGAGTGCTATGAGTTTAACGGAATCAGATAATCGTTTCTTCATCATGACGCGTTTAGGTTACCGCTTTTTTACGGAATCGCACAAATCTACACTGTGAATGCATTATTTCAAATTAATTTTAATCCCTGTGGATAATATTTTATAGTTATTCTAAAATCCTGAAAAGGTCGATTTTATCATCGTTTGAGTAATGTATTAATAGTTCATACTCCCCACTTTTAAAGATATGATTTTATTTAGAATCAATTTAAATAATATATTCTACCACAACGCCAACTCAACCAGCTTAGCGACCCTACCCGTATGACTTCATTTGAATATCGAATCAGATCTACAAAATATTTTGTGTTGAAACTATGTTATTGAACCTTGAACCGATAGATCGTCTTCTGCTTATAAACTTCACCCGGTTTTAATAT
>Ga0163153_10002723_pt1 | contig 24925 bp, 25 predicted proteins | sample OliLakLV19MP6IB1_FD_148629 | JGI IMG/M metagenome (GOLD analysis project Ga0163153, IMG submission 148629) | Freshwater microbial mat bacterial communities from Lake Vanda, McMurdo Dry Valleys, Antarctica - Oligotrophic Lake LV.19.MP6.IB-1 | ecosystem: Environmental > Aquatic > Freshwater >...
GAGTTCCCAGTCCTGCGCGGACGGCAAGCTCGAGGGTTACCTCCCATCCCGGCATCCGATTGAACTGTACCAGGCTGATGCCGAGGCCGGCTTGGACCCTCTCACGAAGCCTCGTTGCGGTGGTTCTGGCGACTGAGGCCAGGCCCTCGACGGTGTGATGCAGCCGAGGGAGGCACGCGAGGTGTGCGAGGCGCTTCAAGTCACCCGGCCGACAGCCCAGTTCATTTCGGATGTGTCGTTGTCGGGTGCGGCGGGCCAACACGATTGAGGGCTCTTCCATTGAGGCACGGACATCGGTGATGATGCCCGGGTTCTCCAATCGAGACGCCAGCCAGAGAGCCATCGATGCTGCGCATGGAGGCAGGCGTTGGTTGACTGCCTTCCATATTACGTCCGGGGAAGGCGGGATGGCCCTGCCCCATTCGAGATGGCTCACCCCCGCAGGGGAGAGGAGTCTGAGCGACACCATGAGTGGCAGGTAGAGATTGCTGCGACCCGGTGGTATAAGGAGCACAAGTGGCATCCACAAAGGCCTGTCGCTTGCTACGATACGCAGTCGACAATAGTCGGTCTCCGCCAAATGAGAGGTCACCAGCACGGTACCGAGGTCTACTGGCCCGGAATGAAACGACCCCCCTGACATTGGTGTCAGGTGCCCCGCTGGGGGGCCACGATCGGCTGTGTGAGATTGGCCATGCCAGAACCCTCGTGGCGAGGGAAGTCACCCATCAGACGCTAAACTGCAGGCCGGAGGACAGATCCGCAAGGACCAGCCAGCCAGGGAAGGTCCCGCAGGCTTCGTTGGCCCAAACTGGTGTTGGTGGGGCGAGCCGAAGCGCATACTGTTGACAATGTGCCGAGTCGCCCTGCCTTGCACTGTCTCGGCTTGGGGAGTTCACTCACTTCGAGGAGGTGTTTGTGAAACGGTTCCTTCTGGCATTGGTCCTGATGTCCCCGTTTGGTGGCGTGGTAACCCAAGCGGCGGCCCAAACGTGTGACGAGACCTGCGTAGCCCATTACAACGAGCATGGGACTCACGACGGAAACTCATGTCTCTTTGGAACACAGGGGTTCGACTGCGTTGCTACTATCGGGGTCTGTAGCATCGCCACCACCGGATGTGGTGGAGAGACCGAGGAGGACTCCTTCGCCTACGATGCGGTCCAGGCTTCGTTCGATCATGGCTTTCTCTCCAATGAGTCGGGACTCAATTTCTTCGTGCTCGTGCCATGTCCCAAGGGAGGCAGTGCGCCAATCATTATCTCCCTTGAGGCGTTCGACGAGATGATTCTTTCGGAACGTGCAGTCAATGTGCAACGTGATTTGATGGCACCCAAGCTGTGACCTGCCGAGCGCCGGTGCTTGCGGAACACACAGATTCGAAACGCCGCCGGTTCCAGTGCCGTTGGCTCGGCCGGGGGTTGGTGTTTGTGATGATCGCTTGCCCCGGGATGAGGCCTGAAAGTGCTGGCGCTCTGCAAGTCCGTCAGACGGTTCGAGCAGCAGAACCATTGCGCGTCTCACCCTACCGGGTGGATACTCTCTGGCAGGTCGGAGGGAGTGAAAATCGGGGAGGAGTGGAGATTGGTTCTGGCATGGGGCTTTCGGTCGATCAAGAAGGTCGGATTTTCATCTCCGACGGTCGGCGACAGCTTGTGCATGTCTTGGATAGTGCCGGTCGAATGCTCCGGACGCTCGGACGTGCAGGCGACGGCCCAGGTGAATTTCGGCTCCCGTCGAGAGTCACCGTTGGGCCAGACCAACACATCTTTGTGCTCGATGAGTATTGGGCTCGGATCAACGAGTTCGGCGCTGATTTGGGATTCCTGCGGAGCATTCAACTTCAGCCAAAGATTAATATTCGGACCCTTACGGTTACAGGTACTGAGTTCATAGTATCGGGGACGGAGCGTGGGGGACGTGGCGGCTTGGAGATAGTTCATCGATTCTCCCGCGAAACCGGAGTCCGAGTCGCTTCCTATGGCAAACAGGTGGATGCACGCAGTAGCGAGATAACAAAGTTGCTCCCAGCTGGTCCGTTGTTTCCGCGCACTGCCGGGGGGTGGTGGTATGCTTCTCCTGGGCCGTACGAGATCCAATTGTTCGATGGACATGGTAATATTCAGTTGAGGGTAGAGCGGCCGAATCGGTTTCTACCAGCAGTGGAAGAAGCGTATTCTGTATCGTCGGTAGATGGAAGGTTGTCCTTCCGTACGAGCCCGCACCCTGTGACAGCGAAGATCTTCGAGACTCGCCAGGGAATGCTCGTGCATCAAGTGATTGTCAATGCGAAGACGGTAGTCACTGACGAGTATGTGTTGGAAGGGACAGGCTCGGAGGCAGTGCTACGGCTGGTGAAGTCGTGGATCCAGGAGGGGATGCCGATCCTGGACGTGGAAGTCGGTCCTGGGCTGTACGTCGTAAATACTACCGATCGTGACGGCACATCGGGGGTTGCTCTAATCCGGCTCACGCCGAGGAAGTAGTCCTTGTGAGTAGCCCGCGATCAGGTCGCCGATCACGAGGAAGTCCCGCCCTTTACCAACCCCAGCGCCCCCTCGACCGGATCGAGGGGGCCGCTGTGTATCTGCAGCCAATCCAGTTCCGTCAGGCGGCCCGCCACCCGCTCCCTGAGCGGCCCCTCGGCGCCGATCAGGCCGCCGGACAGTGCCACTGTCGCCCCTCCGCCCTCGGGCATCACCGCCCGGACCAGGCCCACCAGCTCGTCGGCGGCCCGATCCAGGATCGCGGCCGCCATCTGATCCCCTCGCGCTGCCGCCGCCACCACTCCCGGCGCCAGTGCTGCCACCTCGCTCGGCGTGGCGGTGACGCTCCAGCGGACCAGCTCCTGGAAGGTGCCGCACCGCACGATTGGGCCCATCGTCTCCAGCAGGACCGTGGCACCACCACGGCCATCTGACGACCGGCTCAGCGCCTGCAATCCCATCCGCCCGATCCAGTAGCCGCCGCCCTCGTCTCCCATCTGCCAGCCGAACCCACCGGCCCGAGAAACGGAGCCATCGGCCGTGCGTGCCACCGCAATGCTCCCGGTGCCGGCAATGAGGATGATCCCGGGCCCCGATCCGAACGCCGCCGCCAGTGCCAGTTCCACATCAGTCGTCACAATCAATCGCTCGGCCAGGTGGTGCATCCGGAGTGCAGTCCGCAATTCGTTCCGCTCCTCCTCGCGCCCCGCACCGGCGGCGCCCACGACGAGGATGTCTCCCTGGAGCGCTCCCGCCTTGGTGAGCGCCAGCCGAACGGTGTCGGCAATGTTTGAAGCCGCGGCCATGGCGCGGGTCGGTCGCACCGCGCCAGCTCCTCCGGTGGCACGTCCCGCCTCCACACCATCCTGCCACACCGCCGCGGTGCTGGAGGTGCCTCCAGCATCCACCCCGATGACGATCGTCATGCGGCCTCCAGTCTCTGTCCGCGCACCAGGCTCGAGATCACACCAACCGTGATGGTGATGATGGTTCCGATCGGCACGTACCAGGGGAAGCTGATCGTCCCGATCGGTGCCAGCCAACCAAGGCCGGGGAGTGCCGCCAGGCGGGCAGCGAACACGACCACCGCCATGAGTGCCAAGGTCACCAAGACCCCCAGTATGACATCCGGACCCCTGGCACGGGCCCAGCGACCGGCCAGGATATAGGTCCCCAGCAGGGCGCCGTACGTGATCGAGGCAATCGACAACGCAAGAACCACGACCGGGGTGTCGGTCCGGGAGGCCGAAAGCTGGAACCCCAATGCCGCGCCGATCAGGAGCAGCCCCCAAACCAGTGAGAAGATCCGCCCCACCCGGAACAGGTGCACCGGGTCGCGCTTGCCGGTCCAGCCGGCATACAGGTCGTTGGTCATCGATGAGGCCAAGGCGTTGATCGAGGAGCTGATGGTGCTCATCGCCGCGGCCAGGATCCCGGCAATCACCAGACCGGAGATACCCGATGGGAGCTGGTCGATGATGAACCGCGGAAATATCTGGTCGCTCGCCATTTCGTCTGGCGCCAGCCCGGCCGCCCAGATGGCGGAACCGACCATCAGGAAGAGCAGGAACTGGAGGATCACCAGCACCCCCGACCCGACCAGCGCACGCTGGGCATCCTTGAGTGAACGGGTGGCCAGCAGCCGCTGCACAATCAGGTGATCGGTGCCGTGGCTGGCCGCCGAGAGCATGGCGCCACCGATCAGTCCGCCCAGGAAGGTGTAGGGCACGCTGAACGAGAAGTCCCACTCAAACAGCTTTAGCTTGCCCGCCTCCGAGGCCATCGCCAGGGCAGGGCCCGCGCCGCCGGCCAGCTTCCACGCTACGAACAGCGCTGCGATCCCGCCACCTACATACACCGCCAGCTGAATCACGTCGGCCCAGACCACTGCCTTGAGCCCGCCGAACCAGGTGTAGCCGAGGGTGATGACGCCCATTACGACAATGGCGGTGCCGACATCCCAGCCGGTGACCAGCGCCAACGGGATGGCGCCGGCAAAGATCCGGACGCCGTCGGCCAGGAACCGGGTGGCCAGGAACGACACCGACAGGAGCCGCCGGGTGTGGACGCCGAACCGCGTCTCGAGCCGGGCGTAGGCGGTCTCCTGCTCGCCGGTGAAATATCCCGGCAGCAGCCACCGCGCCACCAGGATGCGACCGAGCAGGTATCCGAACGCGATCTGGAGAAAGGTCAGGTTGCCGCGGGCGCCGACGCCGGGCACCGAAATGACGGTCAATGCCGAAGTCTCGGTGGCCACGATCGAGAGCATGATCCCCCAGGCGGGGAGGTCGCGGGCGCCCAGGAAGTAGTCCCCCGCCGACGTCTGGCGACGCGTCACCCAGAGACCAATGCCCAGGGTGACTGCGAAATACGCGATGAGGACAGCGAGATCGAGTGGGGTCAGGGTCGGTGGGGGTGAAAGGTGAGAGGCAAGAGGTAAGCCGGTATCGGGTATCGGGTGAGATGGGTACCCTGACGAACCACCGTCTCATCCACCCGATTCTGGATATGCGAAGGGCGGGGAGCCGCTCGCTCGCCCGCCCGTGTTCACCCTGCTATGCCGGTCGGCTCACGCGTTAAAGCTGGAACCGCAGCCGCAGCCGCCGGTGGAATTCGGGTTGCTGAAGGTGAACCCGCTCCCCTGCATGCTGGTGACATAATCGATCGTGATGCCCTGAAGGTACGGGGCGCTGAAGCCATCGACAAACACCCGGACGCCGTTGACCTCGATGACCATGTCGTCCTCGATCGGGCGCTCCTCGATGTTCAGGCTGTACTTGAAGCCGGAGCAGCCACCGGGCAGCACGCTGACCCGCAGCCCGCCCTCGGTCGGCTCCACATTTTCCGCGGCAATGAACTTCTGCACTTCCGTCCTGGCCGCGTCCGAAAGGATCAGCTCAAGTCCGGGTGCCGCCGCCTGCTCACTCGCATTGCTCATTGAGCTCACTCCGAAAAGGTCAACCTGAACAGTAGGGGATTCAGGTCCTCTTGTCAATACCGATATAGTTTATCGGATATCTTGTAAGTTGTTTAACTGCAACGAGTAGCGCTGTCGTGAGGCGCCATGGTGGTACTCAGGTCGGGCTCACGCGGAGACGCGGAGGCAAAAGCCGAGGCGCGGAGGGCTCCGGCACAATGGCAGGTATCCGCCCCCATGGAGCGCCTTGTGTCTTGGAAGTAACTGCATGTTCGCTAAGGATCGTGCTAGCCACCGCTCTGCAATACAACCGGGGGTGCTTTTCACCACAAGAACTTCAGTCCGCCTGATGGAGTGGGTTGTCCGGGACTGGGGGCCCTCCGCGTCTTCCGCAGTTCCTCCGCGCCTCCGCGTGAGCCCCTCCTCTACGGAGCCGACGCCACCCGTCGCAGCACGTAGCTCGCCACCTCGCGACGCAGCGCCACATGGCGGGAGTTGTCCCGGGTGGGATGCACCCGGTTCGTCATCAGCACCAGCACCAGCTGGTGGGTCGGATCGACCCAGATGGCGGTTCCCGTAAAGCCGGTATGCCATACCGTGAACAGCTCCGTCGCCACCCCAGGCAAGGCCTGCTCGGTTGGCGTATCCCATCCCAGCGCACGGCTGGATCCCGGCACCATTTCCTGCCGGCTCATGAAGTTCTGGACGATCGATCCCGGCACCCACCACCGCTCACCGCTGGTCACCGTGCCCTGACTCCGCTCGGCGGCCACCAGCCATTCCCCAAATCGGACCAGGTCGCGGGTTGAACCAAAGAGCCCGGCGTGCCCCGACACCCCGCCCAGGAATGCGGCGTTCTCGTCATGCACCTCGCCACGAAGCATCCGGCCGCGCCACGGGTCCTGCTCGGTCGGCGCGGTCCGGCTCCGCCATGAGTCGGGGGGGAGATAGCGTGCCCCGACCATGCCGAGCGGCCGCGTCACCCGTTCCGCCACCAGCTGGTCGAGCGGCGCTCCGAGTACCGTCTCCATGAGCTGGCCCAGAAAGATCAGCCCGAGGTCGGAGTAGACCATTCGGGCGCCAGGGACAGTGTCGAGCGGGGTGGCGCGCACCAGGGCGCTCATCGAATCGGCGTTCGGGGTCAGTTCCCAGAACCGCCGGTGGGCCGGCAGCCCGCTGGTGTGGGTCATCAGGTGCCGAATGGTCACCTGTCCGGCCCAAGGTGGGATCCGGCCGCGAACATAGCCGGATACCGGTGCATCGAGGTCGAGCTTCCCCTCGTTGACCGCCTGCATGGCGAGCGTCGTGACCCCGATCACCTTGGTGAGCGAGGCCAGGTCGTACACCGTCTCAAGGTCGGGACGGCGGTTGATGCCCCGGCCGAGCTTGCCCGAGCCGTGGTAGAACTGCTGGCCCCGCCACGAAATGCCCAGGACGACGCCAGGGGCGGCACCAACAGCGACGGCGCTGTCGATCAGGTGGGTCAGCGGTGCCCACGGTGTGGCAGGATCTGTGGCAAGGGAACGGGATGCTGGAGCACACCCCACAAGCAACGCGACTGCCACCACCATCGGGACGAACCTGCGCTTGCCTCTGTTCACTTGGCCGGCCTCTGCAGACCGGTGCCCACGGCAATCCCGGGCGGAATCGGGATCGGCAGTCGGCCGGTGATCGCACCACCAGACAGCGCTTCGGCCACGGCACGTTCGGTCAGCGCATTGGTGGTCCAGGCGGTGAGGTACGATTGGATCGATGGCGTTTGCGTCACCACGTACGGCGAGCCGAATGACACCAGCACCGCGGGGGTGCGGGCAGCGGTCCGCTCGATCAACCCCGACACCTCGGTCGGCAGCGCAAGTCGTGCCTGGCCGGAGGTGACCCGAACCGCCACCGCAAACACGGGAGTCACTCCGGCGCCGAGTGCTCGACCGGCAGCGGCCACATCGGCGGCAAGGGTGGCCCCGCTGCGAATCCGGGCAATGGTGACCGAGTGCCCTTGCCGCGTCAGGTGATCGGCCAGGGTGTCGCCGACCAGCGAGCCGTTGCCGTCGCCATACCCGACAATGACGATCCGGCGCGGCGCGGCGCGGAGCGAATCGACGGTGCCCCGGTCATCACGCACCAGCACGATCGATCGCCGGCTGGCCTCGAGGGCGGCAGTGCGGTGCGTGGGGCTCATGACGGTACTGGCCACGGCATTCAAGTCGGCGGTCCTCGATTCAAACAGCTTGAGATCTTCCTTGATGGTCAGGATCCGCCGCACTGAGCTGTTGAGGCGCGCCTCGGAGATCCGGCCGCTCCTGACCGCCGCTTCCATGGCATTGACCACCGCGACTGGATCGGACGGCTGGAGCAGGATGTCCGCGCCGGCCAGGAACGCCAGTACCGCCGCCTCGCCCTGCCCGTAGGTCTTGATCAGCGCGCCCATGTCGAGTGCGTCGGTCACGATCAAGCCCTGAAAGCCGAGCGAGTCGCGGAGGATCCCGGTCAGGATGTTCGGGGCGAGCGTGGCGGGCCGGGTCTGGCCGCCATCGATGCCGGGCATCGCCACATGCGCCGACATGATCGCGGACACTCCCGCCGCGATCGCCGCCCGGAACGGGGGCAACTCCACCGAATCCAACCGGGCCCAGTCGGCGGTGATGACCGGCAGCTCAATGTGGGAGTCGGTGCCGGTGTCGCCGTGTCCCGGGAAGTGCTTGGCGGTGGCCAGCATGCCGCCATCCTGGGTGCCGCGGATCGCGGCGACCACCAGGCGGCTCACCTCGGCGGGGTTGGCGCCGAAGGAGCGGGTGTTGATGATCGGATTGGCGGGATTGTTGTTGACATCGGCCACCGGTGCGAACGTCATGTGGACGCCGGCCGATCGGCCCTCGGCCGCGGTGATCCGGCCCATCATGTAGGCGTCGGCCTCGCTCCCGCCCGCAGCCACGCCCATATTGGTGGGGAAGGGGGTCCCGCCGATCCAGCGGAAGGCGGTGCCGCCCTCGAGGTCGGCCGTCACCAGCAGCGGCAGCCTGCTGCGGGTCTGGAGCGCGTTGAGCTTGGCGGCGCTCTCCAGCGGGGTCCCGGTGGAGATCAGGATCCCGCCGAGTTCGAGCGAGTCGATCAGGCCGTGGATCCGCGCCAGCCCGTTGTCGGTGGCCGCCGGGGAGCCGCTGACCCACGGCATGACCAGCTGGCCGATCCGCGCCCGGAGCGAGAGGCTGTCGAGCAGCCGGGACACCCTGGGGCTGGCCGGAGAGGTTTGCGCCGAGGATTCCGAGCTGGAAGCCCCGATCACGAGCAGCAGGCAGAGAAGGAGCGACAACGGACGATGCACAGGCGACTCGCAGGATGGCTGGTGGTCATGATCGCGGGGTGCGGCGCCGCGGGCTGTCAAACTCCGCTGGCCCAGGCGGACCGTCCCCTGGCGGCGGTGTTGCCGGGGATCGAGGTGCTGCTGGCCGACTCCGCCCACCTGGTTCGCGGGCGGCGGGTCGGCTTGGTGTCCAATATGGCCGCAGTGGACCGATTCGGCACCAGCGGCGTAGACCTGCTCCGGAACGCCGGCGTGAACCTTGTCGCGCTGTTCAGCCCCGAACATGGCTTTCGTGGGTCGGCCGGCCCTGGTGAGCGGGTCGCGTCCACCGTCGATTCCGCCACTGGTCTTCCCATCTACAGTTTGTATGGCAACACCAGCTCGCCGACCCCCGAGATGCTGGCCGGACTCGACGTCATCCTGGTGGACCTCCCCGACGTTGGCGCCCGGTACTACACCTACCTGACCACTACGGTCGGCGTGATGCGTTCGGCGGGTGCCGCCGGGATCCCGGTCATCGTGCTCGACCGGCCCAACCCGATCGGGGGAATGGTACAGGGCAATGTCCTCGATACCGCGTTCCGCTCTGGTGTCGGGATGCTCGCCGTGCCAATGCGTCATGGGATGACCCTTGCCGAGCAGGCGCGGTTGGCCCGCGCCGATCTTGGCGTTGAGGTGAACCTGCTGGTGGTGCCGGCTGCCCACTGGACGCGCGGGCAGACGCTCGATGTCACCGGGTTGCCGTTTCTGCCGCCGAGTCCCAACCTGAAAGACTTGGAGAGCCTGTTTCACTATCCGGGCACCTGCCTCTTCGAGGGGACGGCATTGTCGGTGGGGAGGGGCACATCGGCCCCATTCCGGCAAGTCGGCGCGCCGTGGCTGGACACCACCGCGGTGCTCCGTCGGCTGGGCCAGGTCTCGACGCCCGGGGTCCGGTTCGTCTCCGACACCTTTACCCCGGTGGATCCAGGTGACCAGAAGCACTCGGGTGTGCACCTGGCCGGGATCCGGCTGGAAATGACCTCGGCGGCGGACTATGACCCGACCGTGGCGGCAGTGGCGCTGCTGGCCGCGATACAGGCAGTCCATCCCGACCAGATCGGCTTCGTCGCGCGCCAGTTTGACCGGTTGGCCGGCGGTTCGGCACTTCGTGAGGCCGTCGTGGCGGGAGTGTCCGTCGGGGAGATCACGGCCGCGTGGGGCCCGTCTCTCCGGGCCTTTGAGGAGCGGCGGGCGGGGTTCCTCCTCTACCCCTGAGCGGCGGCGGCCATTATTCTTGTCCCGCGTTCGATCGGGTGCAATGACAACGGGCTGACCGGCTGGAGGCGCGTGAAACTCGTTCCCAAGGCGGCAGAACAAGGGTTCCTGTCCGCCACGACACCGGCGGTCCAGTTCCTGATCCGCCGGGGAGCGTCGCCGAACCTCCTCACTACGGTGGGAGCCCTCGTGGTGGTGGCCTCCGCCGTCGCGTTCGGATTCGGATGGATCCGGCTCGGCGGCGGGCTGCTGTTGTTTTCCGGGGTGGTGGACACCCTGGACGGCCAGGTGGCTCGGTTGGGTGGCAAGACCACCAAGTTCGGCGCGTTCTACGATTCGACACTCGACCGGGTGGGCGATGGTGCCACCTTCTTCGGTATTGCCATCTGGATGCTGACGACGCCCGAAGTCCAGCGGCCCATCCTGTGGACCATTGTCTGCATGATCGCAGTGCTGACCGCCTATACGGTGTCGTACCAGCGAGCCCGGGCCGAGGGATTGGGCGTCGAGTGCAAGGTGGGGATCGCGCAGCGAGCCGAGCGGCTGATCGGGGTGGGGCTCCCGGCGCTGGTGCTGGGCGCCGGCCCGGGCGGCATCGTGCTGCAGGTCGTGGTGGCAATTCTCGCGGTGCTGTCGACCATCACCGTGTTCCAGCGTTTCGTGCATGTCTATCGAGTGGCGGACCAGGCCTGATGGCCCGGTTGCCCGGAAAGAAAGGACCTGAGGAGTGGCAATGACTGAGGCACGCCCCACCGCGCCGGCGACCGGCAAGCTTGGTGTCCTGACCGTCGGTCTCGGGGCCGTGGCCAGCACCTTCATCGCGGGCGTCGAGCTGGCGCGGCGCGGGCTGGCACAGCCGTACGGCTCGCTGACCCAATTGGGGCGGATCCGGCTCGGCAAGCGGACCGATGGCCGCAACCCGCTGATCCGCGAGTTTGTGCCACTGGCCGGACTCGAGGACCTGGTCTTCGGCGCCTGGGACCCGATTCCCGACAACGCCTACGACTCCTGCCTCAAATGCGGCGTGCTGGACAAGCACGAGCACATCTTCCCGATCGGCGATTTCCTCAAGTCGATCATGCCGATGCCAGCGGTCTTTGAGCAGCACTATGTCAAGCGGCTGGTGGGCACCAACGTCAAGGCGGGCAAGACCAAGCGGGAACTGGCCGAGGCGCTGCGGCAGGATATCCGCGACTTCAAGGCAAAGAACGGCTGCGACCGGCTGGTGATGGTCTGGTGCGCGTCCACCGAGATCTTCATCGTGCCCGGCCCGGCCCACGAGACGGTAGCATCACTCGAGGCGGCGATGGACGCCAACGACCCGACGATCGCGCCGTCAATGCTGTACGCCTACGCCGCGCTCATGGAAGGCGTCCCGTTTGCCAATGGCGCGCCCAACCTGAGCTGCGATGTGCCCGCGATGGAGAAGCTGGCCTCCGAGAAGGGGGTCGCCATTGGCGGCAAGGACTTCAAGACCGGCCAGACGATGCTCAAGACGGTGCTCGGGCCGATGTTCAAGGCCCGGATGCTCGGCATCGCCGGCTGGTACAGCACCAACATCCTTGGCAACCGCGACGGCGAGGTCCTCGACGACCCCGAGTCGTTCAAGACCAAGGAAGAGTCCAAGCTCGGCGTGCTCGAGTACATCCTCCAGCCGGACGTCTATCCTGAGCTGTACAAGCAGATGTACCACAAGGTCCGGATCAACTACTACCCTCCCCGCGGCGACAACAAGGAAGGGTGGGACAACATCGACATCTTCGGGTGGCTCGGCTACCCGATGCAGATCAAGGTCGACTTTCTCTGCCGCGACTCGATCCTGGCGGCGCCGCTGGTGCTCGATCTCGCCCTCTTTTTTGACCTGGCCCAGCGCGCCAGGATGGCCGGGATCCAGGAATGGCTCTCGTTCTACTTCAAGAGCCCGCAGGCGGCGCCGGGTTTGTACCCCGAGCACGACCTGTTCATCCAGCTGACCAAGATGAAGAACACCCTGCGCTTCATCATGGGTGAGGACCAGATCACCCATCTGGGGGTGGAGTATTACGAGTACGGGAAGGACCAGTAGGAGCGGGTACCAGGTATCAGGTATCAGGTATCAGGATGTGGCCGCCGGAAGATCCAGCGCCGTGGACGGCTCGAAGTCGATGGGACCCTGACGAAGCGCTCACCAAGGGTGCAACGACCCCTGATACCCGATACCCGAGACCCGACCCCCGGCACCCGCATGAATCGGAGTCCGACATGAAGTACTTCCACCGCACCTCGGTCACCCCCGACGACGTCATGGCCCGGGCGGCGACTTGGTTTGTCTCCCACCTGACCCCGGTGGAGGAGGGCAGCCGTCGTCGTCGCTTTTCCGGGCCGATTGGCAACCTGACGGTGTCAGTCCAGGCGGAAGGCGGCCACTACACCCGGGTGACGCTGGAAACCAATCAGCCCGGTGAGAGCGAGATCGACCGGCTCGCCAAGCGGTTCCTGAGCGTGGTGCACACCATGGCCGAACCCGCGCACGCGCTGCGCGGCGCCTACTGATCCACTGCCCGGCATGTCTCCTGACGCGGCGGCCCCGCCGCCGCCCATTCCTGCCGGACTGACCCGGCCCCAGCTCCACGAGCTCTACTACTACATGCGGCTCACCCGCTCACTCGAGGAGCGGCTGGTCAACTTGTACAGGCAGACCAAGGTGATCGGGGGGCTGTTTCGTTCGCTGGGCCAGGAGGCCGACTCGGTCGGCAGCGCCTACGCCCTCGACCGCTCGAAGGGTGACATCCTCTCCCCGTTGATTCGCAATCTCGGCTCCATGCTGGTGCAGGGTGCCACGCCGATCGAGGTGCTGCGCCAGTACATGGCCAAGGCCACCAGCCCGACGCGGGGTCGGGAGCTGAACATCCATTTCAACGACCTGGAGCGCGGGTTCCTGGGCCAGATCTCCCACCTGGGCGACATGGTGCCGGTCATGGCCGGGGTGGCGCTGTCGTTCAAGATGCGCGGCGAGCCTCGGGTCGGGATGGTGTATGTTGGCGACGGGGCAATGAGCACCGGGGCGTTTCACGAGGGGATCAACCTGGCCGCCGTCCAGAAACTGCCGCTGGTCATCATCGCGGAGAACAACGGCTACGCCTACTCGACCCCGATGCACAAGCAGACCGCCGTAAAGCAGCTGGTGGAGAAGGCGGCGGGCTACGGTGTGGCCGGAGCCCAGGCCGATGGCAACGATGTCCTGGCCACCTATGAGGTGACGCGCGCCGCGGTGGACCGGGCCCGCGCCGGGGAAGGGGTCACCCTGGTGGAACTCCTGACCTATCGCCGTCGCGGCCACGCGGAGCACGACAACCAGAGCTACGTCACCCAGGACGAGATGGCGGCGTGGGAGGCCAAGGATCCCATCGATCGCTACCACCGCCGCCTGACCGAGGCCGGCTGGGCGTCCGAGGATGAGCTGGCGGCAATCGACGCCCGGATCGCGGCCGAGCTCGATGCTGCGGTGGATCAGGTGGAGCCCGAGCCGATGCCGGAAGCGCTCTCTGCCCTGGACGGGGTGATGGACACGCCAGCACGCGCGCCGATGGAGTGGTACCGGAGGCTCCATGGCTGAGGTTACCTACCTTGAGGCAATCCACCAGGGGATCCTGGAGGAGATGGCGCGCGACGAACGGGTCTTCGTGCTCGGCCAGGACGTCGGCGCGTTCGGCGGGGCGTTCAAGGTGACCCAGGGGCTCCAGGCCCGATTCGGCGAGCCGCGGGTCATCGATACGCCGATCGCGGAAACCGCCATCGTCGGGGTCGCTGCCGGTGCGGCCCATATGGGCCTGCGGCCAGTCGCCGAGATGCAGTTTATCGATTTCATCTCCTGTGCCTACAGTATCCTGACCAACTACGTCGCTACCGCCCGCTACCGTGCCGACCTGCTGACCCCGATGGTGGTGCGGGGCCCCTCGGGTGGCTACGTCCGCGGCGGCCCGTTCCATTCGCAGAATCCGGAGGCGGCATTCCTCCACACCCCCGGGCTCAAGATTGTCTGTCCAGCCACCGCCCGCGACGCCAAGGGGCTGATCAAGAGCGCCATCCGCGACGATGATCCGGTGCTGTATTTTGAACACAAGTACCTCTACCGCCGGATCAAGGAGGACCTGCCGGAAGACGAGGAGATCCTGACCCAGATTGGTCAGGCGCGGGTGGCCCGGGAGGGGAAGGACGTCACCGTCATCACCTGGTCGGCACTGGTCTGGAAGGCGTTGGAGGCGGCCGACCAGCTGGAGCGGGAGGATGGCTTGTCGGTCGAGGTGCTCGACCTGCGCACCCTGCTGCCAATGGACCTCCCCGCCATCGTCCGGTCGGTCAAGAAGACCAACCGAGTCCTTGTCGTGCACGAGGACACCGCCACGGGCGGAGTTGGCGGGGAAATCATTGCCCGGATCAACGAGGAATGCTTTGAATGGCTCGACGCTCCGGCTCGTCGCGTTGCCGCCCATGATGTGCCCTTGCCTTTTGCGCCGCCGCTGGAGGATTTCGTTCTGCCGCAGACCGGTGATATAGTCCGGGCTGTCCGGTGGCTCGCGGCGTACTGAGGCGGCCCCGAAACTCGCAGCAACGCAGGGAGATAGCGGGATGGCTCGGATTGATGTCATCATGCCCCAGATGGGCGAATCGATCGCGGAGGGGACCCTCTCCCGGTGGATGAAGAAGGTCGGCGATTCCGTCAAGCGGGATGAGCCGATGTTCGAGATTTCCACCGACAAGGTGGACGCGGAGATTCCCGCGCCCAATGCTGGCGTCCTGGCCGAGATTCTGGTCCAGGAAGGCCAGACGGTGGCGGTCCAGACGGTGGTGGCGCGGATCGAGACCGACGCCTCCGCCCCGATGCCTGCCCCCGCGGCGGCCCCAAGCCCGCCGGCGGCGCCTGCCCCTGCCCTTGCCCCTGCCGCGCCTGCGCCCGCTCCCGCGGCCAAGGTCGCTCCGGCCCCGGCACCGGCGGCCCCGACAGCGAAGGGAGATGAATCGCTCGAGGACCGTCTCAAGACCAAGTCCACCCCACTGGTGCGCCGTATGGCCGCTGAAGCAAAGGTGGACATCACATCGATCGCCGGTACGGGGATGGCGGGTCGGGTCACCAAGCAGGACCTGCTCGATCACCTCGAGAGCGCCCCGGTTGCCGGGTCCACACCAGCATCCGCTCCGTCGGCGGCGCCAGTCGCGGTCGCCACTCCGGTCGCCGGAGGGGTCCACGTCATTCCCGGTCCGGTGGTGGAGCCGTGGGAAGGCGACACCGTCGAACCCTGGAGCCGGATCCGCAAACTCACTGCCGATCACATGATCATGTCGCGGCGGGTTTCGGCCCACGTGGCCAGCCTGATCGAGATCGACTACTCGCACATCGCACGGCTGCGCAAACAGTGGAAGTCCGAGTTTGCCACCCGCGGCGTCAACCTGACATTCCTGGCGTTCATCGCCAAGGCCGTCGCCGACAACCTCCGCAAGCACAAGATGGTCAACGCCGCTGTGTCCGGGGAATCCACCGTGTACCGCCGGGATATCAATCTTGGCATCGCGGTGTCGCTCGATTGGGGACTCATCGTGCCGGTCATCCGGCATGCCGATGAGCTGTCGCTGCTTGGCATTGCCCGGTCGATCAACGACCTGGCCGAGCGGGCGCGCAGCAAGAAGCTGAGTCCGGACGAGGTCCAGAAGGGGACCTTCACCATCACCAATCCCGGGGTGTTCGGGACGCTGGTGGGGCTGCCGGTCATCAACCAGCCTCAGGCGGCAATCCTGGCGGTGGGCGCCATCACCAAGCAGCCGGCGGTGGTGACCGGGCCGGACGGCGAGGACGCCATTGCCATCCGGACTCGCGGCACCCTGGCCATGTCCTACGACCATCGTATCGTGGACGGCTCCGACGCCGACCGTTTCCTGGCCGACCTGCGGATTTCGCTGGAACAATTCCCCGACAGCGTCGCCTGAGGAGACATCATGCCCGCCCGAGCCATTGAGGTTGACGGCAGCCGGTGGACGGTGGCCCCCAGCGGGCGCCGCACCCAGTACAATCGCGACGAATACTCCCTCGTCTTTACCCGGGGGAGCGGCGCCGACCGCGAGCAGCGGGTGATGCGTTACTCACCCCAGGGCACCACGAACCACGAGCTCTCGCTGAGCCGAATTCCCGACGACGAGCTGCGCGACTTGCTCGAGCGCGCCCAGCCGGCCTGGACCACTCCCGACCTGGGGTACCGGCGCTGAACGCTTCCACGGTCGACCTCCACCTCCATTCGACGGCCTCCGATGGCGCCCATGAGCCCGCGGAGGTCGTTCGGCGTGTGGCGGCCGCCGGTGTCGCGGTCATGGCGCTCACCGATCACGATACCGTGGCCGGGGTGCCTGAAGCCGTGGCCGAGGGCCAGCGGGTCGGGCTGCGAGTCGTCAGTGGCTGTGAGTTCTCCGTGGCAGCCCCGTGGGGAGAGATGCACCTGCTCGGCTACTTTCTCCCGACCGAGAACCCCGAAATGGAGGCGTTCCTCGTCGGTTGCCGGAACCACCGGTTGACCCGCGCCGGAAAGATTGTGACGGCGCTCCAGGCCTGGGGAGTCGACATCTCGCTCGACGAGGTGGTGGCGGAGGCCGACGGCGGGGCCATCGGCCGGCCACACGTGGCGCGGGTGCTGGTGAGGCATGGCACGGTGGAGTCGCTCGACGAGGCGTTCAACCTGTATCTGGGGCGGGGCCGGCCGGCATACCAGGACAAGGTTCTGCCCCCGCTCGCCGAGGTCGCCGACCTGGTTCACCGCCACGGCGGGATCGTTTCGGCGGCGCACCTTCGCGACCGCGCCAATCGGAACACCCTCCAGGCGTTCAAGGAACAAGGGCTCGATGGTCTTGAGGTGCTCCATCCCAGCCATCCGCCGGATCTCAAGCCAAGACTCGCGGCACTGGCCAGCCGACTCGGCCTGGTGACCACCGGGGGCAGCGACTGGCACGGTGGGGCCGGGGCCGACAACGCCCGGAGTTTCCCAGGGTGCGAAGCGGTGCCGCTGGCCTGGCTCGAGGCGATGGAAGCACAGCGACCGGAGCGGAGCACGGGGTGACCACCGGGTTTCGTGACATCGCCGTGATCGGCGGTGGCTGCTACGGGACATTTTACGCCGGACAACTCGCCGAGGCCCGCGATCGCGGCAGGCTCACCTACCGCCAGGTGCTGGTGGTGGACCGGGATCCTGACTGTCAGGCGGTCCGGGAGTTGGAGCCCCGGGAGGACCGCGAACTTGTGATCGCGGAGTGGGACGAATTCCTCGATACCTTTTTTACCGCCCCCACTGACCCCACTGACCTCGACGACGCCATCGTCCCATCCCCCCTGATGCCGCATCTGATGGCTGGATGGCTGGAGCGTGTCGCCCGCCGAACCTGGCCTGGTCGAGCCGTCTCGCAGCAACCCCTGCCAGCGGTGGTCGGCACGCCCTACGAGTCCAGCGGCCCCGATGGCACCCGCTATCTCTCCTTTGCCGACTGGATCTGCCCGGTGCACTGCATCGAGCCACTCACCTGTCCGGTGATTCGGGGCCCGCGGACCTGGGAACTTTCGGATACCCTGGTGACGTTTGTACGGCAACAGGAACTGGCCGGACCGGCTATTTTTCTTTGTCGGCATCAGGCGTTCGGCGTCGGGATGTTTCTGGCCACCGAGGCGCGGGACGGTCGGCGCGCGCTGGAGACAGCCGGCCGCTCCGGCGGTGTGGTGCAATTCGTGATCGGAACAGTTTCCCGGTGCCACGGGGCGGTTTCCGTGCTTCACCTGGATCCACTTGGCAGCGAGGGTACGGCGGCATGAGCAACAACTTTGACGTGATCATCATCGGGGGCGGCCCGGCGGGACTCTGTGCCGCGATGTATGCTGGCCGTGGCCTGTTGAACGCGGTGCTCCTGGAACGCGGCGTGACTGGCGGGGAGCTCCTCAATACGGAGAAGATCGAGGACTATCCTGGTTTCCTGAGCATCCTGGGGCCGGAACTGGCCCAGAAGATGACCGAACACGCCCTGGCCTTCGGTGCCGACATCCGCCAGGTCGAAGTGGAGGGAGTGCAACGGCTCGACGACGGCACCTTTGAGGTGACCGCACTCGACGGCACCACCTACCTCGCCCCGACGGTGATCATCACTGCCGGTGGAACCCCCACCAAGCTCGGCGTTCCCGGAGAGCTCGAGTATGCCGGCAGGGGAGTGTCCTACTGCGCCGTGTGTGACGGGGCCTTCTTCAAGGGCGACACGATTGCCGTGGTCGGGGGCGGCGATGCCGCCGTCGAGGAATCGGACTACCTGACGCGGTATGCCGCGAAGGTCTACGTCATCCACCGCCGGGATGAGTTTCGCGCCTCCAAGCTGCTCCAGGAACGGCTCTTCAAGAATCCCAAGATCGAGGTGATCTGGGAGCACCAGGTGGTGGAGATGCTCGGCGGGCCCGCCGGCCTGAAGGAACTCCGCCTGGCCCATTCCGAGACGGGTGCGGAGCGGATCCTGCCGGTGACCGGTGCGTTCATCCTGATCGGGTTTGTGCCCAACTCCGGGCTGATCAAGGAGCACTTTGAGCACGACGCGAGCGGGTACATCATCACCGATGACCGGATGATGACTTCGATCCCCGGCCTCTTTGCCGCTGGCGACCTCCGGGTGCAGCTGACACGGCAGGTTACCACCGCAGTGGGTGACGCCACCACCGCGGCCATCGCGGTGGAGAAGTACTTGACCGAGCGAAAGGCTGCCGCAGGTGTCTGAGTTGGTGGTGGTCGGGATTCCCAACGGCAGCTTCGACCAGAACTGCTGGTTGCTGGCGGATGCCGATTCCCGCCAGGCCGTCATGGTAGACCCCGGGGAGGAGGGCGACCGGTTCCTGGCCGAGCTGCGACAACGCGAATGGACCCTGACCGACATCTGGCTGACCCACGCCCACATTGATCACATCCTTGGTGTCGCCACCGTACACGCTGCCACCGGCGTTCCGATTCACCTGCACGGCGCCGATCGCGACCTCTACGAGAACCTCCCCCAGCAAGCACAGTGGTTCGGGTTGCGGGCCAGCACGCCGCCGCCGGTGACCCACTGGCTGTCGCAGGATCAGGTGCTGCTGGTGGGATCCCATCATTTCACGGTGCGCCATGTGCCAGGACACGCGCCGGGACATGTGGCGTTTGTGACACCGGGAATCATCGTGGGCGGGGATGTGCTCTTTGCGGGCTCGATCGGACGGACCGACCTGCCAGGTGGGAACATGGCCGAGCTGGAGGCCTCGATCCGGAAGGAGTTCTACACCCTGCCCGACGAGACTCGCGTCCTGACGGGCCACGGTCCGGAGACGACTATCGGGGAGGAACGCCGCAGCAATCCGTTCGTGCGGGATCGGTAGGGGACAATCCGCAGATTGCGCAGATTTACGCAGATTGATCAGTTCACCCCCTGTCATTGATTCCGTAGGCGCCTGGCCGACCTGGCCCATAAGAATGATCCACAGATTTCACGGATTGACACAGATTGCTCCGGGTCCGTGGACAGATTGTCGGCAGACACTACTCCCCGAATTTGTTGTGAACTGCATGTGCATTCCAGACCTGCGTCAGAGACTACCCGCGGAAAGTGTCCCCAGATGGTGAATGAAGTTCACCACAAACTCCGAGCCCAATCGTGATTGGGTGTCCGCCAGGGCATCGACCAATCCCTGTAATCCGTGAAATCTGTGGATCCTCTGCGTTGACAGACCGATGGTGTGGCGCTGTGGCGTGGACCCGAATCAATCTGCGTCCATCTGCGTAATCTGCGGATCCTATCCCTTTGGTGGCGGGGCCATGCCGATCACCATCACCGTCCGCTCCAGCGCCTCCTCCACCCCGTGCGGCACATCGGCCGGCGCCCAGACCACCGTGCCCGGCCCGGCCTCCCGGGTCTCTGTGCCGACCGTGATTCTCGCCTTTCCGATCATGACCAGATAGAATTTGTCAGCACCGGCGTGGCTGTGGATCCGTTGCGATTGGCCCGGCTCAAAGCAATTGAGCCCCACGAACAGCGACTTCCCGCGAAACAAATCGGCTTTGATGGGCTTCGCGGGGTCAAAAGTCGCCGCATCCTCGATACGCTGGTGCCATGTCTGCATTGTTGTAGTCCTTCTCAGTTCTGGATTGTGATCTGCCGACACCCGACACCCGACACCCGACACCCGATACCCGATACCCGATACCTGATACCTGATACCTTACACCCGACACCCGACACCCGACACCCGATACCCGATACCTGATACCAGATACCTTACCCCCGACACCCGACACCCGATACCTGATACCAGATACCTTACCCCCGAAACCCGGCACCCGGTACCCATGTCCAACACTCGTATTGAACGCGACCCCCTCGGCGAGAAGCCCGTCCCGGCCGACGCCCTCTACGGCATCCAGTCGCTCCGGGCCGCCGAAAACTTTCCCATCTCCGGACTTCGGCCGCTGGCGCATTTCGTCGATGCCGTGGTCTGGATCAAGCGCAGCGCCGCCCGCGTTCACAAGCAGACCGGACGGCTCGAGGCGCACCTCGCCGACGCGATTGTCCGCGCTGCCGACGAAGTACTCGGTGGGTTGCATCGCGACCAGTTCATCGTCGATCCGTACCAGGCCGGCGCTGGCACCAGCCATAACATGAACGGCAACGAGGTCCTTGCCAACCGGGCCAATCAGATTCTCGGTCACCCGCTCGGTGGCTACACCCCGATTCATCCCAACGATCATGTCAACATGGCGCAGAGCACCAACGATGTCATCCCCACCGCCATGCGGCTCGCCGCACTGGCCGCACTGCCGGCGCTCCTCGACGCCATGCAGGGGCTGGCCGAATCGTTCCTGGCAAAGGGGCGGGAATTCGACGATGTCCTGAAGTCGGGCCGCACCCACCTTCAGGACGCCACCCCGATCCGCCTCGGCCAGGAGTTTACCGCCTACGGTCGCACCATCGCCCGTCACAAGACAAAACTGACCGAAGCCGCCGAGTGGCTGCGGGTAATGAACATCGGTGGCACGGCAGTAGGCACCGGGCTCAATGCCGAACCCGAGTATCCGGCGATGATGGTGAAGGAGTTGCGCATCATCTCCGGGCTTGACCTGCACGAGGCACAGGATCGGATCCAGTTGATGCAGTCGATGGGCGACATCGCCACCTTCAGCGGAGCAGTCCGAGCCTATACCCTGGACTTGAACAAGATTGCCAACGACATCCGGCTGATGGCCTCCGGCCCGCGGACCGGGCTGGCGGAAATCATGCTGCCGGCAGTGCAGCCGGGGTCCAGCATCATGCCCGGCAAGGTGAATCCGTCGATCGCCGAGATGGTCAACCAGGTCTGCTATCAGGTCATCGGGCTGGATACCACCGTGGCAATGGCCGCCGAGGCCGGGCAGCTTGAGCTCAACGTGATGATGCCGGTCATTACCCACAATATCGTTTTTGCCGAGCTGATCCTTGCCAATGCGACGCGGACGTTCGATGAGCGCTGTGTGCGGGGCATCGAAGCCGACGTGGCGATGTGCGCCTACTGGCTGGAGCGGAGCCCCGCGCTGGTGACGGCGCTGGCCCCGAAGATCGGCTACGCCGACTCGGCCAAGCTGGCCAAGGAGGCGATCGCCACCGGCCTCACCGTCAAGCAGCTGGTGACGGAGCGAAAGATCCTCGAGGGCGATGAGCTGGAGACGATCCTGGACCTCCGTGCCATGACCGAAATTGGCGTGCCTGGCGGCAAGACACTGCCGGGCGGCGGATGACCCCAGGCGCCGGTCGCTGGCGGGCGCTGGCACTCCTCGCCGTCGCCCAACTCCTCGGCATGTCCCCCTGGTTTGCGGGGACAGCGCTGGCCCCCACGCTTTCCGAAGCGTGGGGGCTTTCCGCGTCCCAGGTCGGTTGGCTCTCCTCATCGGTGCAGCTGGGGTTCGTGGCCGGCACTCTCGGCGCAGCGGTCCTCAACCTGGCCGATGCGTTGCCCAGCCGCTGGTACCTGAGTGGTGCCGCGGTACTGGCGGCGCTGGCCAACGGGCTGCTCGGAGTGAGCGAGTCGTACCAGGTGGCACTCGGCTCCCGGTTCCTGACCGGGCTCTGCCTGGCGGGGGTGTATCCGCCAGCCATGAAGATGGCCGCCACCTGGTTCAAGGCGGGTCGTGGGCTCGCCATCGGTGCGGTTGTGGGCGCACTCACGATCGGCAAGGCGTTGCCCTATCTGGTGGAGGCGCTCGGCGGAGTGGGGAAGGGGTTCGTGGTCTGGTCCACCAGCGGGGCGGCACTGGCGGCGGCGGTGGTGGTTGGAGTTGGCTACCGGGATGGCCCCCACGCCTTTCCCCGCCGCCCTTTCTCCTGGGGGCTGGTGGCCACCGTGGCCCGCGTTCGAGAGGCGCGGCTCATTACCGGTGGCTACCTGGGCCACATGTGGGAACTGTACGCCTTCTGGGCGTGGATCCCCGCCTTCATTGCGGCAAGCCTTGCCGTATCCAACCCGGTATCCGAAGTCGCCGACACCCGACACCTGACACCTGGCACCCTCTTGCCCTTCATCATCATCGCAACCGGCGCACTCGGCTGCCTCTGGGGCGGCTGGGCCGCAGACCGCTACGGTCGGGCCCGCATCGTCAATTGGGCAATGGCAGTGAGCGGGACCTGCTGTGTGCTCGTGGGTTTCCTGTTCGGGGCCTCGCTCTGGGTGCTGCTGCCGTTCCTGCTGCTCTGGAGCGTGGCGGTAATTGCCGACTCGGCACAGTTCAGCGCGATGCTTACCGAAGGCGTCCCGGCGCACGCGGTGGGCACTGCGCTCACGCTGCAGGTCTCGCTCGGGTTCCTGCTGACGATGGCGAGTATTCAACTGGTTCCAGTGATCGTCGGTCTGGTGGGGTGGCAGTGGAGTTTTGCGGTGCTGGCGTTCGGGCCCGGGCTTGGGATCGCGGCAATTCGGAGGATTGGGCTCGTTACATGATTGTTACTTGACAGAGGCGGGGGGGGGGGGGGGGTACTTTCGTCCTGTTCTCTCCAATGCAGAAGTCGAGTTGAGTCGTGACGCGGGAGAATCCCTTGTCGAATCGCCATGTGGTCCGGGTCGGCGCACCCAGCCTGTTCTGCCTACTCTCCGCAGCCCCCGTGGCGGCACAGGCTCTGCCTCGTGACATCGCCATTACCCCTGCTGTGCGTTGCGGTACTTGCCAAATCGTTGTTATCCCTGAAGTCATCCTCGGAGATACGGCCGGCCCGGGCGAGCTTCCCAAGCCGGTCTACTGGGTCAGGCGCGATGCTTTAGGACGCTACTACCTCTCCTTCGCGCCTGCGGTTCCCCCAATGATTTTCGACCCCCGCGGCCAGTACCTTGGCTCGGTGGGAGGGATCGGGGACGGACCCGGCGAGGCTCGGATGCCCCTGGTCTTCCACGCCAGCGGGGACTCGGTCTGGGTGGCAGATCCTGCCAACGCTCGCCTCTCACTCTTCCGCCTTGACCTTCCTAAGGCCCGTTTCCTTGGATCCTGGCGGCAGTCCGGACTTGTCCCGCCACCGTTCTCCGCGGTTCCCATGGCGGGGGAGGCGGTGCTGGTCAACTCCACGATCGCGGCCCAGGACAGGATCGGTTACCCGCTGCACCTTCTTCGGACTGACGGGAGCATTCACTCTTTCGGATCCAGCGCCCCCGAGTACCGTCCAGGTCTCCCGAGGCTAAACATGCGGTTGCTCGCACCCGCGAGGAACGGCGGTGCGTGGGTGGCGCACAGTACCCGGTACCAGGTGGAACGGTACGATGCCCAGGGCCATCTCCTCGCGCGGTGGACCCGTGCAGTCCCGTGGTTCCCGGCGAATCGGGGGGAGGTGCCGGCAGACGTGGAGCTGCCCCCCGAGCCGCGGGTGATTGCAGTCGCCGAGGATGAACGGGGGTTGGTGTGGATCCTCCTCCTGGTTCCCGACCCAAGGCACCGCGAGGCGTTCGGTCCGGACCCACATCCGTCCCCACCCGGACGGCCGCAGATTCTGGTGATGGAGGACGAAAACCTTTACTTCGACACTGTTGTCGAAGTGTTCGATCCAGCAGCAGGGCGGATCCTCGCGTCGACGCGGGTCGATCCCTCCATGGTCACCCTCCTCGGCCCTAAGGGGGGCGGGATGCTCGCAGCGTCCCACGCCCCGTCCCCGCATGGAGGCTACCAGATCGTCGTGCGCCTGCTTCGGGCGGAGGGGCTAGCGCAGCTACAGCGCCGCCAATACTTCTAACACAGAGGTCGCCATGTCAACGGACAACCGTAGAGCTCTAGCTGGAAGGTTCGCAGGTACCGGTTTCCTGCTTTCAGTAGCGCTGTTGTTGGTGCTAAGCCTGGCCACGGCAAGCGACGGGCACGGGGCCGAACCGTCATCAGGTGTCTGCCCCGCAATTTGCCTCTCGTGCCCCATGCAGCCTCAGTACTACGGTGGTTGGGAGTGGGGTGGCCCGGTACCTGGAGGGTTCGATCATGTTCACGAAACCTGCAATATGATCAATTGTGCTGGTGGAGCGTGTGGCGAGACTTTCCTACCATCAGGGTCAAGTGAGACCCGGGTCGCGGCGATGATTGAGAGTCGGGACGTTCTGGGATTGATCCAAACGCTGGCTGAACTACCCGAACAGGTCAAGTACAACGAACAGCGTCATGCGATCCAGGTGATCGGATGTGGCGGACTGCCGGTCGCCCACATTCCCCTCAGCCCTGTGATAAGCGCATCGTTCGTGATGGACAGGTTGTAGCACGCGGCAAGTCGGCCGAAAATTGGGAGGAGTCTGACTCCTCCCTCGGCCAGACTCAAATCGCAGGTCGGCTCCGATCCGTTTCCCAAGAGCGTCGGTTTTTGAGGGGTCGGTTCGAGACGATCTGGACCTTAATTCGGGCCTGCTACTTGACGGACGCGCCGACTCGCACGATGATTTGGAACCCCCACCAAGGACGCCAGATG
>Ga0163153_10002725_pt1 | contig 24919 bp, 18 predicted proteins | sample OliLakLV19MP6IB1_FD_148629 | JGI IMG/M metagenome (GOLD analysis project Ga0163153, IMG submission 148629) | Freshwater microbial mat bacterial communities from Lake Vanda, McMurdo Dry Valleys, Antarctica - Oligotrophic Lake LV.19.MP6.IB-1 | ecosystem: Environmental > Aquatic > Freshwater >...
CAACGATGGAGTGCCTGTAGCCGAAGGCGAGGCGCTTGCGACGGGCGCGACGGTCGCTGCTTCCGTCGGTGTCGACGTCGCCGTAAGCGTCGCTGTTTCCGTTGGCGTTGCCGTCGGCGTCTCGGTGGGTGTCCCGGTAGGCGATTCCGTCGGAGTCGGGGACTCGCTTGCGACCGGTGTTGCGGTGACGGTTGGGGTCGGCGTCGCGCTGAGTGTCGCGGTCGGAGACTCTGATGGTGTTTCGGTCGGCGACGGCGTATCAGTCGGCGACTCAGTCGGCGTCAAGCTCGGTGTACTGGTTGCCGGGTTCGTCGCGGTCGCAGTCGGTGTAATGGTCGGTGTCGGGGTTTGAGTCTCGGTCGGAGACGGTGTCGCTGTCGCCGTGGGCCCGTCTGTCGGCGTCGTGGTTGGTGTCTCGGTTGGCGTCTCGGTCGGCGTCTCGGTCGGAGTGTCTGGCGGTAGGAGGCAGATGCTGGCGTCGATTGCGTTGGTGTCCATGGTTACGGCGCCCGTGCTTGCCAATGCGCGTCCGTCCAAGCTGGCACCGGTCGTCATCGTGATACTCTCGAGCGCGAGGATGTTGCCGACGAAGGCGGTAGTCGTGCCGAGTGTTGCCGAGCTTCCAACCTGCCAAAAGACATTGCAGGCTGAGCCTTGATTGATCATGGCTACGCTCGAACTGCTGGCGGTCGTTATGGCCGTGCCGATCTGGAAGACAAACACGGCATTCGCATCACCTTGGGAGTTGAGTGTGAGGGTTCCGGTCAAGCCCGCGCTCGACGAGAAGCAATAAACGCCGGGCGTGAGCGTGAGGCCGCCGAGGTCCTGTCCAGTGAGATCTATATCGCACGCCTGTCCGGCCAGGTTGTTGAAGGCAGTGGTCGCGTCGCTTTGCGCTTGCATCGCAACCGCATCGTTCAAATGAGTTGTTCCGCCGACGATCATCCCGGGCGGAAAGCCTGTGACTGCGGTGCCCGAGCTGACGCCGATGTCTCCATCTACGACGGTCGAGCCGGTATTGGTCACGGTCGAGCCGCCGAGGACGGCAAAACTTGCTGCCTGCCCCAGAGGAGGAGCCACCTGCGCGAGAATCTCGATGGGGCTGATTAGAAGTGCGGCGATACCGACGCCAGCAAGCGGTCGCAAGTATGTGATACTCATTGACGTGGACCCTCTCCCGATGCGAATCCCGCATTGAGCGACTCGCAATTTGGCGCGCGGCCCCCCTCACAGGAACACGCTCTCCTTGTGAACGCTGGATTGTGTGGAGCCCAGAGCCCCGTCAGTTCGATTTCGGTACGAGCAGAAGAAGGCCACCGAGGACGATGGCTCCTACCCCGGCCCAAACCGGAACGTTCACCCGTTCCTTTTCTTCGACCGATAGTTCTAGAGAACCCAATTTGGCTTCGTGCGTGTCCGAGGTGTAGCTGAAGCTTCCGTACACCAAGCCGAGCGTGCCGGTCGCAATCAGCGCGATTGCCAAGACCTTGATGGCTTTCATGTGTTCCTCTTTGGCAACGATGCTTGCACGGAAACGCTGCAGAACCTCAGCTTACGGCCTTCTTGACCTTGTCGATCACCTTCTCCGTGGTCTCCTTGATCTTGCCTACGGCTTGGTCGAGACGTCCCTCGCGCTTCAATTCTCCGTCGCCGGCGAGTGCCCCGGCAGCTTCCTTCACGCGCCCTTTGATCTTGTCGGATTTGCCACTTGCCATGCTTTGTACTCCATTCGTATTCATCGAAAAATGCAGTTCATGCAAGCCTTTTAACGTCATTTCTGGCGTATCTGCTGGCCGAGTGTACCTGTTTTGAAGGCTTCAGCAAGGGGGGAATATTACGTGCGTAGTTGTGCGTCGGGAGAGATGCGTCCGGGTCTAGCGATGGTCCTGCTGGGAGTGGGCGGGCGCAGCGTGGCGAAGGTTCGAGGGAAGTCCTTTGTCGGTTCGTGCGATGTCGACAAGGTTCCATGCGGCTGTTATTGCTGGGCCTGCTTGACACGTCTGGAGCCCGCGCGTGAGGCACGACGGCCTTCACCTAAGAGCGCACGAGCGCCACCGGACTAATGAACGTGCACCGTGCTGCGGCCTGCGCCGCGCCGCGACTTCCGGAGTGTCCGGAGCCGAGACCGCTACGGTCCATGCCCGAACGGAAACGCGACATTGAAGCGCCCCCGAACATTACTGTTAGGTCTCCTCGGTCGTTTGTCGCATCTGCCGCGCGAGTACGATGAGCCGATTCGAGCGGAACTCTTCAGCATCGAGCGGCTCGAACAACATGCCGAGAGCCTCGCACTGGCCCAGCGCGTCACCGCCGAGCCCGGGGCTGGACGGCCACTGACGGCGCGCTTGCGGGACAACGGCCGAGTGCTGCTTGCTCAGTACCGGGCGATCGGTGCGGCGATTCGCGAGCAACATGCAATCACCCCGGCAGCCGAGTGGTTGGTCGACAATTTTCATATCGTGGAGCAACAGATCCGCGAGATTCACGACGACCTGCCACGTGGCTACTATCGCCAGTTGCCGAAACTGGAGGCGGGTCCGTTGGCCGGGTATCCGCGCGTATTCGGGCTGGCCTGGGCATTCGTTGCGCATACCGACAGCCGCTTCGAACCAGAGACCCTCGGTCGCTTCGTGCGCGCCTACCAGCGCGTGCAGCCTCTGACGATCGGGGAGTTGTGGGCGGTTGCGATCACCCTGCGCATCGTGTTGGTCGAGAATCTGCGCCGCGCGGCGGAACTCATCTCCGACAGTCGCACAGCGCGCCGAGAAGCCGACATGCTCGCCGAGCATTTATTGGGGTTGAACGGCAGCGCCGCAGACGTACAGATGGCGATGCTGCGACCCTTCGAGTCGACGCCGCTTTCGCGACCTTTTGCTGTCCAGCTCGCGCAAAGGCTGCGTGATCACGATCCGGCCGTGACCCCAGCCTTGCGTTGGCTCGACGAGCGTCTCGCCGCTCAGGGAACGACGGCGGACGACCTCGTTCGTCTGGAGTTGCAGCGACAGGGCGCGATGAATGTGACCGTGCGCAACGTGATCACGAGCATGCGCTTGATGTCTGCTGTCGAATGGACGGAGTTCTTCGAGAGTGTCAGCCTGGTCGACGCGAACCTGCGCGCCGACACCGACTTTGCTGCCATGGATTTCCCGACCCGCGATCGCTATCGGCACGCGATCGAGGAACTCGCGCGTGGATCGGGGCAGAGCGAACTCGAGGTTGCGAGACGGGCGATTCTCGCCACCAAGTGTGCCGCAGGCGAGGATCGGCATGAAGAAGGTGCGACTCTGGAGCGCACCCGCGACCCCGGTTATTACCTCATCGCAAAGGGACGGCGGAATTTCGAGACCGCGTTGGGGTTTCGCGCGCCTCTGCGGGATCGGCTCGCGCAGGCCATCGCTGACGCCGGGATTCTCGGATATGCGAGTGCGACCATTCTCGTTACGGCCGCGGTCGTCGCGCTAACGTGCCTCTTCGTTTGGCAGCTCGGGGCTGGGGCCGCGGTTGTCGCGCTACTTGCCCTACTCGCATTGGTTCCGGCCTCCGAGGTGGCCATCGCCTTCGTCAACCACGGCGTCAACCGTCACGTCGGCGCCAAGGGGCTGCCCGGTCTCGAGCTTGCTGGCGGCGTGCCGCGGAGCCTGCGCACGATGGTCGTCGTGCCGACGCTTCTCACGACCGTAAGGGATGTCGAGGAGCAGATCGAGCGGCTCGAGGTGCATCATCTCGCTTGCGCGGAAGGGGATCTGCGCTTCGCGTTGCTCTCGGATTGGACCGACTCGACGACCGAATCGACGGCGGAGGACGAGGAACTGCTCGCCGCCGCTGCTGCTGGGATCACGAACCTCAATCGACGCTACGAGCCCGCTCTCGACGGCGACCGGTTTCTCCTGATGCATCGGCGCCGCGTTTGGAACCAGAGCGAAGGCAAGTGGATCGGGTGGGAGCGCAAGCGCGGCAAGCTGCACGAGCTGAATCGGCTGCTGCGCGGCGCTACGGATACTACCTTCGTCTCCGTGGGTGCCCGGCCGCGGAGTGTCCCGTCGGGGGTTCGCTACGTCATCACCCTCGATGCGGATACACGCCTTCCGCTGGGGGCCGCACGCCGCCTCGTCGGCAAGATGGCGCACCCTCTCAATCGGCCGCAGTTCGATCCTCGCACCCGCCGTGTGGTCGAAGGCCACGCGGTGCTGCAGCCGCGCGTCACGCCCACGCTGCCGACTGGTCGCGAAGGATCGATCTATCAAAGGGTGTTTGCCGGGCCCTGCGGGATCGACCCGTATGCGTTCGCCGTTTCGGACGTCTACCAGGACCTCCTCGACGAAGGATCCTATACGGGGAAGGGTATTTACGATGTCGACATCTTCGAGGCTGCGCTGGCAGGGCGCATCCCCGAAAGCACGCTCCTGAGCCACGATCTGTTGGAAGGGACCTTTGCTCGGGCGGGGCTCGTATCGGACATCGAAGTCGTCGAGGAGTTTCCCGCGCGCTACGACGTCTCGGTAGCACGCCAGCATCGTTGGGCACGCGGTGACTGGCAGTTGTTGCCGTGGGTTCTCGGCCGTGGCCGGGATGCGGGGGCCGACGCCGCGAAGAAGGCCATCCCGCTGATCGGGCGTTGGAAGATGATGGACAACCTGCGGCGCACATTGCTGGCGCCGACGGCGTTCCTCGCGTTGTTGGCGGGCTGGACGCTCCTGCCGCTCAGCGCTTCGCTCGCATGGAGCGCAAGCGTCATCTTGCTTGGCGCGCTCCCGTCCCTGTTGCCGATTCTCGCTGGTATCCTCCCTCGACGCCTCGGGATCTCCAAGCGTAGCCACGCGCGCGCGGTCGGTCGAGATCTGGTACTGGCGGTATCGCAGGTCGCATTGCAGATCGCATTCCTTCCGCACCAGGCGTGGATCATGGCGGACGCGATCATCCGAACTCTTTACCGAATGTTCGTCAGCCGCAGACATTTGCTCGAGTGGCTCACCGCAGCACAAGCGAAGTTCAGCCTTCCCCTCGACGCGCGCGGCTTCTATCGGCGCATGGCCGGGGGCATCGTGCTGGCGCTGGCAACTGCGGCCGTTGTGGGATTCGCGGGACCAAGTCACGCGTGCATCGCCGCCCCGTTCATTGCTGTTTGGATGCTTTCTCCCATCGTCGCACTGTGGGTGAGTCGGCCACCGCCGGTACTCGGCCCTACGGCCGCCTCGGCCGAGGACACGCATGCTCTACGGCAAATCGCGCGCCGTACGTGGCGATTCTTCGAGACGTTCGTTACGGCGGAGAACCACATGCTGCCGCCGGACAACTTCCAGGAGGAGCCGCATCCGGTGGTAGCACATCGGACATCCCCCACGAATCTCGGCTTGTACCTGCTGTCCGTCGCGGCCGCGCGCGATTTCGGCTGGTTGGGAACGTTCGCTGCGGTCGACCGATTGACGGCGACGCTCGAGACGATGGACGCCCTCGAGCGCTTTCGCGGCCATTTCTACAATTGGTACGACACCAAGGATCTCCGTCCGCTCGAGCCGACGTACGTGTCCTCGGTCGACAGTGGCAACCTGGCTGGACACATCGTCGCTCTGCGCAATGCCTGTAGGGAGGTGAGCGGCGATCCAGTCGTGAATCGCCGTTGGCTGATCGGGATCGAGGATGCATCGCGGCTGACGCGCGCCTGTCTGGGTCTCCTCGGCGAGGATCGGCGAACGATGACCGTCACGCGGGATCAACTTGCCGAAGCGCTCAACGGGCTCGATGCTTTGCTGCGTGTATCTCCCGCCACACCGACGGCCGTAGTGGATCGGTTACGCGAACTCGTCGTTCATGGCGAAACCATAGTCGATATTGCCGAGACGCTGACCGAGGATCACGGTGCCGGCACAGGCGCCGAGGTACTCGTATGGGCGCAAGCCATCCAAGCGTCCATTCGCAGCCATGCGCGGGACATCGAGCAATTGATGCCGTGGGCCTATCTCACCTGGCCCGAAGGTGTAGCGATCGGCACACCGGACGGAGACGACGTCGATTCGGCCAGCGCCATGCGGGCCAGGTGGTTTGGGTCCGTCCCGGCGCTGCAGGATCTTCCTGACCGCTGCGCGGTCGCCATTGATGCGCTTACCCGTCACCGTGCCGTCCTGTTGGCTTCCACCGACGTCGGAGACGACTTGGTCGCGCAAGTCGAAGCCCTGATCGCGGCGTTCGAGAGTTCAGCTCGCGCCGGCATGGAACTCGAACGGCGCCTCGCGGCACTCGTCGCGCGCACCGGGAAGTTGTTCGATGCCATGGATTTCGCATTCCTATTGGACCCGACACGGCAACTTCTCTCGATCGGGTACCTGGCTGTCGAAGGCCGTCTCGATCAGAGCTGCTACGACCTGCTCGCCTCCGAGGCGCGGTTGGCGAGCTTCGTGGCGATCGCGAAGGGCGACGCGCCGCCTCGGCATTGGTTTCGCCTCGGCCGAGCCCTGACTCCGGTAGACCGCGGTTCGGCGCTCATTTCTTGGTCGGGTTCGATGTTCGAATACCTGATGCCGTCGTTGGTCATGCGTGCGCCGGCCGGAAGTCTGCTGGAGCAGACGAGCCGTTTCATCGTCCGACGCCAGATGAGTTACGGCGCGGAGCTGGGCGTTCCCTGGGGTGTTTCGGAGTCTGCCTACAACGTCCGGGATCTCGAGTTCACCTACCAGTATCTGAGCTTCGGCGTTCCCGGGCTGGGACTCAAGCGTGGGCTCAGTGCCGACGCGGTCATCGCTCCGTACGCGACCGCGTTGGCAGCGATGGTGGATCCGCACGCCGCGACGAAAAACTTCGCGCGCTTGGCTGGCGCCGGGGGCTGCGGTCGGTTCGGCTATTATGAGGCCTTGGACTTCACTCCCACTCGCGTGCCCGAGGGGAAGCAGGTCGCGATCGTTCGCGCCTATATGGCGCATCATCAAGGGATGACGCTCGTCGCGATTGCCAACACCCTCAATAACGGCATCATGCGTGCCCGCTTCCATGAGGAGCCGATGGTGCAGGCAGCAGAGCTATTGCTGCAGGAGCGCACGCCACGGGGCGTTGCGGTTGCGCGGCCGCGCGCCGAGGAGGTGAAGGCGGCAGCCAGCATCCTCGATTCGACTCCACCTACCCTGCGCCGGTTCTATTCCCCGCATTGGTTCGTTCCGCGAACCCACCTTCTCTCGAACGGTCGCTACGCGGTGATGGTCACTGCAGCCGGCTCCGGCTACAGTCGTTGGCGGGACGTGGCCGTGACGCGCTGGCGCGAGGACGTGACCTGCGATTCCTGGGGAGCGTATGTCTTCCTGCGCGATACGAGCAACGGTGACGTCTGGTCTGCCGGCTTTCAGCCGACCGGTGTGGAGCCCGATAGCTACGAAGTGGAGTTCGCCGAAGATCGCGTCGAGATCGTCCGGCGTGACGGAACTCTGCTTACGACGCTCGAGGTCGCGGTTTCCGCTGAGGACGACGCAGAAGTCCGTCGCGTATCGATTTCGAACCTGGGCACACGTGTCCGGGAGATCGAGCTCACCTCGTACGCCGAGGTCGTGTTGGCGCCGCGTGCCGCGGATGATTCCCATCCGGCGTTCTCCAAGCTGTTCGTGCAGACCGAGTATGCCGCTGCGGAGCGGGCGCTCCTGGCAACGCGGAGGCGCCGCTCGCCGACGGAAGCGGAGGTCTGGGCGGCCCACCTCGCGGTCGTGGAGGGCGAGAGTGCCGCAGACGTCCAATACGAAACCGATCGGGCGCGCTTTCTCGGGCGCGGACGCGAGATCCATGCGCCGATCGCTGTGGTCGACGGACGTCCGCTCGCGAACACGGTAGGCACCGTACTCGATCCGATCTTCAGTCTTCGGCAACGCGTGCGTATTCCGCCGCACACTACGGCGCGGGTGGCGTTCTGGACGTTGGCGGCATCGTCGCGCAGCGCCGTGCTCGACTTGGTGGACAAACACCATGACCCAGCCGCGTTCGATCGCGCCGTGACCCTCGCCTGGACCCAGGCTCAGGTGCAACTGCATCATCTCGGCGTCGGTTCCGAAGAGGCTCATCTCTTCCAGCGCCTCGCCAACCACGTGCTCTACTCCGACCCGACCCTGCGGCCGGCGTCCGACATGCTCAAGCGCAACGTCGCGGGACCCGCCACACTCTGGCCGCATGGAATCTCGGGCGACCTGCCCATCGTTCTGATTCGCATCGATGCCGTCGAAGAGTTGGCAATCGTTCGCCAACTGCTTCGCGCGCACGAGTACTGGCGGATGAAGCTGCTCGCCGTCGACTTGGTTATCGTGAACGAGAGATCGGCATCTTACTCCCAGCAGCTGCAGACTTCGCTCGAGACGCTGGTGCGGGCGAGCCAATCGCGGTCGCAATCGGTGGGCGCGGGCGGGCGCGGCAATGTGTTCGTGATCCGCGCCGATCTGGTTTCGATCGAAGTGCGGACTCTGTTGCAGGCGGTGGCGCGCGCGGTGCTCGTCAGCCGACGCGGCAGCCTCGCCGAGCAACTGAAGCACCTGGACGAAGTGGCGGCGCTCGCGGTCGCTCCACGAACGCCCGGAGCGCTCATTGCGGCCCAGACCGAGCGGCGCGCAAGGCGCTCGAAGCGCGAGCGCGAGCGCACCGCGCAGCCTGTAAATGCGTTGCCGAGCGGGTCTTCGCCCCGCTCCGAACTGGAGTTCTTCAATGGCCTCGGCGGGTTCGCCCGCGATGGGCGCGAGTATGTCACGAATCTCGGCGAGGGACAGTGGACTCCCGCGCCGTGGGTCAACGTCATTGCCAACCCATCGTTTGGCTTCCAGGTGTCCGCGGAAGGTGGCGGCTATACCTGGGCGGGAAACAGTCGCGAGAACCAGCTGACGCCGTGGTCGAACGACCCGGTCAGCGACCGCCCGGGGGAGGTGTTCTACGTTCGCGATGAGGACGACGGTACACTTTGGTTTCCCACTGCGTTACCACTCCACGAGCATGCCGGACCTTCGCGCTGCCGGCATGGTCAGGGCTATAGCGTCTTCTCCCACAGCACCCGAGGCGTATCCCTCGAACTATTGCAGTACGTGCCACTCGCGGATCCGATCAAAATCTCGCGGTTGACGATCGAGAATCACTCCGGTCGAACTCGGCGCCTCACCATTACCAGCTACGTGGAGTGGGTCCTCGGTTCCGCCCGAGGTGCATCTGCACCGTTCGTGGTGACGGAGATCGACGCGGAGACTGGAGCCCTGCTGGCGTGGAATTCGTGGAGGAACGAGTTCAGTGGACGCGTCGCGTTTGCCGATCTCGCTGGCAGGCAGGTGGCTTGGACGGCGGACCGCAGCGAGTTCCTCGGCCGCAATGGAAAGCTCGCTCAGCCAGCCGCGCTCGCGCGGGGCGCGACCCTTTCGAATCGAGTCGGTGCGGGACTCGACCCGTGTGCGGCCCTCCAAACGCAGTTGGAACTCAGGCCGAATGCGGTTACCGAGATCGTTTTCTTTCTCGGCGAGGCGGCGACGAAGGCCGACGCGGTCGAACTCGTCAATCGCTACCGCCGCGCCGACCTCGACGAGGTCCTGCGCTCGGTGACGCAGCAATGGGACGAAGTCCTCGGGGTCGTTCAGGTGAGGACGCCGGATCGAGCGCTGGATATTCTGATCAACCAATGGATGCTCTACCAAACCCTCGCTTGCCGCGTATGGGCGCGCTCGGCCTTCTATCAGGCGAGTGGCGCGTATGGCTTTCGCGACCAGTTGCAGGATGTGATGGCGCTGACTTTGACGCGACCCAAACTCGCACGAGAGCACCTGTTGCGCGCGGCCGCGCGCCAGTTCGTCGAGGGCGATGTGCAGCATTGGTGGCTACCGAATCTCGGGCAGGGCGTGCGCACGCGAATGTCCGACGACCGCATCTGGTTGCCGTATGTCGTTGCTCACTACGTCGAAGTTACCGGCGACACCGCGGTGCTCGACGAGAAGATTCCCTTTCTCGACGGACAGCGACTGGGCGAAGACGAGCACGAGTCGTTCTTTCAGCCGATGGTCTCCGAGGAACAAGGCACGCTGTTCGAGCATTGCGCGCGCGCCCTCGACATCAGCCTTAAGGTCGGCGTGCATGGTTTGCCGCTCATCGGTGGCGGGGACTGGAACGACGGCATGAATCGCGTCGGCGAGGCAGGGAAGGGGGAGAGCGTGTGGCTCGGCTGGTTCCTCCATGCCACGTTGACGCTCTTTTCTCCCCTTGCGGAAGGTCGTCCCGATCCATCTCGCATGGGGATGTGGCGGTCGAGTGCATCCGCGTTGGCCGCCTCGCTCGAACGCGAGGCGTGGGATGGCGCGTGGTACCGGCGCGGGTATTTCGACGACGGAACGCCGCTCGGCTCCGCCGCGAGCGAGGAGTGCCGCATCGACTCGATCGCCCAGTCTTGGGCAGTCATCTCCGGGGCTGCCGATCCAGCGCGCGCGGAGCAGGCGATGGCGGCCGTGAACGAGCACCTCGTGCGTCGTGACGACGGAGTCGTCGTCCTCTTCACCCCGCCGTTCGATCGGACCCCGCTCGATCCGGGCTATATCAAGGGCTATCCGCCCGGCATCCGCGAAAATGGCGGCCAATACACGCACGCTGCGCTCTGGTCGGTGATCGCCTTCGCCGCGCTTGGCGACGGCGACAAGGCTGCGGAACTGCTCGCCCTCATCAATCCGATCAATCACACCAGTACGCGCGCTGGCGTGCATCGGTACAAGGTGGAACCGTACGTCGTCGCCGCCGACGTCTACTCCGAGCGCCCGCACGTCGGCCGCGGTGGATGGACGTGGTACACGGGCTCGTCCGCCTGGATGTACCGTGCTGGAGTCGAGTCGATTCTCGGCTTGCGGGTGCATGGGACGAAGATGAGCATCGATCCTTGCATCCCGCGTGCATGGCCTGGCTTCGAGATCGTCTTCAAGTACCGCTCGGCACGCTACGAGATCTCGGTCGAGAACCCGCACGGCGTCTGCCGGGGCGTCACTCGCCTGGAGCTCGATGGCGTGGCGTTGCCGGAAGCGAACCCGCGCATTGGGCTAGCGGACGACGGCGCGACGCACCGCGTACGCGTCACTCTGGGATGACCCGCTAGCTGGCACCCGAGGAGCGCCGTTTTGCCAGCTGGTTTGGCGCACGATATCGGCCTACGATCAGGTCTAGCTCGCAACCGCATGAGACCGTGCAAGGAGGAACCCATGAATCGTCGAAATCCACTGGTGATCGCCCTGATGATGACCGTATCGGCGTCGCTTTCTGCGGCGTCACCGGCGCTCGCCGCCAGCGCATCCGAGATCGATGCCAAGGCAAGCGCCGCCCTCGAATCTCTCTACGAATCAGAGCCCGGCGCGAAGACCTTGGCCGATGCGTCGAAGGGAATTCTCGTGTTCCCGGAGATCCTCAAGGGAGGCTTCATCGTCGGCGGGCATTTCGGCGACGGAGTTCTGCGTAAGGCCGACACGGTCGCGGGGTACTACCGGTCGCTCGCTGCCTCGTACGGCATGCAGGCCGGGGTGCAGTCCTTCGGGTACGTGCTGATTTTCATGGATGATGCGTCGCTCGCCTACCTCGATAAGAGCGACGGATGGGAAGTGGGCACGGGACCGAGCCTGGTCATCGTCGACAAGGGGGTGGCCACGTCGCTCACCACGACGACGCTGAAGAGCGGCGTCTATGCCTACATTTTTTCCCAGAAGGGTCTGATGGCGGGTATCGCGATTGAAGGAACGAAGATCACCCGGATTCATCCGGACAAGTAGCGCGGGTAGCGACGGTCAAATGTTCACTAGGCGCGCGCCGGCGGCTCGTCCTCCGGCGAAGTGGCGTTCGTAGACTTCTCGCCTCGCTCGAAGCGACGGCGACGGTCGAGCGCCGAGCCGATCCGCCGGTCGCGCGCGACTCGTTCCAATCCCGTGGCTGCCCAGAGTTCTTCGAAGGCTGCGTGCATGGCGTCGGCAACTTTCCACGCGTCGGGCACGAGCTCCGCGTCGCCGGTGATGCCGAGCGTCAACTGGTCCGAGTAGCTCATGATCGCGAAGGCGAGCCCGATGCCGGCGCCGAGCGGGACGACGGGCACCATCGTGCGCACCTGCTTGCCGAGCACGTAGCGCAGTACCCGCGGGCCCGGAACGTTCGTGCATACGGTATTGACCGGCAACTGTGACGGTTGCAGGCGGGCGAGTGGCGCCTGCAGCGCAGGCGGAATCACGTCGGATAGACCGACGAGTCGCTCCATCTGAGCAGCTTGGCCGCTCTCCTTGAGCAGATCCATCGCCGCAGCCACGCAGCGCAGCCGCTCCACCGGATTTGCGATCGAGATCGGCAGCGGCGCCAGCATCATGCTCACCCGGTTGCCGAGATTGGCCTTCTCGTTCGCGACGCGCACGTTCACCGGCACGGCGACCTTCAACTCCTCCACATCGATGGGGAAGCGCAGCGTGCGCAGGTAGTTGCGGAGGCCGCCGGCGAGGACCGTCAGCACGACATCGTTGACCGTGCCGCCGAGTCGATTGCGGATCGATTTGACTTCGTTGAGCGACAGTGGTGCCCATGCGAGCGTTCGCCCGATCCCGAGCGGGCCGTTGAACGGCGTCTTCGGCGCGCCTTCGAGAAACTTGCGGGCGGCGACGGCCGCAGCTTCGATCGTGTCGCGACTGTCGTCGAGGATCCGCCGCGGGTTGGTGATCGTCTGCCAAACCTTCTGGCCCGCGTCGACCTGCTCGCGCACCGCGGAAACGAGGCCCTCGAGCGAACGTGCGAATGGGCTCGGCACGGCCGACGGGATCGGCAGCGCCGTGTTCTCCACCCGCCGCGGCTTCGGCGTCGGGTCCATCAGAATGTCGATGAGCTGCACGCCGCTGGCCCCGTCGATCATGCAATGGTGCGTCTTGGCGAAGACCGCGCAGCCCGATCCGAATCCTTCGATGAAGTGCATCTCCCATAGCGGTCGCGACCGGTCGAGCGGCTCGGCGAACAGCCGCGCGCACAACTCGGCGAGAGCGCGGTCCTCGGGACCCGGGGCGAGTCGGTGGTGGTGGACATGGTTGCGGATGTCGAACGCGCCGTCCTGCTCCCACGTGGGGTGGCCGAGGTTGAAGGGGACGGTGACGACGCGCTGCACGTAGCGCGGGATGAGCGGCAGGCGACGCTCGACGTCGTCGACGAACGCCTCGAAGCGGAGCGCTTCGTCGAAGGTGTACAGGCCGGCAACGTGCAGCAACGCGTTCGGCCGCTCCAGATAGAGGAACGCTGCGTCCAGCGACGACATCCTCCGGCGCAACTCGGTCATCTTCGTTCTCCCTGCCCCGCCAATGCCGAGCGCCTACTCGTCGAGGACGAACGTGACCAGAATCGTCGAGCGGTACTCGGCGACCTTGCCTTCGTCGACGGCTGCGTTCTCCTTGATGACCTCGAGCCCGGTGATGTTGCGCAGGGTCAAGTTCGCCCGCTCCAAGGCGTTGCGGACTGCGTCTTCCCAACTGTGCGGCGATGCGCCGATGATCTGTGTCTGCCTGGCAACGGCCATGTGCTTACTCCTCAGCTTAGTCCAGAACGAAGACGATCTTCATGTCGATCCGGTACTCGATCAGCTTGCCCGCCTCGACTTTGACGCGCTTGCTGGTGATCTCGAGCCCGGTGATGTTGCGCAAGGTCTTGCGCGCCCGCAGTAGCCCCTCGTTGACGGCCTCCTGAAAGCCATCCGGCGATGAGGCGCGGATCTCAGTCACTCGTGCGACGGCCATGCTTCCTCCCAATTCGCCGCCGCACTCAATTCCTTGGAAACAGGTGGATGGCGCGGCGCGCAGTTCGGTTGTAATCATAGGGTCCGTTCGATGGCAACGCCCGGAAGGAGATCCGATGCACGAGAAGTTCACCGCCCTGACGCCTCAGATCTACGAGTACCTGGTCGACCACCGCAGCGACAAGGACCCGGTATTGGATGACCTCGCCCGCGTCACCCGGGAGCTCGGCGGTGTCAGCGTCATGCAGATCGCCGCAGAGCAGGGCGCCTTTCTGACCATGCTCGTCCGCCTCCTCCGTGCGCGCTCGCTCGTCGAGGTGGGAACCTTCACCGGCTATAGCGCACTCTGCCTCGCCAAGGGGCTCCCCGCCGACGGGCGACTCCTTTGCTGCGACGTCAGCGACGAGTGGACCGCGATCGGTCGCCGGTTCTGGGAGAAGGCCGGAGTCGCCGACCGAATCGATCTGCGCATCGCACCCGCCCTCGAGACCCTACGCAGCCTGCCGCCCGATCCGACGATCGACCTCGCGTTCGTCGACGCGGACAAGCCCAATTACGCCGCCTACTACGAAGAGCTGCTCGCGCGCCTGCGTCCGAACGGGGTCATCCTATTCGACAACGTCCTGTGGTCCGGCAACGTAGCCGATGCGACCAAGACCGACCCAAGCACCGTCGCCCTGCGCGAACTCAACGACGCACTCACCCACGACGCTCGCGTCGAGGTCGTCATGCTGCCGATCGCCGACGGTTTGACCCTGGCACGAAAGAAGAGCTGAGCCGACATGGAAACGGCCGACGGTATCTACGATTCGGTCTGTCCGCTCGATTGCCCGGACACCTGCAGTTTGTCGGTCACGATCGCCGACGGTCGGGTTACCCACGTCGACGGTTCGCACCGCAATCCCTACACCGCTGGATTCATCTGCGCCAAGGTGCGGCGCTACCCCGAACGCGTATACGCGCCCGAACGGCTGTTACATCCGCTGCGGCGCGTCGGTGCCAAAGGGGAGGGACGCTTCGCGAGGATTTCGTGGGACGATGCGCTCGACCTGGTGTCGTCGCGGTTGGCGACGGTCGTCCGCGAGTCGGGAGCCGAGGCGATTCTGCCGTACCACTACGGCGGCTCCAACGGCTTGCTCAACGACGATGCCGTCGACGCGCGCTTCTTCCACTTGCTCGGCGCCTCGCAACTCGAGAAGACCATCTGCGCGGCGCCGACCGGCGCCGTTGCCCGCGCGCTCTACGGCGGCATGGTGGGCGTGCCGCCGGAAGACTACGGCCGCGCGCGCTGCATCGTTCTGTGGGGCGTGAATCCCGCCGCGACCAGTATCCATACCCTGCGCCACGTGCAGGAAGCGCAGCGCGCCGGCGCTCTGATCGTCGTCGTCGATCCACGTCGCACCAGGACCGCGCGGATCGCCGATATCCACCTGCAACCGCGTCCGGGAACCGATGTCGTTCTCGCGCTCGCGGTCGCGCGCCAGCTGATTGCGTCGGGCGCCTGCGATGCGTCGTTCATCGCCGCCAATGTCGTCGGGTTCGAGACATTTCGCGCCGCGGCGGAGCGCTTCACGCCTTCCGTTTGCGAGGAGATCACCGCTGTGCCGGTGCGCGATTTGTGCAACTTCGCAGCCGCGTACGCCGCCGCGTCGCCGGCGGTGGTGCGCTGCGGCTGGGGCCTCGAACGCAATCGCAACGGCGGCAACGCGGTGCGCGCCGTGCTCGCGCTGCCGGCGATCGCTGGCAAGTTCGGCGTCCGCGGTGGCGGCTACACGATGAGCATGAGCGGCGGGTTCGACATCGACAAGCAGCGCCTCGGTCGGCCCGACCTGCGCGCCTGCCCGGCACGTTCGGTCAACATGACGCAACTCGGCCGCGCGCTCACCGAACTCGCCAGTCCGCCGATCCGTGCCCTGTTCGTCTACAACGCCAACCCGGTCGCCAGCACTCCCGATCAGAACCGCGTCCTCGCCGGTCTGGCGCGCGAGGATCTGTTCACCGTCGTCCACGAGCAGGTGATGACCGACACGGCGCTCTACGCCGACGTCGTCCTGCCGGCGACGACGATCTTCGAACAGAACGAGCTGCATAAGTCGTACGGTCACGTCTACCTGCAGTATTCGCGCGCGCTCATCGACCCGGTCGGTGAGGCGGTCGACAATGCGACTCTCTTTCGTCACCTCGCGGCACGGATGGGCCTGGGAACGGCGGACCTGTTCGCCGAGCAGGAGATGATGGCCGACGCGCTCGGAGTGGCGCGAGCAGAAGAGGTACGCTCCGAGCGCGTGCTGCGAATGGCGTTTGCGGGGAGCTACGATGTCGTTCAATTCGGCACGGTCTGGCCGCGGACTGCCGATGGTAAGATCCACCTCGCTCCCGCCGACCTCGGCCCGATCTGCTTCCGCGAAGAAGTGCCCAGCACGTACCCACTGGTGCTGCTGACGCCTGCGTCCGAGCGCTTGATCAATTCCTCGCTGGGCGAGTTCAACCTCGCCGATCCGCGCCTCACCCTACATCCCGAAGATGCGTCCGCGCGTGGCATCGTCGACGGAGCCGCCGTGCGAATCTACAACGACCTCGGTCGCGTCGAAGTCCGTGCCCGCGTTGCCGACGACGTCGCCCCGGGAGTGGTGTCGATGCCAAAGGGCATATGGCGGTCGGCGACGCTGAACGGCGCGACGGCGACTGCGTTGATCGCCGATGACTTGGGTGACATCGGTGACGGGGCGTGCTTCAACGATGCGCGCGTCGAGGTGGAACCACTCGGGGCATGACCAATCGAGGAGGATGGCGATGAAGCTCGACACGGGCGTGATGGTGTCCCGACTGCAGGACGTACCCGCAGCCGCGAAAGCCGCTGAGGAGATGGGCTTCGCCGCGCTTTGGTCGTTCGAGACCAGTCACGATCCGTTCTTCCCGCTACTGCTGGCGGCCGAGCACACCGAGCGCATCGAACTCGGAACTTCGATAGCCGTTGCCTTCCCGCGCAGCCCGCTGGTGCACGCGCAAATCGCGTGGGACTTGCAAGCGATGTCAAAGGGTCGGTTCATTCTCGGCCTCGGCACCCAGGTGAAAGGCCACAACGAGCGCCGCTTCGGGATCAAGTGGGACCAGCCCGGTCCGCGGCTGCGCGAGATGATCCAGATGATCCACGCGGTGTGGGACTGCTGGCAGGACGGAGCGAAGCCCAGCTTCGCGGGAAAGTTCTATAACTTCACCTTGATGACGCCCTTCTTCAATCCAGGGCCGAGCGCGTTCCCGCGGCCGCCGATCTACATCGCCGGGGTGAATGAATACATGTGTCGTCTCGCCGGCGAGATCTGCGACGGCTTCCATGTCCATCCACTGCATTCGATCAAATATCTGGACGAGTTCGCGTTGCCGTTGATCAACGCCGGCCTGGCGACGAGCGGTAGGCCGCGCTCGGCATGCCAGCTGACGACATCGGCGTTCGTGATCACCGGGCGCAACGACGAGGAGATCGAGAAGGCGAAGGCACCTGTGCGCCAGCAGCTCGCCTTCTACGCGTCGACGCGCACCTACCGCAAGGTGCTCGAGTTGCACGGTTGGGAAGACGTCCCGGCCCGACTCAATGAGCGCGCCGCAAAGGGCGACTGGGAGGGCATGGCCAACGAGATCACCGACGACATGCTCGACGCATATGCGACGATCGGCAAGGTCGATGAAATCGCGGCGAAGGTGCGGCGCAAGTACGATGGCTATCTGGATCGCGTGACCTTCTATTTTCCTTTTCGCCCGGATGACGGACTCCCGTGGCGCGCGTGGATCGAGGCACTGCACGGCTGAGCCTTGCACTGCGGTGAGGCTATGCTCTGGTGAGCTCGACGAATTCGATTCTACCGTTGGCAGCCGTATGCCAACGTGCGGGAGGAACCGATGACCGACGTAACAAAGTACGCCAAGCGTAAGACGATCACGCTGACGACCAAGGGGCGCAAGTCGGGCCAGGCGCGCGCGGTGACGATCTGGTTTGCCGTCGTGGCGCCGAACGAGATCGTCGTGCAACACGCCAGTGCACCGGTTGCGAATTGGTACCGCAATCTGCAGAGCGATCCGGGGGTGACGGTCGATTTCGGCGACGGCCCGATCGCAGGTGCGGCCGCCTCGATCACCGAGCCGGCGCAGATCGCGGAAGTCTTGGCGAAGATTCGCGCCAAGCACTGGCTCGCCGGTCCAATCATTCAGTTCATGGGTCGTAAGGCGGAGAAGGTCGCAGCGCGGATTCGCTTCGAATAAACCAACAGACGTGCTTCTGATGCACCGTTTCGACCATGGGAAGTCGCAATCGCGTGTCTGTTGCGCGGGGTTGGTTCTCGCGGTGTGGGCCGCACTCGCGTCCCACGCGTCTGCAGACCCGATCGAGATCGTCAGCACGCCGGTTGCGCTCGCTGTCAGCCAGCCCGACGCGAGGCGGGTGGGGCAGCTGATCTATCGCGGCGGCGTCGCGCTCGCGTCGTCGGATCGGCGCTTCGGCGGCTTGTCGGGAATGCTGGTTTCACCCGACGGCAAGCGGTTCCTCGCGATCTCCGATCGCGGCTACTGGGTCGAAGCGGAATTGACGTACGCCGACGGCGAGCTGGCGGGAGTTGCGAACGGCTTGCTCCGCAACATCCTCGATGCAAACGGCAAGGAGATCTCCGGCGATTACCGTGACGCCGAGGGACTGGCACGGCTCCATGGCGTCGAGGACACCGTGCTCGTGTCGTTCGAGCGCCAGCAGCGCGTCTATCGTTACGAAGTCGGCACTGCGAAGCCAACGGCGATTCACGAGCGCGCCTTCGACAACATCGCCGCTGCGAGTTTCAACGCCGGAATCGAGGGGCTGGTGTACCTTCCGAACGGCTCTTTGCTCGCGATTACGGAAGCGACGCGCAACGCCGCGGGTGACGTCGTGGGCTGGTTGCGAACGGCGCAGGGCGATCGGCCGGTGACGCTTCATCTGCCGAAGCATTGGGGCCTGACGGATCTCGCTGTCTTGCCGGGGGGAGATGTATTGACGCTCGAGCGGTGGTTTCGGCCGATCTACGATCTGCGCATCCGGCTACGGCGTATTCCCGCAAGCGCCATCATCGGCAGCGCGCCGCTCGACGGACCCGTGGTCGCCGAATTCGGTCGTGGCCACAGCATGGACAACATGGAGGGACTCGACACGCGTCGTCTCGATGACGGCCGGGTCATGATCTACATGATCTCGGACGACAACTTCAGTCCGCTCCAGCGTACATTGCTCTACATGTTCGAGTTCGCGCCGGACTCGCCCGCACGTTGAATCCGCGGAACGGACACGCGGCATCGCGCGTGACTCACATGCGATGCCGCGATTCGTGCCAGGCCCGCAGGCGACGCAGTCTCGTGGGAAACGCTGTCGCGCGCATGTCCGCTTCAAAAAAGCGATGAGCCCGGAGGACGAGCGCGTCATCGCCCGCAGCTGAGGCGTATCGTTGTAGAGAGAGGGTACAGTCCCCGCAGGGACTGCAAGATCCTCCGTCTCGGGCGTCTTCAGGGTGCCGTGGTCATGTCCAAGCATCTACCCACGCCGTTGAAGATGTCTGCCACTGTCTTCAAGCACGTCGTCACGCGGATCTTCTTGCTGCTGAAGCCTGGGACGCGACAGTAGACGAAGCCGTTTATTTCCGGTGCAACGACACCACCGGAGCTGTAGGTGGCACCGGGTTCGACGGTGGTGGGTGTTCCTTCGTCGGCGACGGCGCCGCTCGGGGCCACGATCTGGTGGACGATTTCGATCGGCTTTTTGCCGACGTTTGTCACTGCGCAAATGATGCCACTTCCGACATCCACCTGGAGCGGCGGTGTCGACGTGACCGGAGCTGCATGGACTTGGGCCGCCAGAGCGACCGAACCCAGCCCTCCGACGATAGCTGCGAGCGTACGGCGATTGAACATAAATTCCTCTCTTGTTGACGTGTGGGCGGCAGGCCTAGCATCTCAAAGGGGTCACCAGCAACCCAACTCACGCTCCTGAAATTGGTATCCGAGACCGCGCTTGGCGCCCTTCTTCTCGAACTCGGCGACCAGATCGGGATCGAGCGACACGGTCCGAGACAGCCATGATCCAGACCAGACCGCGCAACCGGCCCCGGCAAGACGGGCCGTTGGCGATCCGAGGCGCAGCGACGCGTTGCATGCGTGCGACAGTGCTTGCGGAACCGCGCCCCGTCCCGCCGCGGGCTATCGCTGAGTGGCGCACCCGCTTCCCGGTTCTTGCCGTTTCACGGCAGCGGCGATCATGGATGTCCCAGCGGTGCGTCCCAGCAGTGCGACCGTTCCTTCGTTGTCGTTGTCGTAATCAAACCCGTCCTGAACCGAGCGCACCCGCGTCGCGCCGCCGCTGTGGGGGATCAACCTGGTTGCGATTACGACAACGATTACGATTACGAGCTTAGTGGCCGATGCTCAGATCCGTCGACAGCTTGAAGTGTCCTCATTGCATCAGTAATGAGGACACATGGATGTAGGCGTGCGAGAGCTGAAACAGCACCTTTCGGAATACCTCGAGCGCGCGGCGCGCGGGGAAGCGATCCGGGTGACCGACCGGGGAGTGCCGAAGGCGATCCTCGGCCCGATTCCGGGGGCGCTGCGCCTCGACGAAGGCGTTGCGCAGGGCTGGATCGCTCCGCCACGGGCGAGCGCGACCCCGCCCGGGAGCGTGCGCCGAGCCCGCGCCACCATGCGGATCGACCATGTTCTCGCCGAGGACCGCGGCGAGTGAGTCTGTACGTCGACACCAGCGCGCTACTGAAGCGCTACGTCGCCGAAGACGAGAGCGAGAGATGCGAGCAAATCCTGCTCGGAGATCTCGCCTGGGTGACCGCCCGTCACACCTGGGTAGAGGTCGTCCGCAACCTCGCGCGGCTCCTCGCAGGCGCTGAGCGCGCCCGCGTGAAGAAGATTTTTCGCAGCGATTGGGAGCGGATGCACGTGGTCGAAGTCGACGCCACGGTCAGCGAGCGTGCCGGCGACCTCGCCGAGACCCTGCACGTGCGCACGCTCGACGCGCTTCACCTGGCGGCCGCGGAGCGTGCCGGCGCCGGGGCGTTGCCCTTCCTCACCTACGACATCCGCCAGGCTCAGGCGGCACGCTCGCTCGGCTGGAGTGTGCTCGGCTGCTAGCAAGGCAAGGCGGTCGCTCGGAAGACTACCAATTCCTGAGCGAGAATCTTTTCTCCCCGGCAGTGACAACTAGAGCGGAGGTGCCCCGGCCCAACCGTGCATGTCGGTTCTCGAGAGAATGATCCAACAAAGGAATCCCCTATCCCGCATTCCCGCGGGAGACTCGTCCGCTGAAGCCGTTGCGTAGGAGGAGGGCGCAGGGTGAGGGTTCACGACGAGATTGAGTTGCATCTTCAGCAAGTTACACGCCATTCCGGAAGGAACCCTCACCCTGCACCCTCGCCCACGAAAATGTGGGAGAGGGGAATCCTGGGCGTTGCTCATCGAATAATACGACAGTTGCTTACGATTCGACATTCGGACCTATCGCTATTTCGCGCCCCACCTCAGTTGTGGCCGAGCTGGCAGTTGGTCTCGCCGCCGTTCCGCGCAATGGTTGGAGCGTGACGAACGCAACGCACGAGGCAGCGGTTACGTCACTCCGACCAGATTCCCTGGTCGATCAGCTGCCGTGTCGCGGTACCGGCCCAGTCGCGGTTCGCCGCCGGGCTCGCCGGACTCGGGTGGAGCACGCAGCCGAGTCGGATGGCGCTAGCCCCGAGCACCGCGTGCGCCCGCTGTTTTGCGAAGCCGCCGATGCCGACCACCCACTCGGGCTCGAGCGCCCGGATCACATCGCGCAAGTGGTCGTCGCAGGCGGCGTAGAGCGGCGCCGCCTCTGCAGCCGGAAGCTTGTCGGGCGTGCGGTTGCGCCCCGATGCTTCGAGGAAGACGAGCGGACAGTAATTGACGACGAAGTGCGCGTTGAAGAACTCGTCCGCGCTAGTAAAGCGACTGGCGAAGAGCGCCCAGAGGCGCCGCCCGCTGACCTCCGAACGCGTGCAGGCGAATCCTTCGATGCGTCGCTTCGGATGCTCGCTGCGCGGGCGTTCAATGGTTGCGTTGATCTGCATCCAGTCGCGCACCGCGGCGACTTCACCGAACGGCACACCCGTCTGCATCATCCCGAACGGCCCGGGGTTCATCCCGAAAAAGACGATCCGTTTGCGGGTTGCGCCGTAACGCTCCAGGTAAACCCGGTGGGCTGGGCGCGCGTAGTCCAGCGGATTGTAGACGTGAGCAACCGGCGGTGAAAAAGCCAGCGCGTCGACCTGCTCGGCGAGTGTCCACGCCGCCTCGCCCAAACGTTTGGAAATGGCGCTCACTGGTCGGTGCTATATGCGCGATCGCTCGCTGAAGGGTCCATCGCCGCAAGCGTACGCCGGAGCGTGACGGGCGAAAAGGATTCGCACCCGGATTCCCGACGTTGAAAAGCCATGCGCACCCCGAATTCCGTCATTCCCGCGGAGCGTGAATCCACGCTTGGTGCGGGATTCCGGGCCACGAAAGTTTGACGAGTTCAATAGGCTGCCAAACCCCGATCTCGCTCAGGACGCCTCGTCGAGGACGATCTGCGCGACCAACTCGCGGTTCCAGGTGGCGTCGCCGAACGTCACCTCCGAGCCCTTGGCGCGCTTGAAGAAGAGATGCATGTCGTGCTCCCAGGTGAAGCCGATGCCGCCGTGGATCTGGATGCCCTCGCCACTGACGAACCGGTAGGCGTCGGAGCAGTACGCCTTCGCCATGCAGGCGGCGAGATGGGCCTCTTCGACGCCGTTGGCTACCGCCCAGGCGGCGTAGTAGGTGGCCGACTTCGCGCTCTCCACCTGCACGAGCATGTTCGCGCACTTGTGCTGGATTGCCTGGAAGCTGCCGATCGGCTTGCCGAACTGCTCACGCACCTTGGCGTACTCGACGCTCATGTCGAGCACGCGCTGCGCGCCGCCGCACATCTCGGCCGACATCGCCACTTTCGCCCGGTCGACCACCCGATCGAGGATCGGCCAGCCATTGCCGACTCCACCCAACACGGCATCGGCTGACACCTCGACGCCGTCGAAGCGGAGCTCGCACAGCTTCCTGGTCTGGTCGAGCGTCTTCAGCACGCGGATCGCGACACCTTCGGCTTTGGCGTCGACGAGAAACAGGGTAATGCCACTGCTGGTGCGCGCGGGTACCACCAGAAGATTGGCGTTGTGCGCGTCGGGGACGAAGAGCTTGGTGCCGGTGAGCGAGTAGCTGGCGCCCTTTGCCGTTGCCGGAAGCTGGATGCCGTCCGTGTCCCACCGCGCGCTCTCCTCGAGGTGGGCGACGGTGGTCTTCAGCGTGCCGTCGATGATGCGCGGCAGGTACTTCTGCTTCTGTGCATCCGAGCCGCCGAACTCGATCGCCGAACCACCGAGCAGCACCGTCGCGAAGAACGGGCCTGGCATGACGCAGCGGCCCATCTCTTCGAGAACGACCGTCAGGTCGACGATGTTGAGACCCGAGCCGCCGTTCTGTTCGGGGAAGATCAGGCCCAGCCAGCCGAGTTCGGCCATCTTCCGCCACTGGTCTTCCGAGTAGCCGGTCTCGTCCTCCATCATCTGGCGGACGTACGTCATCGGGCATTCGCTCTCGAGAAAATGGCGCGCGCTTTCGCGCAGCATGTCCTGCTCTTCACTGAAACCGAAGTCCATGGCTGGCTCTCCTAGGGCGTCGCCGGAGCGGACGCAAGCACTGCGTTGTTCGACTGCAGGGAATGAAAAGGGCAGATCTCGGTGGGCCGACTCAGACCACGCCGTCGCCGCGCAGCGCGTCGATGGCGGCCTGGTCCATGCCGAGCCCGCGCAGCGTCGCATCGGTGTGCTCGCCGAACTTCGGCGGTGCGCTCGGCACCGCGGTCGGCGTGTCGGACAGCTTCACCGGCGAGCCCACCAGGGTCAGGTTGGCGATCTTATGGATCAGATTGCGCGCCTGGATCTGCGGGTCGTGAAACGCTTCTTCGATCGAGTTCACCGGCCCGAAGCAGATGTCGATCGGCTCGAATTCCGCGACCCATTCGTCACGCGTCTTGGCGAGGAACTTCTCGCGCAGGATGGCGAACATCTCCTCGCGGCGCGCGCCCTCGGCGAACTGGTCGGCGATCAGTTCGGGTACGCCGAGGTGGTTGCAGAGGTTGGCCCAGAAGTGCGGCTCGAGCGCGCCGACGGTGACGTACTTGCCGTCCTTGGTTTCGTAGACCGCGTAGCAGGGGTTGTGGCCCGTGAGCTGGGTGCGGCCGCGCGCCGGCTCCTGGCCGGTGACGAAGAACATGAGTTGATGGAAGGCGTTCCAGATCACGCTGCCGTCCATCATCGAGATGTCGACGAACTGCCCGCGTCCGGTGTGTTCGCGCGCGGCGAGCGCGGCGAGGATGCCGACGACGGCCATGAGCGCGCCGCCGCCGATGTCGGCGACCTGCACCGGCATGACCTGCGGCGGACCACCGGCGGCGCCACTGACGCCGAGCACGCCGGAATACCCGAGGTAGTTCAGATCGTGCCCGACCTTGTCGCGGTAGGGACCGTCTTGGCCGTAGCCGGAGATCGAGCAGTAGATCGCCCGCGGGTTGATCGCGGCGACCGCGTCGTAGTCGATGCCGAGACGGGTGGTTACGCCGGGGCGGAAGCCTTCGAGGACGATGTCGGCGTCGGCGACGAGCTTGCGGAAGATGTCGAGCCCGCGCTCGTCCTTGAGGTTCAAGGTCATGTGGCGCTTGTTGCGCTGCACGATCGGCATGCCGAGGCCCATCGGGTCTTTCGGCGACGCGACGACGAGCACGTCGACGCCGAGATCGGCGAGCATCATCGAGCAGAACGGCCCGGGCAGCTGCCGGGAGAGGTCGAGCAGTTTCAGGTTGCGAAGCGGGGTCGTCATCGGTCCTCCAGAGCACGGGCTGATATTCGAACGAACGTTAGTAAACGTCCGCGCGCCGGGCAAGCTGGCGACGACTGCGGGTCGTGTCTCAGTTCGATTCGGCCTACCGATCCTATGGGCTGAAGGCCTACGATTCTTATGCTTTTCAGCGCCAAAGGGGCGGTAGCATGGAAGCCTCGGGCAACGCCCCAGGTGGCGTCTCCGGCGAACACAGCCGGGGCCGGGCGGACGGGCGTTATCGATGCCCGTCCGCCCGGCCCCGGCTGTGTTCGCCGG
>Ga0163153_10002728_pt1 | contig 24911 bp, 27 predicted proteins | sample OliLakLV19MP6IB1_FD_148629 | JGI IMG/M metagenome (GOLD analysis project Ga0163153, IMG submission 148629) | Freshwater microbial mat bacterial communities from Lake Vanda, McMurdo Dry Valleys, Antarctica - Oligotrophic Lake LV.19.MP6.IB-1 | ecosystem: Environmental > Aquatic > Freshwater >...
GACGGGAGCCGGGGCATGTGACGGTGGAGACCTACTGGTAGTTAGTACGTCGTCGCTCCGTCGGCCAGTGTTCTCGTTACCACTTCTGTCACATCCGGGGATAGCCCGGGCGCGATGGCGATTCGTTGCAGCGCCGCCTGCATCATGCCGCGACGCGGCTCCTCGAACCGCTTCCACAGGTTGAACGCACCGGCGATCGACGCCGCGATCTGCGGGTTGATCGCGTCGAGCGCCAGCACCTGGTCGGCGGCGAACGCGTAGCCGCTGCCATCCGCGGCATTGAACTGCGCAAAATTGCGCAACGTGAACGCGCCCACCAGAGCGCGCACGCGATTGGGGTTGCGTGCATTGAAACGCGGGTGCGCAAGCAGGTCGCGAAGGCGGTCGAGCGTATCCACGCGCCACGCCAGCGCCTGTTCCCGGAACCATTTGTCGAGCACCAGCGGCTCATCGCGCCACTTGTCCTCGAAGCGCGCGAAGATCTGTTCCCGCTCCGTGGCTTCGGAGTCGCGCAAGGCCGCCAACGCACCGATGGTATCCGTCATGTTGTCGGCCGCATCGAAATGCGCCACCGCCAGGGCGTGCGCCGCAGCGTCGTCGATGGTGCCCAGGTATTCGAGGCAAACATTTGCCAGCTTGCGCGCGCCGGTCTGGTCGGGGGAGGGTGCGTAGGGCGCGCGCACGCGGCGCTCGTTGAAGCGGTGGGTGAAGGCATCGCGCAACTCCCGCGCAAGTTGCGTCCGCAGGAAACGGTGCGCCGCGGCGATTCCGTCAACGTTGATCACGTTCTCCAGCGCCGCTACGTACGCAGGGTCCGGTGGCGTCAATGCCTGCGCCAGCAATGCCGGATCGCTGGTGTGGTCGGCCAGCAAGGCGCGGACCACTTCGGTCAGCGCAGCGGGGAGTTGCAAACGCAGGCCTTGAGAAAAATCGGCGGCCAGCGTCAGCATCGCGGCGACGAAAGTGCGCTGTGCCGCGTCCCAGCGGTTCACCGGGTCGCTGTCGTGCGCGGCGAGAAACGCCAGCTGTTGCGCGTCGTAGTCGAAGTGGATCGTCACCGGCGCCGAGAATCCACGCAGCAGCGATGGCACCGGCGGCGCGTCGATGCCGGCGAACGTGAACACCTGCCGTGCCTCGACGAAATCGAGCACCCGCGTGGTGCCCACCGGCACGGCCTCATGCGGGAAGCGCAGCGGGATGTCACGGCCGTCGGCCCCGATCAGGCCCACCGCAAACGGAATATGGAACGGCAGCTTTTCCGGTTGCCCGGGCGTGGCGGGCGTGTGCTGCGCGAGTTCCAGCGTGTAGGTGTGCGCAGCGGCGTCGTACGTCGCGCGTACATCGACGACCGGCGTGCCGGCCTGGCTGTACCAGCGCTTGAAGCGCGCAAGATCCACACCCGACGCGTCCTGCATGGCTTTGACGAAATCGTCGCAGGTGACGGCAGCGCCATCGTGCCGGTCGAAGTACAGGTCCATGCCGCGGCGGAAGCGCTCGCGGCCGAGCAGCGTGTACTGCATGCGGATGACTTCCGCGCCCTTCTCGTACACGGTGGACGTATAGAAGTTGTTGATCTCGAGGTATTCATCCGGCCGAACGTTGTGCGCCATCGGGCCCGCGTCTTCGGGGAACTGATCGCGGCGCAGGAATTCGACGGCGCTGATGCGCTCCACGGCGCGCGAGTTGAGATCGCTCGAGAACTCCTGGTCGCGGAAGACGGTGAGGCCTTCCTTCAGCGACAGCTGGAACCAGTCGCGGCAGGTGACGCGGTTGCCGGTCCAGTTGTGGAAATATTCATGGCCCACGACGCTCTCGATGGCGGCATAGTCGTCATCGGTGGCGGTGGCGGGATTCGCCAGCACCAGCCGGCTGTTGAAGATGTTGAGGCCCTTGTTCTCCATCGCCCCCATGTTGAAGTCGTCGGCACAGAAGATCATGAAGGCATCGAGGTCGTACTCGCGGCCGAAGCGTTCCTCGTCCCAGCGCAGCGCGCGCTTCAGCGCATCCATCGCGTGGCGGCAACGCGGCAGATTGGCCGGCGTCGAGAAGATCTTCAGCACCACCGGCCGCTCGGAAGCGGTCGTGAAGTGATCGTCGAGCGACACCAATTTGCCGGCGACCAGTGCGAAGAGATACGACGGCTTCGGGAACGGATCGTCCCAGGTGGCGTAGTGCCGGCCGTCCTCCAGCACGCCTTGGGCCACCAGGTTGCCGTTGGACAGCAGCACCGGGAATGCGGCGCGATTCGCGCGCAACGTGACCGTGTAGCGCGCCAGCACATCCGGCCGGTCCGGGAAGAACGTGATGCGGCGAAAGCCCTCGGGCTCGCACTGCGTGCAGAACACGCCGGACGAGACGAACAGGCCCTCGAGCGCCACGTTGCGGCCGGGCGCGATGCGCGAACGTACGGTGAGCCGGCCCGCGGCCGGAACATCGGTGACGGTGAGCGTGCCGGCGCCGAGGCGCCATTGCACGGCCGGCAATGCCTGCCCGTCGAGTTCAACACGAACCTCGGTCTGCTGCTCGCCGTCGAGCACCAGCGGGGCGTTGCGATCCCCTGGATGGGCGTCGGGATTGCGGCGAAACGCGAGGTGCGCGACGACCTCCGTGGCCTCGGGATCGAGGTCGAACTCGAGGTCGAGCGTATCGACCAGCCACGCAGGCGGCCGGTAGTCGAGGCGACGCTTCAAGGGCGTCGCGCTATCGCGGGGCAACATGAAGACTGGCCTTAGGCCGTCCGGCCTATTTCACGTCGATCAGTTCGACATCGAAAATCAGCGTGGCGTTGGGCGGGATCACCCCACCTGCCCCGCGTTCGCCGTAGCCGTAGGAGGGCGGAATGATCAGCGTGCGTTGCCCGCCCACCGTCATGCCCACCACGCCGTCGTCCCAGCCCTTGATCACCTTGCCGCCACCCAGGAAGAACCCGAAAGGCACCTGGCGGTCGCGGGAGCTGTCGAACTTGGCGCCCTTGCCGTCGGGCTTGGACGGGTCATACAGCCACCCGGTGTAGTGGACGATGACGGGTTTGCCTGACACTGCTTCTTTGCCAGATCCTTGTTTCACATCGACTTTTTTCAGTTCCTTGGGCGTGGCATCCAACTTGCTTATTCCTTGTGAAGTTGTAGGACTCGGTGTGGTTTGCGCATGGGCGTCGAGGGACGCTACTAACGCAACGGTGGCGCAGGCCGCGGTGACAAGCATCCGCGTGTGCAGCGAGATCGTAAAATTCATGGTGCTCGAACGTAGATTTGTTGTGCTGAACATCCTGATGTCTTTCGAAAATGTTGGCATCGTCAATCGTTGGAAAAATGAATTCTGCCATGGGAAGGATCAAGCATTCGATCTTAGCCGACCAGCGCTGCTTTTTTGCGGGGTCGATAATTTTGCGCTATAAATAAAGGTCCCCCTTTCTGCAGTCTGCGCGGCGCACCGCCGCTTCTGCTGCAGAGGATAGACCGCGAGGCTCAATGTTCGGTTTCCTGACAACCGGTACGAAGGACGCAGCCGATCCGCTGGTGTCGGCGCGCGCCATTTCGGCATGGCTGCGCCAGTTGCCGGCCCAGGATGTCATCGGTCGCCAACAGCAGGTAATGCTTGCGTTCGACAGCATGCGTCAATCGCGGAAGCCAGTCGATCTCGCGCGGATTCAGGCCATCGAGTTCCTCGACGCTGCATTGGGGGCCGACCGGCGCCAGCTCATCAAGCAGTACGTCGAGAACCACGACAGCGCCCCCAAGCTGGCCGAGCGTATCTGGCAGGCCATCTACGACCTTTCGCAAGGCTTCATCTTCGCGTACCAGACGGCCCTCGAAGAAGCGCTGCGTCAAAGCGCCAACGCCCGCTGGAAGCCCTTTACGCCGCTGCTCTTCGCGCGGCTCGTCCACTACTATGGCACCGACGCCAAGCTGCGCGTGTTCCGCTACGAGCGCTGGATTCCGGGCAAGTGGATGGACCTTCATCGCACCTACCTGCGCGCCGCTGAACTGGGTGTCGAACGCCTGCCGGCGGTGATGCCCAGCGGCGGCCCCAACGCCACGCCCTGGACGGTCGAGCAGGAATATCTTTACGTCCTGCTGATCCACCAGCTCAACACCGGCAACATGTCGCCGCCGCAGCTCGATTGGGCGATGTCGCAGTTGCGCGCGTGGAGCCGTCGACTGCAGATGGACAGCGTGCCGCGTTCACCGGAAGGCTTCTTCGTCGACATCGCCGGCAAGACCGGCCTTGCGCGCCGCACCGGCAACGATTCCGGGTCGATGCTGCGCTACCTCGATACCACGCCGCTGGCCGACCAGCTCGAGCGCGCGACCGCTTCGCTGCGGCAGGCCGAACAAACGGACCAGGGCCCGGCCGGGCCCATCAATCAGATGCGCATCGCCATCCTTGAAAAAGTCAGCCCGGCGGTCTCACCCAACCTCAACGCTGAATTGCGCCGCGATCCGCGCATCGCCTGCGCGGTGGCGGCCAAGGTACGCATCGGGCTGTCGCGGATCTCGCACGAACTGATGCAGAAGGATAGCGACGCCCCTCTGGAAATGCCGGGTTCCGAGCAGATCGAGGTGTACGCCGTCGCCGAGGCTTCGCGTATGAAGCGCCGTGTGCCTGACGAACACGATTCGCTCGCCGCCAGCCTGTCGTCGTTCTCCGATCCGATGTGGCAGGTGAAGGACCGCAGCATCGCCGGCCTGCGCATCGCCGCGTCGGGCGGCATCGGGCAATCGCTGGCGCTGGGCGCGCTGGTGGCGGTGCGGCAGTCCGACCTCACCGATTGGGTGCTGGGTGTCGTGCGCCGGATGAACAAGGTCAGCAACGACGAGGTCGAGGCCGGCATGTCGATCATCGCCGATCGCATGGTGCCGGTCACGCTGCATGCCGTGCGCCAGCCCAAGGACGACATGGGCTTCGTCGTGGACGGCATCGATGTTTCCACGATGGGCGCGCGCTTTGATGGACTGTATCTCCCGCCGCCGTCGCGGCCGGACAAGCCGCTGGCCGTCAAGACGCTGATCGTGCCGACGCAGGAATACTCCGAGGGTCGCAGCGTCATCCTCACCACCGGGCGCTCCGTGTATACGGTGGCGCTGCGGCAATTAGTCGAGCAACGCGCCGATTGGAGCTGGGCCACGATCCAGATCGTGGAAAAGAAAAGCCGGCTGTAGCCCGACACCAATGTAGGCGAGGCTTTAGCCTCGCTGGTCAGGTGTCGCGTGTTGCCCGCGAGGCTGAAGCCTCGCCTACAGATTTACGTCGGGTGTCGCGTGTTGCGCGCGAGGCTGAAGCCTCGCCTACAGATTCACGACAAGTCGTCAATCTTGCGGGCGGAACTTCAGCGCCAGCGTCCTCTGGAAAAGATCGGGCCGTTCAGGTCGCGGCAGCGGTGACGACTTGAGGATCGCACGCTGTAGGGCATCGTCGTAGGCGCGCGATCCGCTCGACTTGCGCAGCGTAGCCTCGATGATCTCGCCGGTGGGCAGTTGCACCACGTCGAAGATCGCTTCCGGGTTGCCGGCAAGTTCGGCAGGCACGATCACATTTCCTTTCACCTTGGCCTGGATGCGGCGGATCCAGTCGGCTTCGGCCTTGGCGCGCGCCGAGGCCTCGGCGGCCGTCTGCGCATTTCTCTCGGCCAGCGCGCGCGACTGCGCTTCGCGATCGGCCTGCGCGCGCAGTGCTTCCGTCTCGCGCTGCTGGCGTTCGCGGATCTCGGCGGTGCGTTTTTCGTCGGCCATGCGGCGTTCCTCGGCCGTGCGCTTTTCGTCGGCCTTGCGGCGCTCGTCCAGTTTGCGCTTGTCGTCGGCCTCCTTGGCATCGCGCGCCTTCCTGTCGGCTTCCTTGCGCTCGGCCTCGACCTTCTTGCGCTCGGCCTCGGCCTCGACCTTCCTGCGGCGCTCTTCTTCCTGACTGGCCTTCAGCGCGATGTCGGCGGCCTTCGGATCGGGGCGCTCGACCTTGGGAACGGGCATCGGCACCGCCTTGGGCGCAGGCACGGGCGGCGTGGGCACCGGCGTTGGCGGAGGAACCACCGGAGGCGGCACGACGGGGGGCGGTTCAGGTGCCGGCGGCGCGGGTTGGGTGACCGGCGCCTTCGAGGGCGGTGCGTACAACTCGGCGGAAATGGCCTGCAGCGGCTTGTTCTGCCACGTGACGGAAAACACGATCACGGCAAGGAAGCCGAGCTGCACCGCGATGGCCAGCACCAGGGCCAACCACTTGCCCTTGATCTGGCGCGGCTGCCGCGGCCGTTCGGAGCGTGTGGGCACCGGGCGTCAGTTTGCCGGCGGTTTCGCCAGCAACCCCACCTTGCGCACGCCGTTTTTCTGCATGAGGTCGAGGAGTTCAAGCACGTCGTCGTAGCGCGCGCCCTTGTCGGCGGCGATGACGACCGGTTGCTCCTGCTTGCCTTGCTTGGCCAGGACACGCAACACCAGCTCCTCGCGGCCCACGCGTGCGGCGGGCGCGTTGGTGGACTGGTCGCGCAGCCATATCGACTTGTCGGTGCGCAACGTCACTTCAAGCGGCTGCACCGGTGCCGTGAGCTTGCTGCCCACCGATGGAAGTTCGATCTCGCCGGGGCTGACCAGCGGTGCGGTCACCATGAAGATGACGAGCAGCACCAGCATCACGTCGATATACGGCACGACGTTGATCTGGTTGATGGCTTTGCGGGGACGGCGCATGGCGGCTTCGCGGTGTCCTAGTTCTGCCGCTGCAGGATGTTGGAGAATTCCTCGATGAACGTCTCGTAGCGCGTGGCGAGGCGATCGACATCATGCGTGTAGCGGTTGTAGCCGATCACGGCGGGAATGGCGGCGAAGAGGCCGATTGCGGTGGCGATCAGCGCTTCCGCGATGCCTGGGGCCACGTTGGCCAGCGTGGCCGAGCTGACGTTGGCGAGGCCGCGGAATGCATTCATGATGCCCCACACGGTGCCGAAGAGCCCGATGTACGGCGATACCGAACCCACGGTGGCCAAGCCGGAGAGGCTTGATTCAAGCGTATCGATCTCGCGCTGGTACGCGGCCCGCATCGCGCGGCGCGCGCTGTCGAGCGTCACGGCCGACGAGGTCCCTTGCTTGCGATGCTTGGCGTATTCGCGGAAGCCGGCGGTGAAGATATGTTCCATGCCGCTGCCGGTGCGCGCCTGCGCGGTGCGCGAATAGAGCTCGGCGAGATCGCCACCCTTCCAGAAATCGTCCTCGAAGCGGTCGGTGTCGCGCGCGGCGCGCCGCAGCTGGAACATCTTGAGGAAGATCTGCCACCACGACCACAGTGAGAGCAGCACCAGCAGTGCCATCACCGCCTGCACCACGATGGAGGCCTGCAGGATCAGCGAGACGAAGGACAGGTCGGCGTGCACGTTCAAGTGATGCTCTCCAGGCGTTGCAGCAATGAGGCGGGAATGCGCACGGGCCGCCAGCGCACGGTGTCGACGCAGGCCAGCGTGACACGCGCGGCGGTGAGGACCTCGCCGCCGCGCTCGACCCGTTGCGCGGCGATGAAGCGGCTGCCCCCCACGTCCTCGACTTCGACCGTGACCTCGAGCCTATCGTTCAGCCGCGCGGGCCGCCGATAGTCGATTTCGCAGCGATGCACGACGAAGACCACGCCATGCTCGCGTTCGAACGCCGCCAGCGGGTGCCCGCCGGCCTCGAGCCATTCGGTACGCGCACGTTCCATGAACTTGAGGTAATTGGCGTAGTAGACGACCCCGGCGGCGTCGGTGTCCTCATAGTAAACGCGGACAGGGAAGCGAAAGGGTTGCGCCGGCATCACGCCACGGGGAAGAGGTCGGCGCCGACGCCCGACGTGGGCGGCGTCAGCCCGAAATGGCGCCATGCAAGTGCGCTGGCCACGCGGCCGCGCGAGGTCCGCTGCAGGAAGCCCTGCTGGATCAGGAAGGGCTCGAGCACATCCTCGATCGTGTCGCGTTCCTCGCCGATCGCCGCGGCCAGGTTGTCCACGCCCACCGGGCCGCCGGCGAACTTGTGCAGCACCGTGTGCAGCAGCTTGCGGTCCATCACGTCGAGGCCCGACGCATCGACATCGAGCATCTTCAACGCGGCGTCGGCAATGGTGCGGGTGACCTCGCCGTTGCCCTTGACCTCGGCAAAGTCGCGCACGCGCCGCAGCAGCCGGTTGGCGATCCGCGGCGTGCCGCGCGAACGCCGCGCGATTTCCTGCGCGCCATCCGGGTCCATCTTGATTCCGAGCAGCGCCGCGGAGCGCGTGACGATGCGCGTCAGCTCCTCGGTGTTGTAGAACTCGAGACGCGCGACGATGCCGAAGCGATCGCGCAGCGGATTGGTCAGCATGCCGGCGCGCGTGGTCGCGCCCACCAGCGTGAACGGTGGCAGGTCGAGCTTGACGCTGCGCGCGGCGGGGCCTTCGCCGATCATGATGTCGATCTGGAAATCTTCCAGCGCGGGGTAGAGGATTTCCTCGACGATAGGTGACAGCCGATGGATCTCATCGATGAACAGCACGTCGCGCGGCTCGAGGTTGGTCAGGAGGGCCGCCAGATCGCCGGCGCGCTCCAGCACCGGGCCGGAAGTCGAGCGCAGGTTCACGCCCAGTTCGTGCGCGATGATGTGCGACAGCGTGGTCTTGCCCAACCCGGGTGGTCCGAACAGCAGCACATGGTCGAGCGCCTCGCCGCGCCTCTTCGTGGCCTCGATGAAGATCGACAACTGCTCGCGGATCTTCTCCTGGCCCACGTACTCGGCAAGGCCGCGCGGGCGCAGCGCGCGCTCGACGACTTCCTCCTGCACGCCGGCCACCTTGGCGGCGACGATGCGATTGAGATCGTCGTTCTCGATCAATTTGAATGGCTCATGGATAAACCTTCGCGCTGCGCGCTCCGGGATTCGCCCTGCGGGCGGCCGTGCGGGCGAATTGACGATCCTTCGCGCTGCGCGCTCCGGTATTCGCCCTGCGGGCGGCCGTGCGGGCGAATTGACGATCCTTCGCGCTGCGCGCTCCGGTATTCGCCCTGCGGGCGGCCGTGCGGGCTCATGCCTTGGCCAGCAGTTTCAATGCCTGCCGGATGCCATCGCCTACCGCCAGGTTCTCGGGCAGCAGCTTGACGGTGGCCACGGCTTCCTTGTCGCTGTAACCCAGGGCCAGCAGCGCATGCAGGATATCGCTGGAGGCCGGTGGCACGCGATGTACACCGACGGCGCTGGTGAGATCGACGCCAAGCTTGTCCTTCAATTCAAGCATGAGGCGCTCCGCCGTCTTCTTGCCGATGCCGGGAATGCGCGTGAGGCGGCTTGCCTCCTGCAGCGTGACGGCCTGCGCCAGTTCCGCCACCGACAGGCCGGACAGCACGGACAATGCGGTGCGCGCGCCGATGCCGCTGATCTTGACCAGCTGGCGAAATGCGCGGCGCTCGTTGTCGGTGCCGAAACCGAAGAGCAGGTGCGCATCCTCGCGGACCACGAGGTGCGTGTAGAGGACGATGCGCTCGCCGGTGGCCGGCAGGTTGTAGAACGTGCTCATCGGCACGTCGACCTCATAGGCCACGCCCGCGACATCGAGCAGAAGCTGCGGGGGGTTCTTCTCGAGCAGCGTGCCGGAAAGACGACCGATCATGGTCGCCGATTATCGCATGGCACTACGCGGGAAGCGCCGCCAACCGCGACGGGACGTCCTCGAGCGAGGCCACGACCAGCGGCTGCATGGCCAGCAGCGCGGCGGAAGGCAGGTGCAAGTCAGGAACCATGATCGGCGTCATGCCCGCCGCCAGCGCCGCACGGACGCCCGGTTCCGAATCCTCGAGCACGATGCAGCCCGTGGCGGGTTGCTTCAACCGCGATGCCGCTTCGAGAAAGATGTCGGGTGCGGGCTTGCCGCGTACGACCTCGTCGCCGCCCACCAGCGTGGCGAAGCGTGGCAGCAGTGCGGTCTGCGCGAGCTTGGCCTGCGCGCGGTCGCGGCGCGTCGACGTGGCCACGGCCTTGGCAATGCCCTGCGCATCGAGCCAGTCGAGAAGGGCCACGAGCCCGGCCTTCACGATGATGCCCTCGCGCGCGACGATGGCGTCATAGGCGACGTGCCATGCCTGCATCAGCGCGGCGGTCGGGTAGGCGGGCCCGTAGTGCGCGTCAACGATCGCCTGGCAATCGCGGAAGTTGCGCCCGACCATCGGCTTGGTGAGTGCCATGTCGAACTCGACGCGCATCGAAGCAGCGGCGTCCACCCACGCGCGCGGCGCCAGGCGCTCGGTATCGAGCATCAGGCCGTCCATGTCGAAGATCACCGCCTGCGGGCGGCGCACGGGCACCGGCGCGCGCGTCATCGCAGCATGCGGCCGGCGCGGCGGCGGTTGGTGCTGGTCTGCAGGGCGCCGACACCGACGCTGCCGTGCGCATGGCAGATCGCGCAGGCCAATGCATCGGCGGCATCGGGCGAGGGAATGCCGGAGAGTTGCAGCAGGCGCTGCACCATCGCCTGCACCTGCGGCTTCAACGCGCGGCCCTGGCCCACCACCGCCTGCTTCACCTGGCCCGCCGTGTATTCGTGCACCGGCAGGCCGGCCAGCACGGCGGCGGCGATGGCGGCGCCGCGCGCCTGGCCGAGCAGCAATGTTGAATTCGGATTGATGTTGACGAACACCTTCTCGACCGCCACCACGTCCGGGCGCTCTTCGGCGATCACATGCGCGATGTCGCGCGCGATGATCCCGAGGCGCACCGGCAGGCTGTCGCCAGTGGCGCGGATGCAGCCGCTGGTGACGTAGGTAAGCGTATTGCCCTGCTGGACGAGGATGCCGAAGCCGGTGACCCGCAGGCCCGGGTCGATGCCGAGGATCCGGCGGGATGCGATCAGGCCCATGGGCGGAAGTTCAGACACCAGCGCGAGGTGCGCCGGCCCGCGGGATCACGATGGGGCTTCGTCGAGCAGCGCGGACGTGTAGACCTCCTGCACGTCGTCCAGGACTTCCAGCGCGTCGATGAGCTTCTGCATGCGTAGTGCCTCGTCGCCGGCCATCTCGACTTCCGTCGAGGGCTTCATCGTCACTTCGGCGAACGCGGCCGTGAAGCCGGCCTTGGCCAGCGCATCCTTCACGCCCACGAAATCGTAGGGGCCGGTGATGACCTCGAAGCTGCCGTCGTCGTGCGTGAGGATGTCCTCGGCTCCCGCGTCGAGGGCCGCTTCCATCAGCTTGTCCTCGTTGGTGCCAGGCGCCAACAGGATCTGGCCGCAATGCTTGAAGAGGAAGGCCACCGAGCCGTCGGTGCCCAAGTTGCCGCCGTACTTCGAGAACGCATGGCGCACATCGGCCACCGTGCGCACGCGGTTGTCGGTCATGCAATCGACGATCACGGCCGCGCCGCTGATGCCATAGCCTTCGTAGCGGATTTCCTCGTAGTTGACGCCTTCGAGGTCACCGGCGCCGCGCTTGGTGGCGCGCTCGATCGTGTCCTTGGGCATGTTCTGGCTCATCGCCTTGTCGACGGCGAGGCGCAGGCGCGGATTCATCGACGTGTCGCCGCCGCCAAGCCGCGCGGCAACGGTGATTTCCTTGATCAGGCGCGTGAAGATCTTGCCGCGCTTCGCATCCGTCGCGGCCTTCTTGTGCTTGATGTTCGCCCACTTGCTGTGACCGGCCATGAGTTTCCGCGGAAGGTTGGCGCCAAATGGAAATTATACGGGAAGGGGTCACCTCACGAGCACTCGAACCATGGCGCCCTGAGGGTGTTGGTGAGTGGCGACGTTCTAGCCGCCTGTGGGCGCCAGGCTGCGCACAACCAAATCACGCAGCCAGGTGAAGCCGGTATCGCGATGCGCACGCTCGTGCCAAACCAGCCGATACTCGAAGCCAAGTTTGGCCTCGCGCAGGGGAACGATGGCGAATCGGGCGTCTGAGGCCCAGGTGCGCGCTGCACGCTCGGGAATGATGGCCACGAGGTCGCTGGTCAGAACGACGTGCGCGCCCGCATAGAAGTACGGGGCTTCCAACACGAGCTTCGGGCCAGCAAGTCCGAGCGTTGTATACACATTGTCGGTCACCTGCCCGCGCCCCAGTGGGTAGCGTGGTGCGAACTGAGGATATGCGGCTGCTGCTGCGAGCAACTTCCTTGCGGGCAACCGGCTCATTTGGCCCAGTGGGTGTCCGGCGCGGCACACCAATACGTACCCGTCCCGAAACAGGCTGCGGACGTGCAAATCAGGCGGGATCGGCGCGTCGGCGTAGAGAGCGCAGTCGAACTCTCCCCGCTCCAGTCCGTCGATGGAGTTCTCGGTCCACGGGTCGATGCACAAGGCGACGGTCGCGGCTTCGCTGCGCAACAGCGGCATCATGCCGAGCAGAACGGTGGATGTGCCGTAGTCGGTGGACACAATGCGAAAACGACGTGTGGAGAGCGCTGGCACGAATGCCGCCGCATCGAATACCGCGTTGGCCGCGGCCAGCGCGCGCCGCACCGTTGGCGCAAGCTGCTCCGCGAACGAGGTCAGCACGTAGCCGCGCCTGGTGCGCACCAGAAGGGGATCGCCGAAGCGTCGACGCAGGTGTGCGATAGCCCGCGATGCGGCTGGCTGGCTGATGCCGAGGGCCTCGCCGGCGCGGGTAACGCTTGCCATATCCAGTAACGCGCGCAGGAATCGCAGCAGGTTCAGGTCGAACTTTTCCGGTTGGTCATCGACATTCGTTTTATGCATGTCCAACATTCTAGTAGATACCTTCCACGAATGCGTTCTCATGGGCATGCTGTGCATTCATTCCCCTGTTCCGGAGCAACTTGATGTCGACGATCACGCGACGAACGTTTCTGGCCACGACCGCTGCCCTTTCGGTCGGGACTGCGTTGCCTGCGGCCGCACAGGCATCCTCGTCCAGCGCTCCAAAGCGGGTACTTTTCGTGGTTTCGAACGAGGTGAATCCGGGTCCCGCCGGATTTCCTGTCGGCTTTTGGCTCGCGGAGCTGGCCCACCCGTACTGGGCGTTTCAGCAGCGAGGCTGGACGATCGCCATCGTCTCGCCCGAAGGCGGACGCGTGGTGCACGATGCCATGAGCGACCCGGAGGGTGGGCGCTTTGGTCCGCCCCAGGACTACTTGTCCATCGGATTCAAGCGCTCGCCGCGCGTCGCGCCGCTGCTTGCCACCACCGGCAAACTAGCCGACGCCAAGGTTGACGACTATGACGCTATCTTCGTGGTCGGCGGGCTGGGCCCGATGGTGACGTTCGCTGACAATGAAGCGCTGCACAGGAAATTCGCGGCTTTCCATGACAGCGGCAAAGTTGCTGCCTCCCTTTGTCACGGATCAGTCGTGCTGCTCAAGGCGCGCGGCGCGGATGGCAAGCTGATAGCGGAGGGGCGCGAGTGGACGGGATTCTGCAACGCGGAAGAAGACGTGGTGGACAAAGCCTACAACACCAAGGTACAGCCGTTCCGGATCGAGGACGAGGCAAGGAAGATTCCCAACACGCGTTTCGTGCAGGGCCCGGCCTACAAACCTTTCGCGGTGCGGGACGGCCGACTGGTGACTGGCCAGCAGGGCAGTTCCGGTGCGATGACTGCCGAGCTGGTGATTCAAGCACTGCAGGGTTGAAGGAAATTGCGGTGCGACGCTCGACGATGAACACTACGATGACCGAACAATTGACCCGGCGCTGACGATCCGCACGTTCCGAATCGCCAGCAGCGATTACGGTGTCTCGGCGGTTTCCTGACCAGCACGGCGCGGGAACGGGCGCGTAAGGAGCGCAGCAGGATTCTAGGGTCGCAGGGTCGGAGTTGACATCCACTTGTCGCATGTTCGGCATTCTCTAGAGGATGTTCACAGGATGCTGGCCGTCTGCGATGCTCAGACTTTGTGAACCACTTCATGGAGGTCGATGCGATGCCCACTGACCCAGCCAATGAGCACCGTGAGTTCGAGGCCGATTCCAACACCAACGCGGCGCGCGCGTCGACGCTGGGCCCTACACGGTCGAACGGGTGCTGACAAGGGCCCCTGGAAATCGATCCGGGACATGCTGCAAATCAATTCGCCTTTCACCCTCCGGATTGCTACCTTGACTCGCATGAACTACCGCAACCGCACCTCGATCGCCATCGTGCTGGCCATTGCCGCTTTGCTGCAGCCTCTGGCCACGCAAGCCCAAACTCGGCAAACGCCCTTTTGGACACAGGCGGCGCCCCCGTCGCTTGCCCGTCAGGAGCTTTACCCTGAGACCCTTGGGGGCAAGATCTACGTGGCAGGGGGCCTGCTGAGCCCCAATACAGGGTATTCGGCGCACGTCGAAGTGTACGACCCGCCCTCGGATGCATGGACAAGACTGGCGACGCTGCCGGAGGCCCGGCACCACATTGCGCTGGCGGCGACGGGTGGGTTGCTGTACGCAGTAGGCGGGTTCAGCGGTGGTTTTCCCAATTGGCAGGCACAAGCATCGGTGTACGTCTACGACCCGGCATCCAACCGTTGGCGCGACAGCGCGCCTTTGCCGGTCCCGCGTGCAGAGGGCGTGACTGCTGCTGTTGACGGCAAGATTTATGTAGTCGGGGGGCGGGTGCGAGCGACCGCCGAAGCAAGGCACTTCAATGAGCATTCGGACACCACTCGCAGCGAGGTGTTTGATCCACTCAGCGGCAAGTGGTCGCCGATTGCGGACGCACCGACGGCTCGCAACAGCGCCGCATCGGCCGTGATCGAAGGGAAGATTTATGCAGTGGGCGGGCGCCAGGCGCTCAAGCAGGCAGACGGTTCGCTGCGTCAGGTAAACCTTGCGAACCTGGAGGTGTACGACCCGAAGACGAACCTTTGGCAAACGCGCGCTCCGATGCCGCAGGCGCAAGGCGGCCTGGCAGCCGCGACACACGGTGGAAAGCTGTATGTCTTCGGTGGAGAACAGTGGGTTCCGGAGCACAAGGTTTTCGACAACAACTGGGTTTACGACCCGGCCACGGACCGTTGGCAATCGCTTCCGCCGTTACCAACCCCAAGACACGGCTTGGGCGCCGCCACCGTGGGTAACCGCATCTATGTCTTTGGTGGCGGCGCGAAAGTCGGTGGCGAGGCGGCCACTGCAGTTCACGAAGTTCTTGTACTCAGCGAGACGCGGTAGGTTGCGGGGTAACTGATCACCGTCAACGCAGCACGGACGGCGCCCGGAAGTGGTGGACGATGAGCCAACAAGACAATAAAGCGAGGGGGTTCGTTGCTGAATCGCCGCGAGTGAGCGCGGGACGGCGGCGGTGACCCTGGTCGCAGGCAGGAGCTTGGCCGCCCGTGGTCGCAGCTGCCGCATGTTCACGGGCCCCCGTGATGAGTGGCATCCAAGCACTGCATGGCGGCATGTTGCCGCCCGAGGAGTTGTGCCGATGAATTACCGAGTCCAGGTCCTGCTGGCCGCCATGGCCATTGCAGTCTGCGCCAGTGTCTCGGCCACCGGCCTGGCCGCTTGTGACTCCGGCCCCAAGTCGGGCTGGCAGCCGATTGAAAAACTGGAAAAGCAACTCACCGAGCGTGGGTGGACAGTACGGCGCGTCAAGGAAGACGGTGGCTGCTACGAGGTCTATGCCATCGACGACCGGGGCCAGCGGGTCGAGGCCTATTTCCATCCGGTAACGCTTGCGCCCGTCCCGACCAGCCACCAAGTGCGCACGAGTAAACACGTGGCCGGGTTTATGACATGCAGAAGGTGGATTCACCGCAAGGCACATGGGGGTGCGCGGTCTTTCCGCGGTTGCGCCGCGCGACCGAGTCGGATGCGCAAGGAGCGCGCAGCAGGCTCCAAAGGTTGCAGGGTCGTTGTTGGCATCCACTTGTGACATGTTCGGCATTCGGGAGTGAGCGTTTACAGGATGCTGGCGGTCGGCGATGCTCAGGCTTCGTAAACCACTTCATACAGGTCGATGCGATGCCCACTGCCCCATTCAACGAGCACTGTGATTTCGAGGCCGACTCCAACACCAGCACCCGAAAACGCGAACAACGGCGCCGGTTCCTGGTCAGCGCCTCCGCGATCGCTTTGGCAGGGCCAGCCGTGGCCCAAAGTCCTGCGCCCGCGACCCCAGCCCACCTGTCGGCCACACCCGGCGCAGCGTTCTCCACCCAGCCTTGGGACGGCGGCGCGCACATCGACACTGGGCCCTACACGGTCGAACGGGTGACTTTCAAAAGCGGCGGACTGGACGTGGTGGGAAACCTCTTCGTGCCCACTGGCAAGGGCCCGTGGCCGGCCGTTGCCGTGATGGGGCCGGTGGCATTCGTCAAGGAGCAGGCCCCGCTGCAGTACGCCTCACGCCTGGTGCGCGAAGGCTTTGCGATGCTGATCTTCGACCCGCGGTACCACGGGGAATCGGCCGGCGAGCCGCGGCGCTGGGAGAGCCGCCAAGCCAAGGTCGAGGATCTGCGTGCGGCGGTGACTTTTCTGGCAGGCCGAGCGCAAGTCGATGCGGGTCGAATTCATTTGCTCGGCGTGTGCCAAGGCACCAACTGGGTGGTGGAGGCCGCCGCCGATGAACCACGCGTGCGCTCTTTGTCTTTGGTTGCAGGCCACTACCTCATGCCCGAGACGGCGGCGCTCTACCTGGGCGGCCCCGAGAACGTGGCTCTGCGCATCAGCCGGGCGCAGGAGTCAAGGGCCGCTTTCTTGCGCAACGGGCAAGTGGACTACATCCCCATCGTCAGCCTGAGCGACCGCGATGCATTGCTCACGGCAAAGCCAATCCACGACTTCTACTACCGCTGGGCTGATCGCGGCCCATTCGCTGCGCATACGGGGTTGTGGGAGAACCGCATCACGCGCATGAGCGAGGCCGACATCTGGGGTCACCGCATCGACGAGCAACTGAGGCGGCTGAACCAGCCGGTGCTGATGGTGCACAGCGAGCGCGCCGCCACCGGGCCGCTGATCCCGCGCCGCTTGTTTGATGAGATCGCCTCGAAAAACAAACAGGCGGTCTGGCTCGAAGGGCGCAACCAGATCCAGTTCTACCAGGACCCGATGACCATCGACATGGTGGTGCCGCATCTCGCGCGCTTCTTCGGCCGCGTGGCGGCTTGACGCCACCCACTGTCCACCGGCAGGCACAAGCAAATGAACAAGCCAGTGAACTCAACCCGACGCGCCGTCACTCTGTCCAGCATTGCCATGCTTGGCTGGGGTGGCGCAGTGGCGACCTTGCCACGCACCGCGATGGCACAGGTGCCTGTGGATCTTGACTCCCGCGTCAAGGCCTTCCTGGAGCAACGTCGGAACACATGGAGCCAGGGCATCAACTACTGGAACGTGCGCTACGAAGATGGGCAAGCGTTGCATGACCTGGTGCTCAAGAACGGCTTCAAGCGGCTGCTCGAGGTGGGTACATCCACAGGGCACTCGGCAATCTGGCTCGGTTGGGCTGCCGCCAAGACGGGAGGTCGGCTGACGACGATCGAAATTGATCGTGAAAGGCACGAGGAGGCATTGCGCAACTTCAGGCTAGCCGGCGTCGAGGCCTTCATCGACGCACGCCTGGGCGATGCGCACGATCTCGTGCGGCAACTCCCGGGCCCATGGGATTTCGTTTTTCAGGATGCGGACAAGGATTGGTACTTGAACTACTGGAACGACTTGAAGGCGAAGATTGCGGCGGGTGGGTGTTACGCGGCGGACAACGTGCTGCGTCCTGCCTCCCGCGCAGTGACGCAGTTTGTCGACACGGCGAGGCGCGACCCGCTGTTCACCACGCGTATCGACGATCTTGGCAGTGGTGAAGGCGTGCTTGTCGCCTGCCGCAAGTCGATTCGGTAGCACCGTCAGGCCCAAGCGGTTTTGACATATTGATGCGTCATCAGTATGCTTTGATGCATGCGAACCACGATCCGCCTCGACGAACGCTTGCTGCGAGACGCCAAGAAGCATGCTGCGGACAATGGCACGACGTTGACGGCCGTCGTGGAGGACGCCTTGCGCGCCGCGCTGGCGCACCGTACCGACAAGTCGAGGCGCCGCCCCGTCCGCTTGAAAACGTTCAAGGGCGGAGGCGTCTTGCCGGGTGTCGATCTTGACGATTCGTCGGCGCTTCTCGATCTGATGGAAACCTGATTTGATTCTTCCCGACGTCAACGTGCTGGTCTATGCACACCGGGAAGAGTCAGCACATCACTCCGCCTGCCGGGGGTGGCTCGAAACGGTAATCAATGGCGATACGAGCTACGGAATATCCGATCTCGTGCTTTCGGGTTTCATGCGGGTGGTCACGCATCCCAAGGTGTTCAAGCACCCAAGCCCGCTATCCGATGCCATCGCCTTCGCCGCCCAATTGCGCGATCAGTCGAATTGCGTGCGCATCGAAACAGGACCACGGCATTGGGAAATCTTTACGCGCCTTTGCACCGAGTCCGGGGTGAAGGGAAACCTCGTGCGTGATGCCTACCTCGCGGCCATGGCGATTGAAGCAGGATGCGAGTGGGTGTCCACCGATCGTGATTTCAGCCGCTTCAAGGGGCTGCGCTGGCGACATCCGATCACGTAGCCAACAACGCCACGGGCGCAGTGGTCAGAGCACGCCCTGCTGCGCGAGGAATTTCTGCAGCACCTGCAGGCGCACGCCGGCGTCGTTGATCTCCAGCATGCTCTGCTTGATCGTCAGCGGCAGCGGCAGGAACTCGGCCATCCGGTATCCCACCCACGAGGCATCGTCATAATTGCGCTGCTCCGGAAAGTTCTGCGGGCCGACGCGCGCCGCGATCAGTTCGAGCAGGCGCGCCAGTGGTTGGTATTCCTCCGCCAGCGGCATCGCGGGCTCGTCGGCGAGCGTCGATACCTGGCCTTCCACGAGACCGCTGCCGGTCTTCGCGTGTTCACGGACCTGGAAACGCGCGCCGCCTGCCGTGGCGATCTGCAGGATGCCCAACTGCGGCATGTCCCAATCAGTGATCCGCGCCAGCGTTCCTACCATGGCGATCGTGGGCGTTGCGCCTTGCGGCGTCGCCACTTCCTCGCCTTGCGTGATGAGGCACACGCCGAACGGCCGGTTGTCGGCGATGCATGCCTTGGCCATGTCGATGTAGCGCTGTTCGAAGACCCTGAGGGGCATGAGGCCGCCCGGGTACAGCACGGTCTTCAGTGGAAAAAGGGGAAGGGTGTACGGCGCACGCTCGTGGCCGCGTTGGTCGAACGGCCACATTAGGTGTTCTCCGTGCCGGGCACCGGACCCGCGTCAGGCGCATCGCCCCAGCGCGGCACCAGCGCATGCGCTACGCGCAACTGGTCGAGCACGCGCGCCACGATGAAGTCGACCACATCCGCGACCGATTGCGGATGGGTGTAGAAGCCCGGCGCCGGCGGCAGGATCACCGCGCCGGCGCGCGCGAGGCGCGTCATGTTTTCGAGGTGGATCACCGACAGCGGCGTCTCGCGCGGCACCAGCACCAGCGGGCGGCGCTCCTTCAGCATCACGTCGGCGGCGCGTTCGATCAGGTTGTCGGCCAGTCCCGCCGCAATGGCGGCCAGCGTGCCCATGCTGCACGGACACACGGCCATCGCATCGGCGGGATTGGAGCCCGACGCCACGGGCGCCATCCAGTCCTCGCGCGCATACACGCGCAACTGCCCGTCGCTGGCGCCGTAGCGCTCGCCGAAGAAGCGCTGGGCTTCGCGCGGTTGCGTCGGAAACACGAGTCTGCATTCCTGCTTCGCCACGATCTGTGCAGCCGGTGAGTACAGGAGATGCACGCGGCATCCGGCGGCCAGCACGCATTCAAGGAGCCGCAGACCGAACGGCATGCCCGAGGCGCCGGTGAAGGCGATGGTGATCGTCGAGGGCGCGTTCATCGAAAACGTGCAGAAGGCGGTCGCGCCATGCGGGCGGCGTCAGTTGAGCTCGCGATGGCGCACCAGCACCTGCTGCCGGCCGGCGAACGCGCGGGCGAGGCGCTCGACGAGATAAACCGAGCGGTGCCGGCCACCGGTGCAGCCGACGGCGACAGTGAGGTAGTTGCGGTTGTCGCGCGCGTAGTCGGGCAGCCAGCTGGCCACAAAGTGATGGATGTCCGCATACATCCGCTCGACTTGCGGTAACGCTTCCAGGAACGCCACCACGGGTAACTCTTTCCCGGTCAGCGGTGCCAGCGCCGGCTCGTAGTGCGGGTTGGGCAGGCAGCGCACGTCGAACACGAGATCGGCGTCGAGTGGCACGCCATGCTTGAAGCCGAAGGATTCGAGCAGCAGCGTCAGCGTGGAGGGATCAACAGCGATCAGGTCCTTGATCCAGCCGCGCAGCGCGGCGGCAGGAAGATCGCTGGTGTCGAAGGCAAAGCCCAGTTCGCGCGTATCGGCCAGCAACTGCCGCTCGTAGTCGATGGCCTCGGTGAGCGTGCGCTGGTCGCTGGAAAACGGATGCCGGCGGCGGGTTTCGGAAAAGCGCTTGACCAGTGTGTCGGCCTTGGCGTCGAGATAGACGAAGCGTACGGTCCAGCCGGCGGCGCGTGCGTTTGCGATCGCATCGGCCAGGCCGGGCAATCCCGGACCGGTCTTGACGTCGAGCGCGATGGCCACGCGTCGCTGCCCGCCCAGCGCGAGATGCACGAGGGTTGCGGCAGTCAGCGGGACTGGCAGATTGTTGACGACGTAATACCCCGCGTCCTCGAGCGCGGCCAGCGCCACGCTCTTGCCCGAGCCCGATACGCCGCCGATGAGCAGCAGGTCCATCGGCCGTCAGGCCCCGTCGTCCATCAGCTTCTGCTGGCGTTCGATGAATTCCTTGGTGCTGTCGATGCCGCGCTGGTTCAGCACGAAGTTGCGCACCGCGGCCTCGACGAGCACGGCGAGATTGCGGCCGGCCGCGACAGGGATGGTGACCTTGCGGATGGGCACGGCCAGCACATCCTGGTACGTGGCGTTGACCTGCAGCCGGTCGAGCTCGGCGAAGGCCTCGTGCCCATGATCCTCGAGGTGGACGATGAGCTTCAGCAACTTGCGCGGGCGTACCGCGGTCTCGCCGAAGATGGTGCGGATGTTCAGCACGCCGATGCCGCGCACTTCGAGGAAATCGCGGAGCACCGCCGGGCAGCGGCCCTCGATGGTGTCGGGCGAAATCCGGAAGAGCTCGACGATGTCGTCGGCCACGAGGCCGTTGCCGCGCGAGATGAGTTCGAGCGCCAGTTCACTCTTGCCGATCGCCGATGCACCCGTGATGAGCACACCCATTTCGAGCACATCGAGGAACACGCCGTGCAGGCTGGTGGACTCGGCCAGCACGCGCGCGAGATAGAGCCGGAACACGTCGACCATGTGGGGCGACGGCTGCGCCGAGGTGAATAGCGCAATGTGGTGCTGGTTGCACTGGTCGAGCAGGTATTGCGGCACCTTCTCGCCGTTGGCCATCACGATGGCCACGAGTTCGGGCGTGAAGAGGCGATTGATCAAACGCTGCAGCTCGTCGTCCGCCAGGCTGCCGAGATAGCTGCCTTCCGCGGCGCCCAGGATCTGGACGCGAAACGGATGGATCAGGTTCATGTGGCCCACCTGGCCGACGGTGGGCTTCAACGCGCTGTCGCCGGTCAGCACACGGTTGCCGCCCTGACGGCCGCCTTGCCAGTGCATGCCCAGACGATCGCAGTTGTCGTCAAACAGGCGCTGCACGCTGACCTGGCGCATGGCCGCCTCGTCGCTCATCGAAGCGAAGGTGGGTCGCTTTGAAGGCGCCGCATCATGCCGCCGGTTCCCAGGTGCGAAACAGTGCGCCGAGGTCCTCGGCGCTGGTGGCCGTGGCCAGCCTGTCGCGGAATGTTCGCTCGGAAAACATCTGGGCCAGTTCGGACAGCAATTGCAGGTGGAGGTCGGTGGCCTGCTCGGGCACCAGCAGCACGAAAACCTGCGACACGGGTTTGCCGTCGGGGGCATCGAAGGCCACCGGCTGTCGCAGCCGCAGGAAGGCGCCGACGGCGGTGCGCAGGCCCTTGATGCGGCCATGGGGAATGGCGATGCCCTGGCCAAGTCCGGTAGACCCCAGCCGTTCGCGCGCGCCAAGGCTGCCGGCGATCATGGGGGCGTCGAGGCCGCTGCCGGCGGCAAACAACGCGGCGGCCGCGTCGAAGAGCCGCGACTTGGTGGTCACGTCAACGTCGAGCGCGATATTCGCGGCGGGTAGCAGTTCGGCGATCTGGTTCATCGGGGTGCACCGGGTATTGAACGATTCCCGGAATTGAAACGGCGGGCGGTCAATGTTGTTGACCCCCGCCGGTCTGGTCCGCGAAGGATTATACGCCCATCATTCCGCACCCGCAGGCGGCTGTGTTGCCGCCAGCTCGCGCTCGATCGTCTCGCGATCGATGCGGTGGGCGGAGGCTTTTTCCTTGTACTTCAAGACCTGGCGATCGAGCTTGTCGGCCAGTGCGTCGATGGCGGCGTACATGTCGGGGTCGATCGACTCGGCGTGGATTTCCTTGCCGCGGACATGGAGGTTGGCCTCGCACTTTTGTCGCAGCTTGTCCACGGACAGGATGACGTTGACGTCGATCACATGATCGAAGTGTCGATTCACACGGTCTATTTTGGCCACCACATAGGCACGAATGGCGGGAGTGACGTCAAGGTGGACACCGGTGAGGTTCAGGTTCATCAAACTCTCCTGTCACGAATGGGCTTTTGGCCCCGGTTTCGATGCGCAAGGGGGCGGCCACTACAGCGCCTTGCGCAGGTTGACGGGAGGAATGGACAGCGCCTCCCGGTATTTGGCAATCGTACGCCTTGCGACAATGATGCCCTGTTCGCCCAGCAGGTCGGCAATCCGGCTGTCGGTCAGCGGCACGCGTGTGTTCTCGGCGGCGATCAGTTGCTTGATCAGCGCGCGGATGGCGGTGGCCGACGCTGCCCCGCCCGTATCGGTGGCCACGTGGCTGCCGAAGAAGTACTTCAGCTCGAACGTGCCCCGCGGCGTGAGCATGTACTTCTGCGTCGTGACCCGCGAAATGGTGGACTCGTGCAGGTCGAGCATGTCGGCAATCTCGCGCAGCACCATCGGGCGCATCGCGACTTCGCCGTACTCGAAGAACCGCCGCTGCCGTTCGACGATGGCCTGGGTGACGCGCAGGATGGTCTCGAAGCGCTGTTGCACGTTGCGGATCAGCCACTTGGCCTCCTGCAGCTGTGCGGAAAGCTGCTGGTTGGACGATTCGCGGTTGCGCGTGAGGATGTCGGCATAGATGCGATTGAGGCGCAGCTTGGGCATGGCCGCCTCGTTCAATGACGCCGTCCACTGGTTGCGCACCTTACGTACGAGTACGTCGGGCACCACATAGTTCGCTTCGTCGCGCGAAAACTGTGAACCCGGGCGCGGATTGAGGCTGCGGATCAGCTCGCGCACGGACCGGACGCACGCTTCGTCGCAGTGGAGAACGCGGCGCAGCTTGGTGAAATCGCGGGCGGCCAGCAACGCCAGGTGACCGTCGACGATCTTCAGCGCCTCGGCACGGAATGGGGTGGACGCAGGCAAGGCCTTCAACTGCAGCATCAGGCATTCGGCCGGGTCGCGCGCGCCCACGCCGGAAGGCTCGAAGCTCTGCAGGTACTTCAATCCGATGGCCAGTTCCTCGGGCTCGATCGCGTCGTTTTCCGAGAAGAGCTCGGCGATTTCCTCGAGCGACTGGGGCAGGTAGCCGTCGTCGTTGAGCGCGTCGATCAGCGCGGCGATGATCTGCTGGTCGCGCAGCGGCACGTTCAGCACCATCAGCTGGCTGATCAGGTGTTCGCGTAGCGAACTGGTAGCTGCCTGCTGCGGCGAGAAGTCGTCGTCCTCCGCAGCGCTGCCGCCGCCCCAGTCGCCGTCGGTGGCGCCGCCGCCGAAGTCGGCGAAGTCGGTGACATCGGGAAGGTCGTCGCGTGAGGGCGCGGCGTCGGCCGCGGCGATGCCATCGCCGCCATCGCCGTCGCCATCGCTTTCCTCGCGCGTGGGACGTTCCGTCGTGACGGGGCCCGGCGCCGTGCCGGACACCGAAAACTCCTGCGGGGGTTCTTCGTCGCCGTCCTCGCGTTCGAGGAGCGGATTTTCCTGCAGCATCCGGTCCACCTCGGCGTTGAGTTCGAGCGTGGACAATTGCAGCAGCCGGATCGACTGCTGCAGCTGAGGGGTCAGCGTGAGATGCTGGGTAAGCTTGAGTTGAAGCGTCTGTTTCATCGCACCAGCGATTCACTCATAGCCGGAAGTGTTCGCCCAGGTAGACCTTGCGAACATCCTCATTGTAGACGATCTCGCCGGGAATCCCCGACGCCATTACGCGGCCCTCGTTGATGATGTAGGCACGGTCGCAGATACCGAGCGTCTCGCGCACGTTGTGGTCGGTGATCAGCACGCCGATCCCGCGCTCCTTGAGGAAGCCGATGATCTTCTGGATGTCCAGCACCGCGATGGGGTCGACGCCGGCGAAGGGCTCGTCCAGCAGGATGAAGCGCGGGCGGGTGGCCAGCGCACGGGCAATTTCGCAGCGGCGGCGCTCGCCACCGGACAACGATACCGCCGGGGCATCTGCCAGGTGGGAGATTGACAAATCCTCGAGCAATGCATCGAGGCGGTTGGACAGCGTATCCGGGTCGAGGTCCTGCAACTCGAGGATGGCGCGCACGTTCTGCGCGACGGTGAGCTTGCGGAAGATGGAGGCTTCCTGTGGCAGGTAGGAGAGGCCGCGCCGTGCCCGGCGATGGATCGGTAGGTGCGACAGGTCCTCGCCGTCGAGTTCGATCGAGCCGCCATCCGCCGCGACCAGACCGACGATCATGTAGAAGCACGTGGTCTTGCCGGCGCCGTTCGGCCCCAGCAGTCCCACGACTTCGCCGCTGGCCACGTCGAGCGACACGTCATGGACAACGGTGCGGGCCTTGTAGCGCTTCTGCAGCCGCGTGGCGCGAAGCTGGCTCAATGGTCCCCCCGAACGGCGCTGCGCGCCGCCCCCCCGAGGGGGCGATCGCCTTGGGGC
>Ga0163153_10002732_pt1 | contig 24897 bp, 18 predicted proteins | sample OliLakLV19MP6IB1_FD_148629 | JGI IMG/M metagenome (GOLD analysis project Ga0163153, IMG submission 148629) | Freshwater microbial mat bacterial communities from Lake Vanda, McMurdo Dry Valleys, Antarctica - Oligotrophic Lake LV.19.MP6.IB-1 | ecosystem: Environmental > Aquatic > Freshwater >...
GAGAATATAATTCAACTTATTCTTATCTGCAGAAGCGCTGAGGCTTTCCGGGGAATCTGGACTAATGGCTATAATCTGATATCCTGCTGCTAAAATATCTGGTTCGATAGTTTGAAGCTCGGCCAGATGTAAATTACAATACGGACACCAGCCGCCTCGGTAAAAAACTAAAATGCTTTGCTTCAGGCCTGCCAGTACCTGCAAGTCCACATTATTGCCCTTGATATCCAACAGGCTAATGGATGGAATTTTTTCGCCAATTAACAGAGGCGAGATGTCAGTAGGCTCTCGCGCCACAGTGATAGTTTGTGCTATCAGAGACCAGGCACTTAAGGTAAGTGTTACAGTAATAAATAGTAATCTCATGGTTATAGGTCGTTTGTATTTCTAAAAATATTGTCCAATCCCAATAATCCAACCGGCATTTTTATCATAGTCGTAGCCATAGTCAATTCGCAACATTGTATCAAAGGCTCTTTTATATATCAGGCGAACAACGAGACCTGAAAAAGCACGCATATTTTCGCTTTTACTAAAGTCATCAAAATCTCCCCCGGGTTTACGCCATGAACCAAAATCAATAAATCCAACGCCTTGTCCTGCTAATTTTTTTCCGTCAAATAGCGTATAGCGAAGTTCTGAGTTAATCACCAGTGATCCTGTACCCCTGTCTACGCGATTACCAACACCGCGTATGTTGAGATAGCTATCTAACACGAACGGAGCAAAGGGGTTGGAATCGTTGGTAGCGATTCCTATCCGCAAGCGATTGGCCCAGTTCAACCGATTGCCAATATTTTTAAAATAACGAAACTCATTAAACACTATGATAAAGTTCCTGACTTCATCCAGCGAATGGATAAATTCGATATTCAACTGGTTGTAAAAACCAGTTACCTGAAAGAAGTTATAGTTTAAATGATTGCTTTTGAATATTATTTTTGATAACAATCTGTCACCTTGAACAATCGCTGGAAATTCATCTGTCAAAAAATCACGTGATTGAAAACGCTCACTAAAAATGCCAATACCCGCGTCAAGCGTTTCCCTAAAAGAAAGAAATCTAACTGCGTTCACGTATCAGGTGTGGTTAGTATAATTGAACTTGGTAATACCACCCGGGGTATTTAGGGGTTCGATAGTAGCCCATTTAATTAGCGAAGATGTAATACCCCATTTTGAATTTCCTATTCGATCAGTAGAATAGTTCAGGTAGACCGAATGTCTGTCATAGTATTGATAATATGCAAAAAATTTATCGCCACGACCGCTAAAATTAAGACTTTGAATGCCAACTCTGCACCAAAATGTTTCTGCGGTTTGTCCAAGCGTAAGCACAGGCAGCGTATTAATCATTTCGACACAGGAAAACAATATTAAGATACCTTGCCTATCAGGTTTAACAATTGTCTTGACTTCCGCCAAGATGCCCAGGTTAAGTAACCTCTGTTCATCTTGTTTTAGGTTACCTGAATCGTAGGATTCGCCAATTTTGGACGTAAGGTATTGATGCAGGAATGTTGTCCTTGTGCGTGTTAAACCATCAAACCGGATTTCTGTGATCTTTTCTTGCGCTTTTACTAATTCGACTGTGACCAACATAATAAAAAAAATAATCCGTATCGATACCTTATCTTTTTCTCTCACTTTCACTGCTAGGGTTTCTCAAAGGGTACATCAAGAATCACCATTAGTTCATCAGCCAAACTTATACTACTTCCGCCTACCGCATAATCGCGTCTGTTCAATTTAAATTCTCCTTTAAATCGAGGGTTGCCATTGGATATTGCAAAGGTGAAGGGAAACGTAATTTCCTTTGTAATATTCTTAATAGTCAGTTTGCCGGTTACAATCCCCTCACTGGCGTTACTCTTTACTACTTTGGTAGAACTAAACTCAATAACGGGAAATTGACTAACATCAAAATAGTCCGACTTACGTAGATGATTATCCCGCATGCCAATACCCGTATCAATTGACTTTGCGTTAAGTGAAACTTTGAACTTAGTGCCTGAAAAATCATTTTCATTAAATTCAAGTGTTCCAGTTAGGCCGGTAAAAGAGCCGTCCACGGTGGAGCCAAAGTTTTTAATCTTAAAATTTACTTTTGCATCAGCATTGGGTATGTAGGCCTGCCCATGCGCACTTAGTGTAACAAAAAAAATACAAGCAATAAGGAACTGCCTCATTTTAATTGGTTTCTGATTTTCCAAATAATGACGAAAATTGCTGACACCAGATTAACACAAATTTAAACTCAGTCAAATTTGTACCGGCTGGTATTTCATAAGACTGCTTTCCGGTTGTTGACTTTAGTTTCCCTAAGTTAACAAACGAAGCAGCGCCAGAGGTTGTGCTTAAATATACCCGTAAGTCAGGGCCGTTACTTGATGAAAAATCATCTAAAAGTAACACCAGCTTTCCATTTTCATTATACAATTGAGCCACCCCGCTTACCTTGTAGTTATTGCTGCCCGTTAGGTTACCTTGGCGCAGTAAAGTCGCCTTTGTGGGGTCAAACGTATCGTTAACTGGTGCTGTCGGAGTGGCATCCTCAGCCCCACACGCTAACACGAGAACGGCAAGTAATCCAAAAATTATCTTTTTCATGGTGTGGTATTTTAAAACTGTTTTGTAATTCCGAGACTAAATAAACCCGCTTTGTTTCTAAACCTGTCGTTCGCTTCCGGAGCTTGTTGAATTTGTGTGTCGGTTGTATACTCCGTAAAGAGGAATTGATAGGCTATTTTTATTGCGAGTTTTTCATTGAAGAAATAGCGCGCATAAAATTCAGAATTTAACGTGCCCCTGTCATTATTACCTACTAGCAGAACATTAAAAGATGTTGGGTTGCCTGAGGTAGCCTCGCCTTGCGTTCCATTCAGGTAAGTTCCATTTTTCTTTGAACCAAGGGTAAATCCTAAAGCATCAATGTTAAAGCCTAAACCAATCTTTGGAGATAGCCTGTAACCCAGATTGACGGCAAGATTAATGGCATTAACCTGCGGAGATCCCAATAAAATAGAATCGGTCTTGGCAACATCGTTTGCTAAGGCAGCGGGGGCAGAGGAGTAATATTGGTTACTGCCAAAGTAAGAAGTAAAACGGCCACCCACACCAATTTCAATTTTTTTAGCTGTTCCTAGTTTCCAAAGATGAAAGTAATCAATTGAAATGCTGCCTTGGCTATTGCCAATTGCGCCAGTAATACTTCCATAGTTCACGGTGCTTGAAGTCTGCGCTGAAGTTGCTGCCACTATGCTAAAAAATAGAAGGAGGAAAATAAGAAGTTTCATAATTAAACGAGTTAGATGATAGTATCACTTACTAACTCGTATAGTAAAGCTTTAGTTTCTTCCAAACTTGTCTTGGCAGCGACAAAACTCCTGTTTGAACGAGCGCATTTTGCGCATGCCCATGGCGATAGACCATTGCCCGCATGGAGTCATTCATTTTTAATCCAGCATTATGCAATAGAAATGCATCCTAATGCATAGTCTGGGTCAATTTTTAATGCAACACTCCATTCATCAGAATAAAAACGGAGGGGGAACTAATAACTTCAAAAACTTGCATTGAGCTTACCCGAAGTGGAAGAAGAGCCACATTTTGAAAAAACTTCTTTTCGGGTGAAGAAGAAGATATTTGTTACGTTGGATACCGCCAGGTCAATAGCATGCTTTAAACTTTCAGAGGTTGATCAGTCGGTGTTTGTAGCACACGCTACCATTTACTCGGTGGCCAACAAATGGGGCAAACAAGGCTGGACATTGATGGAGTTAAAGAAAGTTTCAAAAAGTCTTTGCTTAGATGCGTTGCAAACTTCTTATTGCACGGTGACGCCTAAAAAGTTGGCTGCCTTGGTGCGAACTTCGGTAGAGTAATTCTTACCCTTATTCTCAATCCGTTGGTTATCGGATTTATTTTTCTTATGAACCCGTAGCAGTTGTCTTTGACTTTTCCAACTCGCATGCAATTGGCAATAATAACTCTTGGTGATATTATTGCACTTGCTGTTAATGCAAAGTTTGTTGGAATCGCGTCATTGTCAATCAATCTTTTTAATTTACCACTGTCGATTTTAGTTCTTCGGCTTTTTTCCTTCCTGCTTTGTAGTTGGGGTCAAGGTTAATAGCTTTATCGAGGTAAATTATTGTTTGACTTCTGTCTTTATAACCTTTATGTTGTTTTGCCCAAGCCCAATAAGTAAAGCTCATAATTTTCCAATTAGCATATTCTACATTTTCGTTTTGTTTTTTGATGATTGATTGAAAATCTAGTTTGGCAAATTTTCGTTTTGTGAAAAAAATCCAAGGTAAATTTTCAGCAACGCTTCCCCTTAAAAATTCTGGCAAGTAGCTAATGTTAGCATACTTATTTACTGCATCGTCAAACAACACAAAGGCTTCTCCAAGTAGTTTTAATTTTTTTGTTTCAGCTCCGGTTAATGATAATGCTGAAGCTCTGTAAGAAGCTATAAATGGCATTAATTCTTCGGTTGTTGATGGCGAATTAAATAACTCACTCAATTGGTCAAAACTTTTTTTAGCATAACCCTTGTATTCAGTTTTTGAAAGAAACGATAAGTTTAAAGCTGTTTCGTGGTAAATTATTCCAAGTCTTGCCTTGGTAAGCTCGTTTGGTTCTCTCTGAAATTGTAGCTCCACGTCTCTGAGTTTTACTTTCAATTCGGCTGTGTCAATAAGTTCCATCACATCATCTAATTGATGTTCAAATGTTTTCACTTTTGAAAAGTTTAAGTGCTGTGCCGTTAAGTAGTTTGTAATTGTCATTGCCGTAATGATTAAAGTTAAAATTTTGTATTTCATTTTTTACTATTTTAAATGAGATACAAATGTGCACTGGCAACAACCCTAAAAACGATGACTTAAGTTAAGACTTTTGTTTATGGAATATTCTGCTTCTAATTCGACTCAAACTTTCTGGACTTACGCCTAAAAAATTGGCAATATATTTTTGTGGAATTCGCTGAAATAGGTCGGGTTGTTTTTTTATTAAATTTTGAAATCTTTCTTCTGGCTTGTCGGATGATAAAGACATTGCAATTTCAGTAGCTCTTTGTGCAACTTCCTCAGCCATAAGGCGCCCAAAGGTTTCGTATTTGCTACATTCTTTATAGAGTTTATGAAGGTTTTGTTTGTTGATTAGAAAAACTGCTGTGTTTTCCATTGCCTGCAAATTCATTTTTCCTACTTTGTCGTTAGTGAAACTTTGGAAGTCTGTTACCCAGGCATTGTCAAAGGAAATATCGCAAGTTTTCTCTACTCCATCTTTAATGTGAAAATGCCGGATAGAGCCGTACGCGATAAAGGCAATGAAATCGCAAACTTTGTTGTTTTGATGCAGGAATTCTTTTTTCTTTAAAGTACTTTCTTCAAAATAGTTGTCAATAAGTTCAAGTTCTATATCCGAAAGTGGTACTGTTTGTTTGCAATATTTTTTAAGTTTGTCGTACATCTTGAGTCGCTATATAAATAACTGCCAATATCCGGATAAATTTAGTTACAGGTATATTCTAAATGTCCGGTATCCGCTGAATTGCCAGAAAATACCAGTTATGTTTTGTGCATCTTCGTAGATAAAATCTCTACTTCTTCTCAACCACTTCAATATCTAACTGCTGTATCAACGCTTCTTTCTCGGGTGTGAGCGTAAAAAATATTGATACGTTTTTCTTCTTGCCTTCCAAAGTAAAACTTCCACGCAGTTGATTTTGAACAATCAGTTCGGTGGTTTTTATAATGCCGCCTGCTTCTTCAAAAACTTTTTGAGTGGCGGCCGTTCGTCTTTCAAGCGATTCATCTAAAAAGAAATTCTCGGCAAAGATTTTAGTTTCAGCTTCATTCCAGTCAGGCAGTAACTTAACTAGTTCAGCCTGCCTCTGTAATAATATTTCTGTTGGTGCCAAAGCTCTTGGCTTTAATCCCGCAAGGGAAATTAATGTATCTAATGTAATGGCATTAGCGGCACTGGGTGCTCCATACGTGTGATTACTGAATGACACAATGCCAATTCCATACTCAGGATAGATGCGCCACTCGCTACCAAAACCCGGTAAGCCACCACTGTGCGAAATGCGAACCACCCCATTACAATCTTTCCGCCAACCCAATCCGTAGCCATACCCAACTGCAACCGGACAGTTCTCGCCACTTCGTGTTTTTACATCCGTAAATAAATTATTGAAGCGCCAAGGCTGATGCATTTCACGAATCGAACTTCTTCGAACAGGACCAGTCTCGGTTTCGTTTCGGGCTGGCCAGGCACTTAAGTGGAGAGCTATGTATTTACTAAAATCTTCAATAGAACAAATTAATCCGCCCATCGCGCCATAGGCACCATCGTGCAAAAGTGGAATGGACACCCATTGATCGGTTTGCCATTCGTACCCAAGTGCCAGTTGATCGCCAAGCACGTCATCATATTCCCATTTGGAATCATTCATGCCAATGGGTTTCATAATATTTTCGGTTATGTATTGTTGATAGGGTTTGCCCGACACAATGCCAATGATTTTACCAAGCAACGCAAAACCCAGGTTGCTATATTCAAATGTCACTCCGGGTACATTCGAAAAGGAAATTCCTGCTGCAAGTGTATTCAATAACTCTTCATCGGTGGCATCTAATTGCCGATCGCCCCACGGATTGTCTTCGGGAAAGCCAGCCGACATGGTGAGCAGATTTTGTATCGTGATTGGTGGGGCATCAGTAGTAAGTGCTCCGGCTTTATTTATTTCAGGAATGTATTTCGAAACCGGATCGGTTAAACTCAACTTACCTTCATCGCGAAGTTTTAAAATTGCCATTGCTGTAAAGCTTTTACTCATCGATGCAATTCGAAATAATGATTTAGAAGTTGCGGCTGTGTTATTAGCCAGGTTGGCTGTGCCAACACTATTTGAGTAGATCAGTTTACCACCGGCCACAATGCCATACGCGATTGCCGGAAAATGATTTTTCTCAGCATAATCGTGATAGATTTTATCAACAATGGGGGAGAGCGCTTGCAGTTTTACAAACACCGAGGTATCAGAAAAATGCGGTATTGAATAACGCTGCGTAGATTGAGCAATTGGTTCGCGGCTTTGTTCGTTTGTATTGGTTTCTCTGGATGCCGGTGAGGTGCAGCCCATTAAAAGAATAATGGGTAAGGCGAATAGTTTGTTCATTTTAGGTTATTGGGGTAATCATTAAAAGTAGGTATTTTCTAGTGGGTTTACTGACTGGCTTCTGATTTTCTATAAAACATTTTCATAGGTTTGTTGTAGTAACCCGCCTTCGTGCGTTAGTTTCGCAATCAATATCATTAACATTCTATGTCTGACTCCCGTTTATTCAGAGCTGCCAACATTAGTGTAATTCTTGTTGTGGTAATAGCTGCACTTCTTTTTTTTAAAGATATTTTAAAACCACTAGCGGTAGCGTTGATGGTGTGGTATATTATTAGGGCGTTGCAAAGTTTTATTGGAAGCATAAAAATAAAAGGCCACAAGGCGCCCCGTTGGCTAAGTGGTACGTTGAGTGTTGCATTTATTTATTTAATTCTACAGATAACTATAAACCTGATAGTAGAAAACCTGACTCAGATATTAACGAATTACAAGACCTATCAGCAAACTTTTGAAATCTTTTTTCAAAATGCGAGCGACTTCATTGGGGTTTCTGATTTGAAAACGCGGATGGTGGGAAGCCTTCAGGGAATAAATCTTCAGGCTTATCTCAATAGTATATTAAGCAGTCTTACAACCATTTTAAGTAATTTAATCATCGTATTAATCTACCTTGTTTTTTTGCTACTGGAAGAAGTTTCCCTCAAGAAGAAAATGGCGAAACTTTTTAGTAATGCGGCTGCCCTAACGCGCTTTCGTGCAATCAGTGATCAAATCTTTACGTCTACAAACAAATACATTACGCTTAAAACTTATGTGAGTTTACTAACGGGCGTATTGAGCTATGTAGTTTTAATAATCATTGGTGTAGACTATGCATTTCTTTGGGCCTTCCTGATTTTTCTTTTCAACTACATTCCTTATGTGGGTTCTTTGATAGCCACTGTATTGCCGGCTCTTTTTGCAATTCTGCAGTTCGGATCGTTCTGGCCATTTTTATGGGTGCTGGTTTTTGTTGAAGCAGTGCAGCTTGTTGTAGGAAACTATATTGAGCCCAAGATTATGGGTAAGTCACTTAACCTAAGTCCGCTGGTGGTGGTGATTACACTTTCCTTCTGGGGCTACCTGTGGGATATTCTGGGGATGGTTATTTCTGTACCCATTACTTCAATCATGTTGATTGTGCTGGCTCAGTTTCCCAGTACGCGAAATATTTCTATCATGCTTTCAGAAAATGGCGAGATCGATGATTTGGTTGTAAAGAATTTGCCACAGGAAGAGAAAAATTAATCTGCATCTTTTACACAACGATAACCGGTGTGATTCATACCTGTATCATAAGATGAACCTTATCGTCCGCTTAGTTTATAATTACTGCTGTATTCATAACTGCATAATAAAAAACCACCTTTCGAAACGTGTTTGATAGCATAAATTCTTCACGGGATATCCAAACCATACCCCCTTTTTTTACAGGTGTATCAGAACCAATTTGAGTAGAAGACTCAATGGTTTTAGTGCTAGAAGAACTAATTGATGCTAGCAGAGTGAGTATGACTATGTTTGAATAAGTTTTTCATACTCGTTAGTTATAAACAATTATAGTGGGAGCTCGCACAAAAGAACCCGTATTTTTTACTCTCAAATTTTGTTTGAATCCAAAAACAAATTGATTGTTTCCGAATTCATCATTAGGAATAAACGTAGCTTTTAATTCTATCGTGCCGAAGATAAGGTTTTCATTGCGAGTTCTTAACCCTGCACTAATGCCCACAAAATTATTTCTTCGGTCTTCACATGTAACACACCGGGTAGTAGCCAGATCGAGTGCGGTAAAGGGAGCAAAGCGAAACCCAAAAAGTGACCAGGGAGTAAATAAAACGGATTCTGTATGAACAGCCAATCGCTTATTAGCCTTGAGGCTATCCGTACTAAATCCTGGAATATCTTTGCTGCTCAGGGATAACCAATCGAGCACAACTCGATTAGCCAATTGGGTATAGGTAGTAGAGATTGAATTTCTCATTTTGTATTTTCCGATTTGCAGTAAGCGGGTGTTGTATTTTATTCCGCCATCAAATACTTTGTCTTCCATCTGTTTGTTATATAGATAACCGCCTGCCTGAAAGTTGAAGGTATAGAAATCTCCTTGCTTGTTGGCAAATGAGTAACTTACATTGAAGCTGGTATACGTTCTAGCTCGTTCAACCTCTTTCACATAACCACCTGTAATTCCCAAAGAAAAACCATAAGGAACATCTTCGGTTCTTCCAAATCCAAAAATATATCGGGTTTTGTAAAAATTCTGTCTGTAAAGACTGAATTCACCAAGGTAGGCAGATGCGTTGTTATAAGTTAATGATTCCTTCAGAGCAGCTTGATCAGCACGTTTATTGAAGTAGTAATCGTAAGCGCGAAAGGCCAAGAATTGCCGATTGCGTATCTGTGCTTCTTTTTTTATACCGATGTTATATCCAATCCAGGTATCAACTATTTTATAACCATAATCAATGAACGCTGAATCGGGTTTTGTGAATGAATTCTTGCTCCAGTTACGACTGATTTCTAAACCCCCAGCTATTCTTGAATAAGAAGATACCAGCGGACGGGAAGCTCTGGCTATGAATGCATATTCATTCTCTTCACCCAAACTAAAGCCTGAATTGATTTGCGTATAAATCATCTCAAGATTTGTTAGACTCCCCAGGATGCTGCTTTTTTGAAAGACGGCAGAATAGCCAAATTTTGGTTTGCGATCTTGGTCAAGCAGCATCGTAAATCCAATTCCTTGACCAAGCCCACCTACATTCGCATTGTAGATACTTACCCTGGGAGCGTTAGGGAAGCTTCCACCAGCGGTGGCGCCAAGACTAAACACATCTCTGGTTATAACAGTCAGATCAACAGAATCGGTTCCTTCAACGGGTTCAACTACAATGCGACTATCAAGAATAAAAGCTTTATCTCGAAGGAAGCGTTCATTGTCTGCAAGTTGAACAGGATTTAAAGGTTGATTTGGTTCGATAAAAAGATGCTCGCGAATAGTTCGCTGGCGGGTATCTGTATGAATGGTGTTGGCTACCTTAGCAACCGTATTCATTACTGTCTTTTGGCTATCGTAAATAGATCTTTCAAATCCTATTTGTTCGATATTAATGTTGCGGATTATTTTGCCTGCGAACTTTTCATAGGTATCAACACTTTTAACATTAACTATAGTGTCGCCCGGATTTGTTGAGATAAATTTCATTCCTTCCTTGAACGCCCTTTTATGGATAGGCTCTTTATCAATTGAATCTTTCTTTACCTGTGCATGAACCTGCAAAGCAATCAGTACAGCCCATAAAAAAAAGATGATTTTTCGCAATTGAAATTAATTTCTTACAAAGATCACATTTTTTGCTAGCAATGATTATTAACCTTTGTTCAGGAGTATTTTAATTATTAATTTTCTACTCAAACTGATATCAGACTATATGAAAAAAATCGCGATACTTTTCGCTGTCTTGTTAATGAGTTGCGGTGGCGTTAAGATAAAAGGAGTCACCTCGGCTAGTAATTTTGCTCTATCAAATTATAAGACATATAATTTCTATGAGGTGGATGCAGAAGGTGATGCCCTAAGCGACAATTATAAAGAAAATCTTGAATTGGTTAAGACAGCAGTTTCAAAACAAATGGTGTTAAGGGGACTCACCCAAACTTCTGGTAGTCCTGATTTATTGGTGAATATTGGGGCAGTAGTCTCGGAAGAAATTCAAACACGTGAAACAAGTTTTGCTAATCCGGCCGATCGCATGGCATACATGGGTCAAAGAAATTATAGCTGGCAAGTGAGTGAAGTTGAAGTTGGCAGATATCGTGAGGGCAGTGTTACATTAGATTTAGTTGATAGCCGATCAGTTAAGTTATTATGGCAAGGTTCGGCCGATAGCATATTGCCTACAAAAGAGAAAAACCTTCCAGCACTCATTGACTCAGGGATAGCAAAATTATTTGAGAAGATTAAGTAAAGATAAAAGGCCCTGAAATCCAGAGCCTTTTTCTTTTGAATGACTATTTTAAATACCCTATCGAACGGCAATGCCGAAGCCGACATTCAACATGTTATACTTTGATAAAGTATAATCTCCATGAAGTGTAAACACAGCAAACTTCAACCGGATTCCTCCGGTTGCCCGCACTCCTGTAGTCGAGAAATCAAGGTTTACTGGATCAGTTGCATCTACAGTACCATCTTCATCCAAGTCATAGGTTCCTTTCATGGCTAAGTTTGATTTTGCAATATTATAACCAACACCACCATACACAGTAAGGACTGAAATTTTCTTAGAGATTAAAACTTGAATGGTTGTAGAGTTAAATTCTATTTCAGCACGTTGATTTGCTCCCGCTGTTGCATTTATCTTTTGTTCAGCCTTCATGTGGGTATAGCCAACAAATGCAGAAAGATCAAAAGGAAGCGCTTTTACGCCCGGTATATATTGTTTTACATCATGCATAACACCAATTCCAAAAAGATTAAATTTTAAATCGCCTGCGGTTAGTGTAGGTGCGAATCTTATTTTTAAATCAAACCCCTTTGGAAGCCCAATTCCTAAATTATAAATGGGTACAGGTAATGCATTGGCAATTTTTATAGCATTTTTTAAATCGAGACCGGGTGGGCCATTAAATGGTTGGTTAGTACCTACTTGATATTTAGAGGTTCTATCAGGTCCAAAAATGGTCGGTACGCTGGCACTACCCGTTTGCTTATCAATCGGCATATTATCATACTCTACCAGTTTTACATCTTTTAATTTAGTATTGTCCACTAAGAAGAACTGATCCCCGGTTGGCACATAAACAAGCGTTGCGCTAACTGTAAAATCAACGCCCAGCGTTTTGTGAACCTTTGCCGTATTATACCAGCCTTGATTTAACCCGTTACCGATTCCATTCATAACTGGTGTTACATAACCCTCAACGAGATAGCCTGCATCTTTAAGGCTTCCTTTAAGGATGTCGCCAATCCCATCTTGCGCATAAATAACATAGGGTTTGCTTGCAAGGCTTAGCAGCAGAATCAAGGCAATAGACTTGTAAATTTTAATCATAAAGGGTTGGTCAATTGTTGAAAAATACGTATCAATTCTAATTTAGCAAAATTGGTAAACCTATTTTAAGCAAGTTGACAAGAATTGAACATTTCGGGAAAGATAATAGCCCTTTATAGAAACAAACAAAAGCCTGATCGCATTGATCAGGCTTTATAAAATGGCGTTCACTAATTCTAATTGCTTTTACGGATGTCGACTCTTCCAAACACAATCCCTTTATTGATATAGGAAGTGCCTGTTACATCTATTTGCGGCTCACCGAAAGCACTAATTCGCACTTCATCCGAAGCATTTACAGTCAATCTGCCTTCGCCATAAATAGTTGTTGAAACGGTTGAGCTGGTAAGCGCGCGGGTATTGATTCTATTTTCGCCATAAAGTCTGTAGCGTTGATGGTCGGCTCTTCCTTCTTTGATTTTTATTTTATTCTCACCGTAAACAACAGCTTTTAATTTTTGCGTGTAAAGCGACTCAAGTGTTATTTCAGCTTCGCCATATACTTTGAGCTTAAACTTTTCATTCTCTAATCGGGATAAGCAAGTAACCTCTTGTTCACCCCGAACTTCCAGAGCTTTAAGATATGTATAGGTAACGAAAGCAGTTACTTCTGCATGACGATAGATGCTCATCTTGGAATTATAATCATACGTGCGTTCTTGCTTTTCAAAAATGCGTGCATTATCCAGGTAGAGATGGAGCTTACCATTGGTTACTTCAATATTTATCTTCCCTTCATCAATTCGTTCGTACTGCACCCGAATTGATTCCCGATCGCCTTCTTCTAAAATCAAATTAATTTTTGGAGATACAACAATCTGATCGAATGACGGCAGGTCTTTTTTAAATTCCTGAGCATTTGAAATACTAATGCCTATAAATAAGGTTATCAACGTGATGGCTATTCGTTTCATGGCTGGTTTGTTTATTTGAGAGTATGACAACTCATTGTGCCATTACCCCCATATACACGTTGATTTTTTTTTGAAATCTATCCAATTTCTTTAAAATAACGGTGTAACCTGCATTTATTACTATTACTCGCTTCTCAAGCTATCAACCGGATTTATAGATGCAGTTTTGATTGCTTGTGAACTAATAGTAATAAGAGCAATGAAAATAGTAGTCAAACTTGCCAACGCAAATACCCAAGCATCTACTTCGATTTTGTAAGCGAAACCATTTAGCCATTGGCTCATTCCATACCACGCAAGTGGAGTAGCAATCAAAATGGCAATCAATATTAATTTTAAGAAATCGCTTGCAAGTAGCTGAGTGATATTGGCTACACTTGCGCCCATTACTTTTCGTATACCAAATTCTTTAGTTCTTTGCTCTGCTGAGAACATAGCAAGGCCAAGCAACCCCAGGCACGTAATGAAAATAGCAAGAATAGAAAAGTTCAGCACAATTATACCAGCCTTTTTTTCACTTTGGTATTGCTTATTTAACTGTTCGTCTACAAATCCAAAACTCAACGGATTCTCTTGATCAAACTTTGAATACAGGGCTGGTAGGCGCTCAATCAAATTTTCAACTTGACTTGCTTTTACTTTTACTAGCATAAGGAAGTAGGGTGTTTTTGCTTGATAACGCATTATTAATGGTTCAATGGGAATGTGTAGTGGTCGAAAATGAAAGTCGGCTAGTATTCCAACAATTTTTCCTTTGGCACCCCAGAAAGTTACTTCTTTTCCAATGGCTTGTTCATTTAGCCCCATCGCTCTTGCGGCAGATTCATTGATAACGTAAGCGGATGAATCCGATTTGATGTCTGCTGAAAAATTTCTACCGTGTAAAACTTTCATATTCATTAGCGGCACCAGGTATGGATCTGCATTGAGTTGGGTAATGGTTAGGTCATTTTTAGTTGGTTGACCTTCCCATTCGATATAGCTGGAATTATTGTTGTTTACCAGTGTAGATGTTGTGGCCGCAGCTGAAATCACTTCGTTTTGTTTGAGCAATTCTTCGCGAAATGCTTCCTCTTTTTCCGTCAAACTACCGTTTAATGTAACATACATCAATTGATCTTTGTCGAAGCCCAAATTTTTATGCTGAACAAAGTTTAATTGCTGATAAATGATTATCGTTCCGATCATCAATATCAACGCGATACTAAATTGAGCTACTACCAATACTTGTCTGAAATTTTTGCCAGAGTTTTTTGCATGTAGCCCCTTTAACACTTTACTGGGTTGAAACGAAGAAAGGAGCGAGGCTGGGTATAAGCTTGCGAGCAAGCCTGTTACAGCAGTAATAACTAAAAATATTATGAAGAAAAGTAAACTGTTAGAAGGCATTATCAACTCTTTTCCAATCAACATATTAAAATAGGGCAATACCAGATCAATCAAGCCCCTGGCGATGAGTGCTGAGCATGCGATTATTAAAACGGACTCGCCCAAAAATTGAGTAAAAAGTTGCAAACGAGTTGCACCAATTGTTTTCCTGATACCTACTTCTTTTACTCGCTTGGAAGATTGCGCGGTTGACAGATTGATAAAGTTAAAACAGGCGATGATCAAAATGCCGAGTCCAATTATTCCAAACACGTTAATGTAGAAGAGACTTCCTTGTTTAGTCCAATAATCATATTGTAGTGGGTGAAGATACATTTCGGTGAGCGGCTGCGTGCTAATGTTAAAACCGGCCTGCTTATCGTGATCGCGTAAAACATTCTTGATTTTACTATTAAACTCAGCGATATCGATAGTTGGCTGAAGCTGAACAAACGTATTGAAATTGTAACTTCCCCATTGGTACGTCCATCGGTCGTTCAATAGGTATTGAAAGGAAAGCAAAAAATCGAATTGTAATGATGAATGGTTCGATGGATTTTTCAATACGCCTACTAGTGTCAGATTCATTTCATTATTTAGTGTGAACAGCGTGCCAATTAAGTCCTTCCGTTTTTGCCAATCTTCTCCAAAATATTTTATAGCCATGTTCTCTGTAATCAACAGGTCATTAGGCTGCATAAGTGCTGTTGTTGAGTTACCAGTCACTAACGGATAGTCAAACATCTTTAAGAAAGAGTTATCGGTAAAAAAGATTTTGTCTTCCTGAAAAAGGTTATTGCCTGTTTTTAAAGTACCGCTCCATTTCCCAAATCGAGCCGTATTTAAAATCTCTGGGAAGTTGTTCTGCAACTCAGGTGCAAGTGGCCCAGGAGTGACCGCACCAATGGCGGGGGAGTTGTCTTGTTGAGTGGTAATTCGGTATAGCTGTTGGGAGTTTACGTGAAAGTGATCATATTTAAATTCACTCCAGGCATACAGTAAAATCAACGTGCTACACGTGATCCCCAGCACCATACCCACTATATTAATACTGGAAAGAAAAGGAGTTCGTACAAAATTTCGAAAAGCAATTTTAAAGTAGTTGCGAAGCATGAGGAAGTTTTTCTATTGTATATTCATTGATTATACCTAATTATTACTCTTTGTTGGTTTTCAGTAAATAGAACCACTTTACTCACTTCTTAAACTCTGCGAAGGATTAGCTCTTGCAGCGCGCATTGCCTGCGTGCTTACTATTAAAATTGTTAGTACTAAGGCTACAAGACCGGATAGCGGAAACACCCATAAAGGAACTTCTATTCGTATGGGGTATTGTTTTAAGAAATCTGTTGTGGCATACCACGCAATAGGCGTAGCAATAACAAATGCTATTATTACTAATCGTGAAAAATCTTTGGTCAACAAAATCATTAAACTAGCCACGGAAGCACCCATTACTTTTCTGATTCCAATTTCCTTAGTTCGTTGTTCTGCTGAAAATGCTGCCATTCCAAATAGGCCAAGACACGTAATGAAAATAGCTAACACCGTAAATGAGGCTGCCAAATCGCTAATCATATTCATGCTTGTGAATTTCTTTTCAAACTCTTCATCGGCAAAGCGATATTCAAATGGATAGTCGGGATTGTATTTTCTGAAAATATCTTCGATTTTCTTTAATGAGACGGCAAGATTATTACTTTCACCCTCTTGAAGTTTTGGTAATCGCACGGTAATGGTTGTAGACCAAGTTGGGTCCATCGTCATTACTAACGGACTGATTTGTGTGGAACCAGAACCCATCAACACATCATCCATCACCCCAATGATATTCCATTGCGAACCCCACATTTGGATCGTTTGTCCAATTGGTTCCGTAAGGTTAAGTGTTTCAATGGCAGTTTTATTTAAGATAATAGCAGCTGTATCACTTTTAAAATTTTCGGAGAAGTCGCGACCTTGTAGCATCAGGATGCCCATCGTTTTTGTATAGTCATATTCGGTAGCTATGTTGGTAACCTCTACCCGCTGACCAGGCAACATGCCAGGCCATGAGTCCACCGGACTTGAAGCAAAAATATTGGTAATAGGACTGTTTGACTTACACACAGAAATAGCTGCACCTGTATTAACCAGTTCTTGTTTTAAAGGTGTAAAGTTTTTTTCAATATCACTCGTACTCCATATCATCATCAGATTTTCACGATCATATCCTAATTCACGACCTTTTAAATATTGGATTTGTTTGTAGATAACTATCGTTCCAATAATTAGTAAAATTGAAAAGCCAAATTGAACGGTAACCATTACCTGGCGTGGTAGACTGGCATTTTTACCTGCCACTAATTTTCCTTTCAACACTTTAATAGGTTTGAAGGAAGAGAGATAAAATGCTGGATAACTTCCGGCTAATAAACCGGTTATCAAAACTAATCCTATACCGAGGCTCCAAAGTATTGGTGATGCATAGTTAATAGTAAGATGTTTGTTGATGAAAGTATTATAAAGGGGTAGAATTAATTCCACTAATACTATGGAGAATATAAAAGCAATAGCAGAGATCATAATAGACTCCCCTAAAAACTGAAGGATGAGTTGTTTGCGATTTGAGCCAACGCTTTTTCGGATTCCAACTTCACGCGCACGATGTTCAGATCGGGCGGTAGCAAGATTCATGAAATTGATGCACGCAATAATCAAGATAAATATGGCAATGCCCGAAAACAATTGAACATAGGTGATTAGGCCACCCGATTCTTTACCATTTTCAAAATTATTGTGTAAGCGCCAACGATTCATGCCATGGAGAAAAATTTCTCTTTCACTTCCTTCTGGATGATTTTTCTTAATAAGATCACGAATGGTGTTATCAACGTCTGCTTTATCAACCCCTGGCTGCAATTCCACGTAAGTGAAAAATGCATTGTTGTTCCAGTTATTTTTTGCATGTTGAATCCAAACTGAAGTTGCTTCGAAGTAAGTAAAGGGAAGGAGGAAATCTACTCTAAAAGAGATGTTGCTTGGAGGATCAGCAATAATTCCGGTTACTGTAAGCTCTTCATCATTCTCAATTTTCACCTGCACCATTTTGCCAAGTGCATCATCGGTTCCAAATAAGGCTTTGGCAGTGGATTGAGTTAAAACAATAGAGCGCGGATTGGTAAGAGCAGTCTCAAGATTTCCATAGATCATTTGAAAATCAAAAATCTCAAGAAAGGATTCGCTTACATCCAATCCATTCTTATTGATTTTGCGATCGCCAACGGTAAGTAAAGCTGTTTGATTAATTGTGATAGCTGCATTTTTGATACGACTGTCTTGTTGTTGAAGTATTTCAAATAGTGGCAATGGAATGAATGGGCGGGTACTAATTCCACTATCTACTTTGCTGTTTTGCTTTACCTGATAGATTGCATCATACTTTGAAAAGTACGTATCAAAGGTAAGTTCATCAGCCACCCATAGCAGAATGAGAATACTGCAGGTAATTCCTATTGAGAGCCCAACAATGTTGATAAATGAGTAAACTGAATTTTTAGTCAGATTGCGGATGGCGATTTTTAAGTAGTTGCGTAGCATAATAGTTTCGTTTTTGAAATATTTTTATCCTCATGGATGCTGGTTATTGGTTGTCAGTATCCGGTAACCAGTTACCGGTACCAAGTTTTCATTCGCTTCTTAAACTATCTACTGGGTTGCTTATTGCAACTTTTATTGCTTGTGATGAAACAGTCATTATAGCAATCAACATTGTAATAAGTCCCGTGGTTAAAAAAATCCAAATAGTGATTTCAGTTTTGTATGCGAACTCCTGCAACCAGATATCCATTACCCACCACGCAATAGGTGACGCAATCAGGATTGAGATAATGACCAGGATCAAGAAATCTTTTGAGAGAAGACTTGTAATCTGCGAAACACTTGCGCCTAATATCTTTCGGATTCCAATCTCTTTAGTTCTTTGTTCTACTGTAAACATTGCAAGACCCAAAAGACCCAGGCAGGCTATAAATATTGCCAGAAAAGAAGCCGAGGTAAATAATTGCGTGTATTGCTCTTCAGTTTGATATTGACGATTATAATTATCGTCTACAAAGAAAAATTCAAAAGGATTACCGGGAAAATACTCTTTATATATTTTTTCGAGATGAACTATATTGTCTTGAATGTTGAGGGTTTGAAGCTTTACAGTAAAAAATCCGCTCGGCAATTGAGGTACAAAAACAATAGGTGAAATTGATTGACGTAGCGACAAATGATGATAATCTTTTATCACACCTTTTATTTCATATTGTTTCTCATTCCAAGTAATTCTTTGGTCAACGGCTTCTTCGGCTGACGCAAATCCGAGCTGTAACACAGCTCGCTCATTTAAAATTATCCGATCTGTATCTTGCCATTTTTTGCTACAATCTTCCAATGAAAAATTTTGACCAGCCACAAATGGTATTTCATATGTCGAAAAAAAAGAATTATCAATGTATGCAATTGAGTAGTTTAGTTTTGAATCTTCAGGCAGTGGATTTAATCGGGTGATGCCTGAAGTTGAATAGTTGTAACCTTCGGTAGGAACACTGGCTGACGCGGAATATTTTTCAATAAAGTTTGTCTGACCTAGTTCATTTTTAAAAGACTCCTTCCTTTGCAGATAGGTGCTGTCTTGACCTAGTTGAGGGCCATTAATTACGAGCAATTGTTTGACATTCATACCCAACTCTTCGGTTTGCATATACCTTAATTGCTTGAACAGAATAAAAGTTGACGCAATAAGTATAATTGAAATACTGAATTGAAACACGACTAGCGTTTTGCGCAACGCAACTCCGCAAACAGATTTGCTGAATACTCCCTTAAGCGTTTGCGCAGGACTAAAGGATGATAATGCGAATGCTGTGTAGGCTCCGGAGGCAATTGACCCAATTAATAAAAATAGTAAGCCTAGTACCCAAAAAGAACTCTCTGCCAAACTAGCTAGAGAAAGTTGCTTGCCTATAATCTGATTAAAGAATCCCTGTGAAAGATTGACTAAAACGAAGGCAAGAAAAAATCCAATCAGGTTGAGAAGTGATGATTCACCTAAAAACTGACCCATCAATTGGAATCTATTTGCACCAACAACTTTTCTCACACCAACTTCCTTAGCCCGTTTCAGCGCTCCTGCTGTTGATAGGTTGACATAGTTAAACCAGGCAATGATTAAGATCAGCAACGCGACTGCGCTCAACAAATAGATGAATCCAAGATTACCCGAGTGTGGATAGTAGTCATCTAGTGAAGCGGCTAGATGGACTGTTTTAAGTGATTGAAGTCGTACTGTAGTTTCATCATCGGGTTGAATTCGCTTTTTGTACTCATTTATTTTGTTTTCAAAAAACACAACTTCAGTTTTAGGCTGTAGTTTTAAATAGGTGGTGAGATAGGATGATGTACCTTCTAAATTTGCCCAGTCACTTCCGTGTAGGTTTGCCGGATTTGCTAAGGTTTCAAGTGCGAGGAGGATATTAAATTTTAGATCTGAATTCTCAGGGAAGTCTTTAAAAATAGCCGTGACAGTAAAGAGGTTTTCTCCAAACTCATTTTTAATGGTTAATACTTTACCAATTGGATTCTGATCATTAAAATATTTCTTTGCCGTAGTTGTTGAGAGCGCAACCGTACCCGAATTTTTTAATGTTAAAGCATTGCCTTGTTCAATGGTAAATGAAAACATTTCAAAAAAGCTACCATCTACAAAGCCTACGCTTGTTTCTTTAAATGATCTAAGTTCCTCACCTTCTTTGAAGGTAACAAACCCATTTCCTACATTTTCTGCAACGCGGCAGAACTTATCAATTTCACCAAATTGTTGCTTGGCCAATGAAGCCAACACGGGTGGTGTATAATCCCATACATCACCTTCTTCACTTTCATTGATTACGCGATAGATGTCTGGTAGGTTTTTATGAAACTTATTAACGCTGGCTTCAAAACTTATGTATTGCAAAATCAAAATGAAAGCCGCGACTCCAAGTGATAATCCGGCTATATTAATAAATGAGAAGACCGGGTTCTTCATCAAACTTCTAAAAGCAATTTTGAAATAATTATAGAGCATGAATTTTTAGATAATGTTTTAAGATCAATTGATTCGATATTTTAAATTATTCACTTCTCAAACTATCTACCGGGTTGCTTATAGCGGCTTTAATAGACTCAAACCCAACCGTAAGCCAAGCAACTATAAACGAAATGAATCCGGCCACCAGAAATATCCAGGCATTTAGTTCAATCCGATAAGTAAACGTATCGAGCCACTCGCGCATCATGTAATAACTTACTGGCGCAGCAATAACAAAAGCAAGGGCAACCAGTTTTATAAAATCTGTAGTAAGCATGCTTACAATGCCTGCCACCGATGCGCCCATAACTATAAAATCTGTGGTAAGCATGCTTACAATGCCTGCCACCGATGCGCCCATAACTTTTCTAATACCAATTTCTTTGGTTCTGCGTTCGGCTACGTAAATGGACAAACCATACAATCCCAAACACGATATGATAATGGCAATGGAAGTAAATATGGTAATTATCTGTGCCATACGCTCGTCTGATTCATATTGTCGTTTCACATACTGGCTCAGCAGCACACTTTCAAATGGTGTGTTGGGATTGAGTTCCTTCCATATTTTTTCAACCTGATTGATAAATGAAGCATAGTTTCCGGCAGCGACCGATACCGTCATGGCAATGTAATCTTCCTTATCTGCGGGTATGGCAAAAATCATCGGACTGATGGCTTCGTGAAAAGAGAACTGATGAAAGTCGGAGACTACGCCAATGCAATGTAATCTTCCTTATCTGCGGGTATGGCAAAAATCATCGGACTGATGGCTTCGTGAAAAGAGAACTGATGAAAGTCGGAGACTACGCCAATAATTTCATGGTGCAAGGTGTTTCCGTTAATATCAGTAAGAATAAAGGAGCCTACTGCTTCATCTAAAGGTATCCCCAATTGTTTTAAACTTTCTTCGTTTACGATTACTCGTTTTTGCAAATGCTCAAAACGTGAGGAGTCTGTTTCATAGGTAAAATCGCGGCCTGCTTTAAACGTTATGCCCAATGTTTTGAAATATTCTTCATCGGTGTACACCACAAAGTGATGAATGGCCTCTTGCATGGAAGTGCCAGGTTTATACAATGAAAAATCACGGAGGGTAAATGTAGCCGGTAAGCTTGTAGAGGCAGATACATTAACCACACCGCTAAGTGCTTGTAAATGGTTTTTTGTTTGTGCGTATGCCTTCTTTGCTTCAAGTGTGCGCAAAGGAATGGTTACATTATAGTCAGGCTCGAAGCCTAGTGACTGCGACCGAATGAAATCCATTTGCGAATAGATTACAGCAAGGGAAGAGATAAGAGTAATGGAAATTACAAATTGAAAAACCACCATGGCTTTTCGTAACCCATTATGTCCTCCTCCTCCAAGGTGTTTATTCTTCAACACTACAGCAGGCTGAAAAGAAGATAGATAGAAGGCTGGGTAACTTCCGGCAAGTAAACCGGTAACCACAGCAACGAGGGATAAAGCACTAGCCAAAAAGAAAATGTTGATACCGGAAAGACTCAGTTGCTTTTGTGTAATATGATTAAAAAATGGAAGGGAAACCTGAATGAAAGCAATTGACAATAGTGTAGCGACAATTACCAATACAATGGACTCACCCAAAAACTGACGCGCCAAACTACTGCGTGTGGCGCCCATCGTTTTGCGCACACCTACTTCACACGCACGTTGACCTGACTTTGCTGTAGTGAGGTTCATAAAATTAATGCACGCAATCAGCAAAATAAAAATGCCTATCGATGACAAGATGTACAGATAGGTAATGTTTCCCTTTGGACTAAGATCGCTTAAGTATTGCGAAGAAAATAAATTGATGTCGGTAAGGGCTTGGAGGTGCAGTGTTTTGTTCATGCCTGTTTCCTTCAATTCTTTGCCACCGTTTTTTTCTAAGAGTTCGGCCAGTTTAACTTCTGTTTGCTCAAGGGAAGTGCCGGGGCGCAATCGAACATAGGAATAAATAAAATTTTGCCCGGCCCAAGTGGTAATGTTATTGATCCATTCTCCCCAGCCACGGCTGTTCATACTCATATAGAAATCAGCATCTAAATGCGATTTTTTTTCAAGAGGTTTCAGCACACCATCCACACGAAAAGTATCCATGCTACCACCGCTGGTAATCACAATCAATTCATCAATGGCTGATTGATTCCCGAAAAGTTTTTCAGCTAAGGGAGATGTGAGAACCACTGAAGATGGGGCGTCTAAGGCAGTCTCTGCATTGCCCTCCTGAAAAGCAAAATTAAAGACCTGAAAAAAAGTAGAATCTACTAAATATCCTTTTTTCTCGTAAAACGATTTGTCATTATACTGTATGAGGTGTTGCTCTACTTCTGGTGGGCTCACTACGCGCGTGGCGTTTTCCACTTCCGGAAATTCTGCGAGCACGCGCATCGCAATAGGAGGTGAAGTGCGCGGGTTATAATGTTCACCATCGTTGCTATTGAAAAAAGAAGTGATGCGATACGTTCTGTCGAAACCGCTAAAATGTTTTTCGTAACTCAGTTCGTCATTCACGTACAAGGCCAGCAACACACAGCATGTTATGCCAACCGCAAGCCCCGAAATGTTAATTATGGAAAATGCCTTGTGCTTGAGAAGATTACGCGTGGCAATTTTTATATAGTTGCGTAGCATTGGATTTTGGGTTCAGAGATTTTTGACCTTCTATTTCCAAATCAATGCCAAAACTTAAATAGCCTTCAATCAAATTGAAAGCGGGTTTTGGAGTGTAAGGTGATTTCAAATCCGAACGAAGTAGTCCGATATCGATCAATTTGAATGTTCGTGATAGCGCAACTCCTTTTCTCGCTCGGCATCTTCCTTTTCACGCTTAATGCGAACCTTGGCAGGTGGCCCTACCATAATAGGAACTCGCTCTACTTCAACATTGGCAAGCTCCAATCCATACATTTCTTCTGTGGAAAGGGAGTGGTTTTTGATAAATCGATAGCCTTGAATGATAAAGTTATCGAACGTTGAAATCTCACTATCTACCGATGCTAATGAATGTAACATGATAAACTTAAAATCGGCCGGCATGCTGTGCTTCTGAAGCGAATCGTAATGACTGGTTAAATCAATCTCAGCAGACTCAGCCATGTCGTGCAAAATTTTGTTGAATAAAAGATTTACCCGATGGTCTGATTTGAATCCAAGTTTAATCCGAACAAAAAAACATTTCTTGGGTATAATAGTATCAACCGAATACTTTGATGTGTACGGACTATCAACTGTATCAACGTGTACAAACCAATAAACATCAGCACGTTTGGGGCGCTTTTTAAAAATTGAATAAATAATATTTGAGTCGATGTAGCGCTTACTGTTAGCCACTGCCATGTAAACCAAGTTGGTGGCCTCTTTTGGCACCGAAGTATCATTTTGTAAATCCTGAATGAGAGGCACGTAGTGTTTTAAGTCCACAAACTCTGTATGTCGGTCTCTTAATATTCTTGCCCGGAGCAGAATAAACATCATCAGGAAAAACACACCAGCAATGGAGAATGAAAACCAGCCACCATGACTAAACTTACTTAGGTTTGAAACCAGGAAGGCGCCTTCAATGGAGAAGAAAGTAAATGCAATTAGCAATGTGCGAATGGTTGATTTTTTTGAGGTAGAAAAATAATACACCAATAGCGAGGTAGTCATCAGCATATCAAACGTGATGGCTAATCCGTAAGCCGATTGCATGGCGTCTGATTCTTTAAAGTACAACACCACCATGATGCTCCCAAACATCAGAATCCAGTTAATAGCGGGTAAATAAATTTGTCCCTTCATTTGTGAGGGGTGGCGCACGCGAGTAGCCGGCCAGAGTTTAAGTTTCATGGCTTCGTTCACTAACGTAAACGTGCCTGAGATCAGTGCTTGACTGGCTATAATAGTGGCCATTGTTGCAATGATTACCCCAAAGAATAACAAGAACTGCGGTATTATTTCGAAAAAAGGAATGGCTCCGTCTAATTTTGTTCCCTGATGTTCGAGCAGCCAGGCACCCTGACCGAAGTAACTGAGCAGCAAGCAAACCTTTACAAAGCCCCAACCCAACCGGATGTTTGACTTTCCGCAATGACCAAGATCGGAATACATAGCTTCTGCTCCCGTGGTACAAAGAAATACGGCACCCAAAATCCAAAATCCTCCGGGATATTTAACCAGGAGATTATAAGCATAGATTGGGTTTAAAGCTTTTAATACGGAAATATTTTCAGTCAGGTGAAATAATCCTATTGACCCGATAAATAAAAACCAAATTAACATTACCGGACCAAACGTTTT
>Ga0163153_10002734_pt1 | contig 24874 bp, 37 predicted proteins | sample OliLakLV19MP6IB1_FD_148629 | JGI IMG/M metagenome (GOLD analysis project Ga0163153, IMG submission 148629) | Freshwater microbial mat bacterial communities from Lake Vanda, McMurdo Dry Valleys, Antarctica - Oligotrophic Lake LV.19.MP6.IB-1 | ecosystem: Environmental > Aquatic > Freshwater >...
GTGTTGCGCATGGTGTGTACGAATATAATAACGGGAAAAGGTAATAATGATTGATTACGACAAACTTAAGATAGCCCACACGATAGCCAGCAAAATTCCAGGCGGTTTATTTATTTGTTATTTTTATTCACCAGACCGACTTGAGTTTTCATTTGTAAGCATCGAGCACGAGTATTACGGCACGAAAAACATAGATGATGCAATACTTAAGCTTACCGAGTTAGCAAAGCCAAAGCCAAAGTATGCGGTAAACTCGGTTGTCTATGCGTTAGACGGTTTTAATGGAATTATTGAAGTTAAAATAGTCAGATCATATGTAACGGGCATAGATGAGACCATCAATATTTATGTTACAGATCTTGGCGCTAGTTACGCTGAATCAAAGCTATATCCGACCCGTGAAGCCCTTATCGAAGCTCAAGTTGAACACTGGCAAAAAGTACGCTGCCAAGGCGGTGGACATGATTATGCTACCGACTCATCAATATGCATCTATTGCGATACAATACAGCATTCACAGCCCACCGCCACAATTAAAGGCGGAACGTTAGCCTTAAGCGAGTTCGAAACCGTAAAAGTCCGAGGCGTTGAGCGTGCAGTATCCGAGTTTGATTCTGGGCATGAAGCGTGCCCTCACGAGCGTGATGAAAACGAACGATTAAGAAGTCTTGAGAATGCATGCGGATGGACTATTCTTTATCCGTGCAAACATTGCAAGGAGTACTATTTATGCGATTAGATGATATTGCAAATTTTATGTTCCCTTGCATGATACTCGTGGTTTCTGGTTGCGTGACAATTTTAGCAGTTGCTTTTACATACTATATTATAAAGGAGTTTTTTTAGATGCACCGACTACTAAAATGTTTACAGATACGTGATTCTGGTATACGTGTGCCAGTCAAACTAAAGTATGATTTTCAAAATTGGACTATAGGAACCGAACAAAAAGAACTCAATTATGAAACAATATACAGTGCGACTCTAATTTACGGCGTAGAAGTAAGAGTGTCAACCTTGGTTGAACAACCAGAGGCGTATATAAGAGAAAGGCTACGAATAGAGCTAAGCCACGAGCTTTATGGAGATGCTAGTCAACTAATAATTTACGCTTTAAACGCGCTTGAAAGACAAGACTTTGAAGGCTTAAGGGAGATTTTGTTCAATATAAAAAATGAAATAGATGGCACACGCTTGGAGTATTATTGATGCAATGGTATAGCGTTAATCTAATTTTGCCAGGGCAGTTTACGGGTTATGTTATTGCTAGGGTGCTAAACGCCGACAATTGCCAATTTATTTATCAAGCCCTTTATCGTGACGGCGTGTGGGAATTCTGGGATGAAGAATACTGGCCTAGTAATCGCGAAGGTTTTAGGGTGACGCATTGGACGAACATGCCGAAGATAGGGGATGGCAATGGCATAGGGAAGAAAGCATATTGTAGATTGTTTGGTCACGACTGGCTGTGTATTGTCGGGCAACACCACGATGATACTTTATGCAAACGATGCCAAATGACACGGAAAGAATTGGGAGAAGGGTTTGAATGAATGACTTTACAAAAGACGAGCTGGAAAAGATAGCTTACTACGTGTATATTTCTGGTGATTTAATACACGTATCTCGCCATGATATTTTGCTTAAAAAGCTTCATTCTATGATCGATAACTATTGCGAGCATGAAGCAGACGAATTTGAAAATTTAGATTTTTGTAAAAAATGCGACGCGAGGTTTAGATGATAATCAGCGAAAAACAGGTGTATGACCTTATGGATTGTGCGCATGGCTTACTTAACCGAATGATCACTCATAATGAATCACCGTTTTGCATTGAAGAAGTAGAGATGATACTCAATGAAATTCGTGAACAGCAATCAACGGAGCTCAAAGAAATTACATGAACATTACAATAACAGACTTTAACGATATTGCTTTCTGGGCTTTTAGATACGCGTTGGGTCGCAAAACCTATGCCGTAGGCAATATAGTCGATATTTTGATTCGTCATTCAGAATTTATTAATTTATGCGAAAAGTCAAAAATGATAAGTGAAATTGATAGGGCGATAAAAGAAGGAAGAGCTGGCGCGGATTGCGATATGGAAGACTGGAACAAGCTTAAGATTGCGCTTCAAAACATTAATGAACAGCAATCTACAGAGGTAGAGGAATGATAATCAGCGAAAGACAGATACATTATCTCATGGATTGCACCCAAATCTTACTTAACCGAATGGTTATTAATAATGAGTCACCGCGCTTGACTGGAAATGTAGAGTTGCTGCTCGATGAAATTCGTGAGCAACAATCAACGAAACTAAAGGAAGTAAATTAATGGACTTAAGATTGCGCTTGACGACCTTCAATGCAAATAGTATCATTTTTTAAACATTGCATGAAGTCCAGGAGGTTATCATGGATGAGAAAGTGGAAACACATATCAAAGAAACAGTTAAGCTTGGCGCTGAAAGTTGTTGTTGCGCTGCTTCATCCGCCTGGTGCAAATTCAGCTTCTTTCGATCAAAAGACAATACATCAAAATCTGAAAGTCACCAATCAACGCCTACACTGCCAAAAGATATAAAAATATGAATGAAGATGAAAGCATTAAAAGATGCATTGAGATCTTTATTCTTTTTGAGAAAAATTATAAAAGCGCAAACATGCTTACTCTTTTTGGTGTAGCAAAATCACAATTTAAAACTTATGAAGACGTTTTGCGGTATATTGAAAATATGCGCAAACATTAGTAGTTTTTTAAGTATGCTTTTATGACTTCTATCGCAGCATCAAACCCCCACACTGCAGCGCACATATAACCGCGCTGTGTTTTCAAGTTTAAAAACGCTTCTTGTTCTGCTGTTACTTTATTTTTACCCACTTTTAACTCAATCCATAGACCGGCATAGTCGTCAATTGGGATCGCTAAGAAAAAATCAGATACGCCGCGCTTTACGCCCATCCGTTTAAGTGTTCGTCCTGTTTGTATAGAGCATTGCCGCTCATTCGCAAAATGATGAAAGTCATTCGTTAGGCTTGGATATTGATAATTAAACCAATTGACAATATTTATATGCTCCATCTGTTCGGGCTGCAACGCCATTTATCATCCTTGTCTTATCATCAAAGCTATATCTTTAGCTCTGCCATGAACCTGTGTCGCCCACTTGCTGTCCAATGCCTCTATAGACGCCTTTGTATAGTCTTTAACGATTAGAGCCGCTATCATACGCTTAAAGCCTAGTAGACGCGTTATGCCCATGTTAAAACACATATTAAACAATGCATTTTTTACGTTTTCTGGCTGGCTTGTGTACCATGTAAATTTTGCCAATTGCGTTTCGCATCTTTTTATATCATTTGATAAAATAAATTCAGCTTCATCTACTGTGATTCCAAGGTAGTCTAAATTATGACCCCAGCCTATAGTTAGTTTTCCTACAGTATCCAAATAAGGTTTGGAGCTATACCCTTCATGTTTTTTAATCCATGGTTTTAGGTGATCCATTATCAGTCTCCCGGCGACAAATCTATATCAATCCCTTGAGTTTTTAAAATAGCTTCTGCGGCTTGCTCAAGGACACCATCGGCTGTCCGTGTTATTAAGAAAGACCCCAACCCCACGGCGAATGCTGCTCCAATAATTGCTATTTTTATCCATGAAAATTTCATTGCTTCATCCTTTTGCAAATAATGCGCCCACCAAGATGAGCGCAGATATAATTAAGCCGCAAGTCTTAAAACTTGCCACGTGATTACAGTTGCAGCGCCAGGGTCAGCAGACATCAACACGGTGATAGTGTCAGCTGTTGGCGTTACTTTTTGCACTGATACCGCAGTTGTACTTGCTTGGATTTGCGCAAACACTAGATCAGAAGCAAGAGCACCCGTTACAGTAATAGTATCTGTAGCACTACCACCGGCGTACGCTTCCTTGCCAGCAAAGGCAACAACATAAGCAGGTCTAGTTCCGGCGACTGGATTAGCAATAAAATCCGCATTTACTGAGTCGTAAGTGAAAAATGCAATCCCAGCATCATACTTAATTAAAACAACATCTGTGTCTGTCCACTGAAATTCACCATTTTGCAATGTTTCAATATCAGATAGAATTGTAGAACCCGTTAAGTATCCAGCGGTTGTAATCGCGGTCAACGTATCATCAGTTACGATTGCGACGATATTTGGATTGCCCACGAAATAACGACCTATTGAAGTAATAGACATTTTTAAAGCTCCTTTTAATTAATTAGTTTAAGTTCTTACCCAGTCTGTACGACGCATTCTATCCAAGTCGTCCATGCCTAAATACCCAACTCCACCAGCCGCGGCGTCAGTTCTAACGCCGTATTTTCCAGCGGCCTTAGCTCTGTCTATTAATTCGTCATGGCCTGTTCTGTTTCTGCCTTCACGAACTTCAATAGCTTTTTTTGGCATATCATCATAAGCCATAATCACCTCCCCTTTTTAGCAGGCTTGCAATCTTTATTGTCTTTTTTTGCACTTGGCATTGATTTTTTTGCAGCTTCCATGCGACCCATACCCTTCGGCTCGTCACGTCCTGATTTAGTGCTTGTTTTCATTACTTTCCCCTGGTTTTTCATCGATAGTAACAACTTCTTCTTTTTTTTCAGCAGGCTTAAAAAACTTCATGACTTCTGCATAATGCGCACCCGCCGCAACTAAGTCATGTAAATACGAATCATCTATAGTTTGTTTTGTAGCTTTCATTTTGTTACCCCTGAGTAGGCCATGTTATTTTAGGTAACGACTCTATAAATTCTTGAATTGTTGGAATTGGTACCGAGCCCGATTGAATCAAGTCATATTGAGCATATGCATAGGCAAGCACATCATCACGCCAATCGATAAACGTTTGAGCTTCATCTTTCCATTTAACATTCTTGCCCGCAACGTACGTCGCGATAGATACTGAGTCGTCATAATCTTTGGATTTCGCAGTATTATCCAGATGATTTTGAGTTGCAAGATTCAATGAGCTAATAGCTTCGTTTGCTTCAATTCTGTGCTTCATATCATCTGTTAAATACGCATCAACTTCTAGCTCAGTCGGACAAGGAACCGTGTTTTCTGTGCTCCAATCTACAGACCAATTGGCCAATGGAATTTCGCCAGGCATTGCGTTTTCTATCGGACGAAAACTAAATTTTGCATTACTTACAAGTCCATTCAGAGCATAGTACAAATTATCTAATGTAATCACCTTACTCTCCTTGCGGCTATCATGCCATAAGCACTACACGTGGAAACTGTAAAGTACGCTCGAACGGGCAGATATATTGTTGTTGTTGATGCTATAGTTATTCTAGTTTGAGACACAACAAAGACTGGTGGACCGATTGACCCAAATGCCGACGCGCTGCCGAAGTTAAGAATTTGAGAAGTGGTGCTCGCTGGAGCCGTAGGTATAAGTGCGGACGTAGAAGTTATTGCCGCATCTGCTCGCTGCAAAAGTGTAGTTCCACCCCCGGTAAACCATATCTCACCCCAAACATCCCAGTCGCCTGCCGTCAATGAAACACTTGTCATGTTTGCAGCGGTGGCTGTCGTTAACGTAACAGCAGAGCCAATTAAAACAATAGTTTCCAAAAGCTGCCCAACACTACCAGCCGCCGCATTGTCATTTGTAGTAGTGCCGACAAGATTGGCTTGGTTAATTGTCGGCTGGTTTTGTCGAACTGTGCTGCCCGTGCCCGTGAACGTAGTCACAACTCCACCGGTGAATCCTTGGCTCATAAAAGACCCCTTATGTTTTAATACACATCAATACGATTGCCGTGGGTTGAATATTGTTATGTGCGCCACCCCCACCGGTTGAAGAGCTTTGTTGGGTAATTGCGGCATTTACACCGTTTACAGTACCGCCAGTGCTGGTTGCTGCATTTGGCCATCCAATGCCATGGGTATGCGCTGGCATTTCTGCGGTTAAAAGCGTATGAGTTTCCGCACCACCCGTATTACCAACCGCATTGCCCAGCGTTCCCGAGCCTGTTCCACCTGAGCCGGCCAAAGTTCTACGGCTTAGCGATGGCAAATTAAAAGTTGTTACGCCATCGCCGACGCCCCAAGTTGTACTTATTGCTGCGAACAAAACTGCATAAGTAGTGCGCGAAACAGCCGCCCCGTCGCATTGCAAATATCCGTCCGGCGCCAAAGTCCCTGCAAATTGAATGACGGTTCCCGAAGGATTCGAGCTTAAGATTAATGGACCATTTACGAATCCTTGGCTCATTATGATATCTCCACGCCGTAGAAGTTAAAAGATAAGTTTGCTAGAGTATTTTGCACACGTATAATGTCGCCCGCTCCAAGCGTCACGCCCACTGTCGCAACAAACGTGTCGTTGGCCGGTATATTAATATCGTAATAAAGGTATTGCGCGGGTGTATCGGCGGCTCCTCCAATTGCAACTGATATTCTAAATGCGGTGGCCGTTCCAGTCTGATTTGCTACCACAAGAGAACTGACGGTTGCTTGTGTTGCCGCGGGTACCGTGTACGCATTAGTAAGCGTCGCAGCCGTTGGCTTGGATTGCGCTAAAACTTTGTAAGTCGTTGGCATGATTTATTCCTTGTGTGTTTAAATTTACCCGCCCATCAGCATAAAGGAAAATGCAGCATCTGCCCCGCCGGCAGCTGGCAATGACGATACCCAGTCTGTGCCATTGGAAGTCATGACATTCCCGGATGTTCCTGCCACCGCTGGGTAAGCTGCTGTGGAATACGCAAGCCCTGCCGCAGCAGACGATAAAACTTGTAGCATTTGACCGTTAACGGTACCGACTGCAATGCGGGCATTTAATGTACTGAACCCGTACAAATCTCCTTTTGTCGTAAGCGGCGAACCTGCCCCTGTTGCGGCTTCGATAGTGATTGTGCCAGGACCATTGGTAATTGTAATGTTAGCGCCAGCGGTAAGGGTTGCAGCAACCGGCGTTCCCCCTGCGGAACCAATAGCCATCTGCCCATCGGTCAAAGGGATGTAGGTTGGCACGCCTGTCGCATTTGAACCAAGGATTGATGAGTTAGACGCTGCTAGACCTGTAAGCGTTGATACTGCTGATGCAAAAACTATTGTATTTATTGCAAAAGCGTCGGCAATCGTTGGAACGCTTACGCTCCACGCAGAGCCAGTTGACCGAATGTACGTACCCGCCGCGCCAAAGGCAGGCAACGGCGATGGAACTAGGCCATCCACGTAAGTTTTTATTGCCGCCGAGGTTGAAACATTAGTCGCCGTAGCTGTTGCAAGCGTTGCGTCATTAATAATGGCAGCAATCGCGGTAGTTCCTTGGATTGCAAAAGTTCCTGGCGCATTTATAGTTGATGATAGGCTTATGATTGGATTTTCTGGGTCGGTATTATCAACGTTAATTTGATTGCTTGTGCCGTCTAGCGTAATAACAGATCCCGTTGTGATAGGAACCCAAGAAATTAACGTAGGGTTATAATACTCGTAACTTTCGGTCGTAGTATTTAATCGCAATCTATAAAACATTGCAGCGGCAGCGACAGGTCTATCGCCCGTTGTGCCGGGCGGCAAATAAGTCCACGGATTATTAAATCTCGTGTTTACAGTTAGGCTCGCATCAAGACCTACGGTAGTTTTATCATTAGATAAATCCCCGCCATTCGCAAATTCACTAAACTTTACAGTGTCAACCATCACGAAATCCTTGGTGATTACAATTATTATCCTTGGATTTGTCTTAAGGAAACCCCGACAAAAGCAGTTGCGTCTGGTGTAATAAAGTGTATCACATCACCGCCGCGCACATACCGCTTTTTGGGTCGAAACTCACTATACGGCTGCGTTGTTACGGTGGCAGGTGCTGGCGTGACAGGCGCTGCATTTAAGCGTACAAACACGTTTGAAGTGCTGATATATTCAAAGTACGCTTGATAATAGTCTGTTTCAGCACCAGGCACTGTAAATGTTTGCGCAACTGCGGCGCCGAGTGCTACTTGAGCTGCTGTGTCGCTGAAGGGCATCGTTTCGGCGTAATTGGAATTATATTGAATTGTCATGATTTTCCTTTAATTGATTAGATTACACCAAGTCTTGCGTCGGCTACGTAATGATAGAGCATCATTGACTCATCGCCGTCGCTAGGCGGCGTTGTGCTTCCTGAATCATACACTTTTGTACTCGTTGAGTTACAAATTAATACTAATCCTTTGGTTGATTGTCCTGTTTCTGTCCATTTTGTAATCACATAATCGGCCGGTGAAGAACCTAATGCACCAGCACCCGCCGGTACAACATCAGCCGCATTTCGAAGTACTCTTCCTTGAATATTGCCAACGCTTGCGCTGGCGGGTGAATAAAATGTAGCGGTAGGTATGATTCTTTTTACTTGATCATAAATTAATGACAAGCTTTGCAAATAAACGACATTAGTAGTAACGCTGCCGGTAATCCTGGTGCCCAGTTCATTAAGTGCGTATCTTCGACCAACATCCGTAACCGTACCTGGAACGGTTGAGCCGTCGTACGACTTCTCATAATAGTACTGGCACTCACGCAAAACCTCATCTTTAGTTTGTGGAGCGGGTCTTGTAGCAATATCACCGGGCACTAACGAAATAGAAGCCACATCAATCACTGTTGCAGCCGTAACTGTCGCTAATGTCACGACAATAGCAAACTTGTCTGTGTCTGATATTTGAGCGTTATCAGTTAACTGCCATCCAGCGAACGCGTAGTCGACTCCTGCGTTTATGTCCGAACTTACGGCAACCGTTTTCAAGTTAGCTGATGCCAAACCGTTTTCCCTAGTTATTTCCGTCCAGCCGGCAGCGCTTAACGTAAATACGCCGGTTGCTGAAACGTTACCGAGCACTGTGGGCACGGTTGGAATGACGGTAGCGGCGGGGGCTCTAAATAAATAGACTTTCACGTTTGCTGTTGTGCCAACCGTTCCTTTCCACGCATTTACATTTACAGACCAAGAACTTGCTGCAATTTTCTTGGCTTGTGATCCCGATAAATATTGCGTTAACTGAACGGCGGAATTTGCACTGGTCATCGTTATAGCTAGGCCGCCGCTAAGCGTGCTTCTTGCTAACGCGCAGTCTGCCGACGCTGTTCCGATTAACTGATCCCACAAATATGCGCCGCCCGTTGTAATGGTCATCGAATCCCCTCTTGCCTGAGCCGGATTCAATGCAAAATCCCAGCCGGTTAATAGCGAGGGAATTGGTTTGAAAATTAAGGGATCTCTATAGTAATGAAAAGTATGATCAATTTGCCTATCAATAGATTCTTGCTCAAACTTCGGCTCTAGCGGCAAGTCTTGCGCAACCAACTGAAAGCTTGTTAAATAAATATCAATATTGCTTGGTAGTGCCAAGCTATACTCAATATATGCCGCTGGTGGCACGTCAGGGTTTGTGGTTGCCGGCAGCAAAGCATGGCCGGTAAACTCATTCCATGATTCGTTAATAACCGTTGATGGCAAAACAACGCCTAAAACAGCATTGTTTGAGTCGATAAGGCTCGCGCTTATAGATTGAGGCGAGCCATCTAAGCGCGCGGTTACAGTGTTAGATACATATTCACCCGCCCATAACATGCCGTTTTGCTGAAATCTTTGTTTTAAGAACACACTTCCCGCCGTCCAGCCGCTAAGCGTCAACCTAAGCGCATAAGGCGCGTTTGAAGGGTTCGTATTCGCGCTATCAAGAGGCACTAGTGTAATTGCAGCCGTACCTGTTCCGGCGGCTACAAACGACCATCCCGGAGCAATGTCTGTGGGCGCGGGATTGGTTGCTGATATTGCCAAAGGTGATGTGAAATTTATTAACGAAAACTGAGGGTTTGTGACTTGATTGCCCGTTGAAAAAGAAACGTTATCACCGGGCGTTGTGCCGCCAGAACCTGCGGTGTAGTCGCTAACTTCATAGATTAGAGCATCGTTTTGTGAGGGTGGTAATGAGCCTGTATTTTGCCGAAACTCTAATCTATAAACTATCTCAGACTCAAAGAATATATTAGTAGGTAGCGTTCCATTTGCTAAAAATTGGATTGGAGAAGTCTACGGGATCAATAAGTCTGGGTCGTGGTAAACGGTCGCTGGCACGTAAGGCAGTACGTTTTGCAACACGTACATGTAAAACGTATCATCAAATAAATTACCCGTTAGGTCATCTAATAGCCAAATCGGATTTGCGCCCCTGGATCCTATACTCATGATTACCCCTTATTATGCTTGTTTATTGCCTATGTGCTGTGTTATACTCCAATTTTAACTTGGAGGTTTATTATGTTAGAAGGCTTTATGTGGGGTGTGATTGGCGGCACGTGGTACCTGTGGTACACCGGCCGACTTTAATTAGATTCACCTATGCCCACCGGTCATATCAATTTCTAATGGTTTTCTTTCCTGTTGTCCGACCCCTTGGCTGACCCCTCGGCTTAAGGCCATGGCAAAGGCAACCATTTTCATATGCTTGTCAGAAATCTTGTTTATTTCTCGCAGCTGACTTGCCCAGTTTGGGCTTGTAATAAATTCTATAGCTGCCTTATCATTGCCGCCTTTTGTGAATACATTGTCAATTAAGCTTTCCATGAAGGCGCCACTGCTGCGACGTTCGTTCATGCCGTATTCTTCTTTGCCTTTAGCAGTTTTAATGGTGCGCGGCCCTAGCAATTCTTCAAACACCAGCCTCATATCTTTGAGGTTTTGAGCGGCTTCAGGTGCGTTTTTAAGGTGCCCCATAAGTTCGCCAAATTTCTTTTCTGAGGCTAGCGCTCTATAAAAGTTTGTTCCGTTAACCTTTTTCTGGTCAAACACTTTTTCAAGGCCTTGGCGCACCATTTTCCGCTCATACAATGAGCGCGCTTCTTTATATTCTGGGAAGGCTTCATCCATTTGCCCGCGCATTTGAGCCCGTGTTTCTGAGATAATACGAGCTTCGTTATTGTTCCCGGTTCGTTCAGCTTTACTAACCATGTCATCCATAGCGCGCTTAATGTGATCCCAATACACAAGGCTCGTGGGTTGTACGCCAGACTGCCCCTCTTCAAGCTTAGCATTTTTAGGCAGCATTGCCTTCAAGCTTTCTTTGTATGCCGGCGTGTTTTCAACCATGCTCTTAGCTTCGCCAATGATTGCATTATCAGCATATTGCAAAGGAAAGTCTTGAGGCATATTCACTTCATTTAATGAGCTGTACGCTTCTTTAACCTGTGAGTCCATCTTCTTGGGATCGTATATCATCGAAAGAGTCTTCTCGATTGCGTTTTGCTCGCTGGATACTCGATATTTTAATTTTTCATGCAAGAGCTGCGCGCCTTCCTCTGTTTTTCCTAGCGCTCCTTGGCGAGTTGCTGCAACCTGACTTTCACCAGCTTCGGCAGGAGTCAAATAGGTCAATCCTAAGCGTTTAGCGGCCGCCAGTTTTTTTCTGGCAAGTGGAACATTCATCCCCTCGGTAAGTCGCAATTTACTGTCTTTTACTGAATCCATATGCCTCGCGCCTAATGCGCCCATAAACAACCCAATGGCATCGGAACCAACTTCGCCAAATCCTAGCTCCTCCGCGCCCTTTCTGCCCATAAGACCCGTCAGGCCAAAGCCAGCCATCTTTGCTGCCGCCTTAACTTTTGGACTTGTGCTTCCCATTAATTGGGTGAGCATATCTAGGGGCACCATTGTGGCGCCTGTCTCTGCTCCCGCTTTTAATGAATCTTGAGGCGCTTGGGCTGCGCTGTATGCGCCCTGTGGAATTGCAGCCGATACGGCCTTAGATAACATGCCGCCAACTTTTGGTATGCTGCCAAGCGCTTGCCCTGCCCTGCCTAAACCTACTCCAGGCAAAGCAAAAGAAGGTCCGTATTGTCCAGCGAACTGAATTAATTTATCAGTGGGGCTACGGTCTTTGACGCCCAACAGCTCACTAAAATCAACGTTTGAAGGCGAAAACTCAGGAATTTTACCGCCTGATAACTTGCTGGGTAAGTTAGCAAATTCACGCCCCATATTTAATACGCCAATGGCGGGATCTTTAATCCCAAGCCTAATTGCTTTTTGAAATAGGTTTTCATTGTCTTCAGGTTCGCTGGTCTCATCAGACTTATTGCGCTGATATTGAGATAAATTTCCTTTTGGCTTCCTAAGGTATTGATCTAAATTAGCCACGGCGAACCCCCGTATTTTCTTGAAGAATCTGATCTACTTCTGAGCTTGGCACGTCGTAATTTTCCCCGTTAGGGCCAATCAAATGAACCGTATCCTCAGTATTAATTTTGCGTGTGTCAACAACAGATTTAGCCATTTTTCGACGGCTGATTAAGTCCTTTTTTAAGTCTTTAAGTCTTGATTTGTAGTTATCTACAGATTCACCAGATTTACGCCTGACTTGCTCTTCAACCAAATCAATACTAGCCTGAACTTTAGGTAATTGCTGAGCTGCAACCAACGTGTCAATCATGCTGCTAGTTTTAGCTTTGTAAGCCGCGTTTTTATTAGGGTTAAAATTCATTATTCCAGGGATGTTTTTAGAGCTTATTAAATCATCCAGCATAGGCAAAACAGTATCAATGCCCTGAACAGATTGCTGGCTTTGTGTTAATACGGCGTTGGTAGCTGCGCCGCCACTCTTGCCATCCGCCTTAATCGCTTCCTTTTGCTTAAATAAATTAAGCGCGTCAGCCTGCTTTTCTTGTGGCGTTTGTGGCCCTTGTGCTAACGGGTCAAACCCAAACTTATGCTTAAAGAAGCCGCGCAACATCGGGCTGTTTTTTAAGGACGCCATTGGGTCTTGAATGTCTTGCGCCATACCTGGTTGCTGTTGAGCGTCTGGCACGCCCATGCCGTCACCAGCTTCTTGGTTTGGCATTTCACCTTGTGGCATATCTTGGTTTGGCATTTGTCCTTGGCTAGGCTGACCACCGCCCATTACCATGTTTTGTAATGCTTTAAATTGCTCCATCTCATAATTCGGGTCGTTTTTATGCTGCAAGCCTAATAGTTGTTGCTCCATTATTGAGCGCGACAAATCACTATTAGCTCCAGCGCGTCCTGCAGCTTGTTTCTTAAGCGCTAACTCTTGCTCAAACTGGGCTTGTTGTTGCGCCATTTTTTTCTTGTTCAAGTGCTGCATGATCATTTGATTCATCAGGTTTTGTGAGCCACTTGCCAATTGACCGCCAAAATTAGCGCTTGGTAACGGAATCCCTAAAGCCATTATGCACCTCCCAATAACCAAGAACTTGCAATATTTGCGCCAGTGTTAACCAAGTTACCAAACATTTGCCCAGGAGCGTTTTGCTGACCGTAAGACATCTGCGCTGAGTTTTGACCCATATTCATAGAGTTTTGCCCCATTTGACCCGCAGCCGTTGCGCCCTGACCGTAGACGTTCTGAGCCATGCCAGTGCCTGCCATATACTTTTGCATCAAGTTATCAAGATAGGTTTGTCTATCTTGGGCACCGATTTGCGCTGTACCTGCTTGAACCGCATTTAAAGCCGTGTTTGACCCCATAAGCCCCATCGATGATGCAGCGTCCAGTCCTTGCTGTTGCGCCATGCCCTGCGAGTCTTTTGCAGCTTGGCTTTCTTCATAACCGGACGACCATTTATCTTGTAAAGCCTGAGGGTCTAGCAACGCATTTATGGAATTGTTAATATTCCCATATTGCTGCTGGCCTTGCTGGGCATAGGGCTGCATTGAGGTTTGAGCCTGATCATAGTACTTATTCAACTGATCTTGCCCGGCTTTATAGCCCTTTTCTGGATGTGTAAAACTTGATAGCCAGCTCACTATTGTCTCCTTATGGGTAGGCGGTGGTTGTAAACTTAACGAGCAAACCGCTTTGTCTTCCTACGTATAAATTATTTGTGGTGTCGTACAATAATGCGCCATCAACTAACAATCCGCTTGCCTGTAATTGCACAATTTCCGCCGCTGTATAAGACATCGCCCGCAACAGATTAAAAGCGTTTTGTATATCGGCAATATTTTCGTTTAGCGTGTCTACTAAAACCCACATCCATTGTAAAAGCTGCGCGTCCAAAGTGCTGTTATTGATCACGGGTGCTGCGTCTATTCTATCTAAAAAGATGGTAGCCACTAGTTAGCGCCCCCACTGATAGGTCTTGTGTTACGAACACCACCAAGAATCACAATGGGCGAGGAACTCACGCAGATAAGCTTATAACAGCGGTTACGACTACAACCCAGCTCATACCAGCGCATCCGCCAACGGTATTGGCCTAATTGGCTAAACGGCCTTACGTCTGCATAGATGAATGTTTCGCCACCATCATCAGAATAATAAAGTTCAATGTGAGGCTTAAATAAATCGTTGTAATGATTGTCGTCAAAAGCGGGTGTGTTTGATGTCTCAGTAATAAGATATTTGTCATCTTCTGACAATATAAAAATAGGCGACTCCGGCGTGCTGTTCTCGTCAACAATAAAAACAGTATTACTAAACGGCGCGGTGCTTTGATAAAAGGTTTTATCACCAAATACAAAATCAATTTCCACATATTCATCCATAAACTCCGAGTAATCAGGCAAGAAAATTTGCTGAGTTACTAGCTCGTAACGCATCGGATACTTTAAAAATGCGTTGCTGCCTTGTGGGTTTGGTTGCGCTGTGTTGCGTAGTTCATTGTGATAGATGTTACCGGCCATCTCATATAAAGCTGGGTCGTCTTGAACCGTTACTAAATGATGATTGTTAAAATATATGTGTTTTTGTATGCGATTACGCTCACCGTTTAGCTCAATAACACGACCCCATTTCTTAGTCTCAAAGTTATATTCGACGGCGCTTGCGCTATCAACAGTATCCAAGTCACCAAAGTTTATAAATTTCCCAGCACTTGCCCTATAAAATATGGTGTTCTCGTATTGATACAAAAACCCCTCAACTTTATTGATAATAAAAGGGCTGGAATCACTGGCTTGCCGTGAGTTTTCTAGCAATACGTTAATAGCTTGCGATGATATGTCTTGTGGCGCTTGTCCATTGCTCATCATGAAAGACACAAGCCCGTTGCTGTTTTTTGCAAGCCATATCATCATACCAAAATCAACCGACAAGCTGTTCGGGTCGGCTATACCAAAATCAAAGTTATATGATGAATTAATTTTCCACGGAAACTCTCGCGCAACCCCTGCAACCGTGATTTGTGTTGCAATATTTGCCCATACGTCCGTGGAAAAATCATTCATGATATAAAGCTGATTGTGTAAAACGGCAAGCTGTTTAATGACTCCGGAAGCTCTATTGTTTAGCGCTTGTGAGTTTATTGTAAAATAAGTGTTTGCCGTTCCTGCTAAATTTATCTGACTTAAATAATAATCAGGTGTACCCGCTACGCTTACGACAAAGCGGTTACCGAACGCCGCTACGTAAAGAGGTTTTCCACCAGCGGTCGCGCCACCTGGGGCATTTGCATCGGTAACCACTTCTGATGTGACCGTTGAGCCATCTTCTTTTATCACAAAGATGTTTTTCTGATCGGTCATCATGTTATATATAATCGAGCCAACAGCTAAGGTTGCAAACCAGATCGGCGTGCCTAGGGCTACGCTAAACGATAGAATTTTGCTATTGTAAAACTTATCGTACTGATAAACAGTCGTGCCATCAACCACGTACAAAAAATTAATAGACTTGTAAATAGCCCGTGGTTCTGCGTTAAAAACTAATTTGTTCTCACCTAAAAACTCAACGTGCTTTCGACCCATTGCTGGATACATAGCCTGCTGCTTTTTGCCAGATTCAGCTTGAATTCCGTACCAGTTGGCGCAATTCATAGCACCAAACTGAGTAAAGCGCTGCACATCGTAATAACAAAAGATATTAAGCGGCTCAATCTTAGCGCCTTCTGGGTTCTTTGCCATCAGATACCAGCCCTGACGCGCCACGCGCCATTAAGCATTGATTGTTGGTCGCCAGCGATTGATAAATTAACCTCGCTCGCAGCTTCCATATTATCCTTTAGCTCTCGGTACTCGGCCTCTAAATCAGCCGTCCACGCAGAGCCGCGCGCCTTAAATTTTGACACGTATTTGCCTACAGCATACAAGAAATATAGGTGATAATACTCAGGCACCGCACTCATGTCATCGCTAGATGTAAGCTTTGAAAGCTGAAACTTGCCACGACAATAAAACTCATACGCCTGACTTGCGCCAGGATATAATTGCGCGACAACTTTATCGGTGTCGGGTAGCGTTATAATAAAGCGCGGCAAGCCCATAAGCGGCTCGTATTTCCATGCCGCCAGGAATTCATCACGGCTTTTATCAATAAGCGGGTAAGTCACGCCGCTTAGCAAAAGCCACGCATTATCAAGATTGGCAAGCCGTCCGTGTCGGATATATGCAACAGCTGGGTCACTTGTATCATGCGTAAAGTACAACGCTGAGGCGCCCGTGGTAGTTGCGTCCACATTCAGCGTAATTGTGTTGCCCACAACACTTAAAACACTGGCGGCCGCTGGAATTCCGCCACCTGTCACCGTATCGCCAACAAAGTATAAAGTGCCGTTTACTACTGTGAAACTAGGTGATGCAGCTGTAAGCGTGACAATCTCTTTGATAGTTGTTGACGTCGAATAATTGGAGTCGACAAAGTAGATAAGATTCTGTGAAGCTAAAATTGGCGTTGAGACGGTTTTAGCAATTGTCATCATAAGCCCAGAGCTTGCATAAGACTGTAAGAGTTGGTTTAAAACTTGTATGGCCAGTTTTTCATCATCCCCGTGGAGCGGCATTGTTGGGTTTGACGCGCTGATAAGACGATACATTTGATAAACAAAATCTCGTACAGTAAAAGACATTATGTGTTCTCTCTAGGTAAGAAGCTATCGTCTAGCAAAGCCCTAATATCCGCGCCAGCTTGTTGTTCAGCGCATTCACCGTCTTCTTCGCTTTCTAATATATCAATAGCCGTTTCTTTTTTTGAAGACTTGCGTTTGCGTTTTGGAGCTTCTTCAGCTACCACCGCGATTGCGTTAGCGTCTTCAATTGTCTCAAACCATATGCCTGAGGCCATTGCTTCTTGATAAGCGTCGTATGACTCAACCAATTTACTAGCGCCATCTTGCGCGTAAACAAAAGCTCTAAAGCTCAGTCTAGGAACCATTCTGTTTAAATATTTGACCAGTACACCATTCATACACTACCCCGCAAAAGCGAGCCCCTTAGTTAAAAGGGGCCAATGACATTAAGAGCAGATACGAACCGCAAACTCAGGATTGATTGCAACGCCGCATATGACGTCGATACGATCTAATTGTTCGTAGTTTCTGATATCAGCACCTAACGAGTAGGTCATAGCTAGTTTGTACAAGTCACTGTATCTAGTTACAGCCTCAACACCGCCGCGCAATTCTTTGATTGGAGGCGCTGCGAATACAACCGCTTGAGTGTGGTAGGCCAATGAAACATTATGGCTTTGTCGTAACAGCATTTGAGCGCCGTTAGGGATTGCAGCACTAATGTTTTGGCGAGCACCAGACACGACAATTGCAGGGCTAACAGGCACACTAGCCAAACCGCCGGCGTCTGATATAACTTCTGCCGTAACTACGAACTGCGCGCGCTGCTCTAAAGCTTCATATGTCAACGGGTTAATCATGAATACGCCAGAAGCATCAGCAACTTCAATGATATCGCCTTCATTGAACACAACGGTTGAAACAGCTAGGCCGGATAGTGCGATAGTGCTTCCTGAGCTAATCGGGCCGTTAGTTACGATACCGCCAAGCTTAAAGCCTGCAGGAGGAGAACCGCCGATTTCACCAGCTCCAGCGATTTGACGTGCTAAGAAGTTAGTTTTGAAGAAGTCAAAGCCTGATAAGTGACCGACAAATCCATCAATCAACGCGCCGGTGTTAACCGTGTTATTGAAAGTTGAATACAAGTCATTTGATAGGCTGGCTGCAATACGTGGGCCAACGCCGCAATAACGTTTGCCGTCCTCAGGGATTGCTAATTCAGTCATGTACGCATCAGCATTTAAGATGGTATTGAAATCAACAGGAACGCCAGGAGTACCGACAGCTTGATAAGTTTGTTTTTGGAAATTGTCACGAGCGATAAAGCCCTCAACCAAGTTTGCTAATCGCTTAGCACGTGGAGCATTTGCCATTTCAAGATAGGGTTCATCGCGAGCACGGTCAAAGGTTAAATCAAAACCTGTGTACTCAACCATGGTGCGGAATTGCTTGGAAATAGGAAGTGGGCGGATGATTTGAACGCGAGCCTCGGCGGTAGCAGAAGCGCCTTCACCAGCCAGGTATCTTTCTTCTAAGCGGTAATCAAGTGTTTGGCCTGTAGCAAAACGTAGGTTCTTAAAGTCGCCTTCAAGGTTTCTGTTAGCTGTGCGTGCGAAGCTCAAACTGTTCCAAAATCGCACAAATACGTCATCCAATACGTACTGGGTAGTTCTAAAAGTGTTACTCATGATATATATACTCCGTATAATATTCAAACAATCAAATTTTGTCTATTGCTAGACGCTCTTTTATTGTCCGAACGGTGGACTATATATACACGTTCATTCTTTGTTCAGTTGCTAATCAGGTGACGGAATTTTATACCCTGTTACACGTCATTAGTTCAATAGTATTCCTGTTGTTGTATTGCTGTCAAATTATTATAAATGATAAAATATGCGCTATAACATCAACGGTCCAGCCATTGCCTAAGGCTTTGTATCGCTGTGCGTTACTAATTCCATCAGTGAAGCTGTCTGGCAAAGTCTGCAAGCGCTCGCATTCTATAGGCGTTAGCTTTCTAATAATAAAGTCTTCTGTAACGTAGTTATCTTTTTGTACCGTAGTAAGCGCGCATGTTTTGCCGTCTGCCCTAGTCTCGTAACCACGAACTATAATGCCATTATGGTCGTCACGCCTTGTGCCGTCTGCCGTTAGTCGTCTTCCTCGCTCGCTTGTTTGCGTAGGTTGAAAAACTAACTGCCTTCGGTGCTTTTCAAAGTAAGATTTTAAGTTTCCGCCTTTCCAATAACTTGCATCTATGCAATAACTCTTGTCCTTATCTACAACCCCATGTTCGATAATATCTTTTAAAAAAATCCCTTTATCGGTAGGCTGTGTGACGCTAGGTATGTTAGTCCAATAGTATCGGAGCCTGCTTTGAGCAGACACTAAGGCGCTGTTAATTGCTATAGGCTCAACGCCAAGCAACCCGCTGATGACATCTTGGTATTCTTTTTTCATGCGTACGTTTTCAAGCAAGAAATACTTGGGCTTATAATGATTTAATATTTCTACAAACTTAAAAAACAATTGACTGCGGGGGTCGTTAAATGCGAGCTGTTTGCCGGCGAAACTAAATCCCTGGCATGGCGAACCGCCCATGATTATATCAGGCTGAGGTATATTCCAAGAGCGCCAATCATTGATGCCACCAAGCTGCACTGCGTCGGGGTAATTCTTTTGCGCTACCTGTATTGCGTATTTGTCAATTTCACTTGCGTGGTAGCTGTTAATGGGTACGCCTGCGCGCTCTAAGGCTACTCGCCCACAACTAATGCCGTCAAACAAGCTTAAAATATTCATATATTTTTATCTTTATAAAGCAACAACCGAACCCAGCGCTGGTGCGTTCTTATCTAAGAAAACCCACTCGTGCATTTTTCAATGTAGAGGAGTAGGCCGTGTTAAGTCAAGCCTAGGGTGGAACCGAACCCGGCACAAGTTAACCGGATCCGATTAGCAGAAGATTAGATTCTATACTTAGTCTTTTTACCTAAAGCAATTTCAGCGTGCATTAAGAACAGATGCAGCGACCTAAACGCCAATGTCTTCTCAGCGCAATCAGGTGCGTTTTTATCTAAGTCCGCGGCCATCTCTTTAACCTTTATATGAAGGTTATAATTGTACTGCCTATCTTCGCCATCAAACGTTACTCGGTCAAACATTCCATCAATTGTGCTCATTATCTATGCCCCTTGTGTCGCTGTACTGCTTTTGATAAGCGAGTAGAATCAGCCTTAGCCAGCAGGTCATCGCCTGTCGTATCCACGGCCTTTTTAGACGCCTTGGTTGTAGTGTCCTCCACCGTGCGATTCAATGGCTTAGGCGCTTTAGTGGTAGGTTTGTTACGGCGCATACGCTCTTCAAGTCGTATCATTTCTGCGTATCGTGCGTGCGGGTCACGTAGTTTAGATATGCGTTCCAAGTCCTCAGGATTACGCTTAGACGCTGTATATATAAAAGCTGCGGGGTCGGCAATTCCACGCAACGCCAAAGTCATAGCGTCATCTAGCGGTTTGTCAGAAACTACTTCAATAAAGTCGTCAAACCTGTCCATGCCGTCGCGAAATTTCGTTTGGAACTCTTGATATTGTTGCCGTTCCACTTGCTGCTTGTTGGTGTTTTCTTGCTCAACATTCATGCTTTGTACAGTTTGCTTTACAAACTTTGCAAGTTGTTGCTGCCAATCACCGCCCGAATTTGGATCGTACTCAAAATCTTGTGCCGCCTGCTGAACAACAGGCGCCGCATTTTGTTGCGCCAATTGCTGCCTTAGCCCTTCTATTTCAGTATTATACTTCTTAGCTTGTCGCGCCAGCCGCTCACGTATAGCCTCGTTTTCAGGCTCTTTTTGATTGCCGTATTCGTCAACCTTACTTTCCTCTGCAAGCTTATCCGCCACCTCTTTATCATCCGTTTCTTCGGCTTCATCATCGGATGTATCGGGCTCATCGGGCTCCAGCTCCTCTACTTCTTCGGGCGCTTCTTGATATTCGCTTTCGGGTGCTTCGGGCTGGCTAGACGATACACCGCCAGCCAGTAAATCATCTATGCTGCTTATACTCATCGTTCCCTCTCTACGTTTATTGAATCTTGTGAGTCAAAATCTTTACTAAGTTATTGGCGTGAGATATAGCTGCGTCGCTTTCGGTTCGACCCGTTTCAGCCATGAAGCGCATTTTGCTTTCCTCAATTTCACCCATTACAGACATCTCTTCAGCTTGTAATTTTTGATGCTCAATCTCCAAATCAACCTTCATCTGTTGAGCCTTTAACGCCAACTCTTGCTTTTTAATATCAAGCGTATCTTGCTTAAATTTAGCTTCCATCTGCATTTGCTGTTGTTGTAATTGCATAGCTTGTTGTTCAGGTGTAGGCCCACTTTGTTGCGGCATTTTGCCTGTCTTGCCAGCCTCAATAATCTCAGGCGATACGCGCGTTTTAAGACGATTTCGAATCTCAATGTTATTAGCCAGTGGCAGGTTGTCGGCATACAAGTCAGCTATTAAATTAAACGCGGTTGGGTCTGCTTGCAGCACTTCACGCAATGATTGCAAAGCCTCTTCTTTCTGACCTTCGTAAGATGGCCCAGGTTTAAGCCTAACCTCATACGTGCCTTTTCGTATATCGTTTTCTATGCGCTCACCATACTCATCTTTCTGTGCGTTAATTGTAATATTCTTCATGCCTTCGTCAGGCGTCATTAAAGCCAGCACCCGTTCAGTATCATAAACACGTGGAATCATTTCATTAACAATGGCGCCGCCTGCAGCAATAGCCCGATTAATCGAATTAAAGAAAACATAAGTGGTATAGCTGCCCTGCCTAGTTCGCGCGTTGATTGCTTTACCGCTGGCTTCGTCCCCGTTATTACCCATTCTTGCCGGGTAAAGCCCTGTCGACGTATATAAATCTTGGATCGCCAACTCGTATTGCGTGTGTAGAGATTGCGACAATTCCGGTGGTCTAACTTGCTCAGGCTTTGCGCCACTCACTGATTCATCGTAAGTAAGCATCCCTTGAGTCGCGTTTGGGTCACGCCAATTTCTTTGTGTATCAAGTCCGGCAACGTTCTTTTTGCTACCGATCCATTGGTCGTACCGGCTTATCTTTAAGATGTAAGCCGATTGAGTCCGTAAATAATTGATGTAACGCTGCGTATCTTTAGCGTCAATAAAGAACGGCCTGCACACTTGTTTCCCAGATTTATTGTAGTAACTATTGTTATCAACAAAAACTAAAGGTAACTGTTCGCTTGGGAATTCTGTTTTGTCTAGCTCGTAATCGCCGGCCATCTGATAATGTATAATTTTATGTCGCTTACTCGGTCGCTTGTCTTCAATGCGAACCATCTCGCCGTTATCGTAAAGCGTCATTAAAGATTCGTCTTCTTCCGCCATATCCATGCCAGGCATAGTTTCGGGTTGTGGCGTTGACACATCCATGCCGTTTTCCTGCGGTAAGATATCTTGATTGCCAGACATCCCGAAACCATTGCTACCTTGCGGCGGCATTGGCATACCTTGGCCACCCATTTCAGGCTGTTGCATTCCTTGCATTCCTTGCATTTCAGGCTGTTGCATACCGCCCATTAGCGATTGTTGCAAGTCCATTATCTGGTTTTTTAGATTAGTAGCGCGCGAGCTTTCAATCAGCTCGTCCATTTCTTCTTGATTAAGTACGCTACCATTTGATAGCTTGTAAAGTGTATCTTTTTCATACTTGCGCACAAAGTGATGAATGATAGCAATGGCATCGTCATCAGCCCAACTAAAAGGATCGTCACCAGAGCCGGAACTCGGCTCAACCGCTAAAGCCACCTCCTCTTTTGTCGCTGCAATTGCTTTTTTACCTATCTTTTCCTCTATATCTTTGCCGTAAACTTCACGAAACTTAACGCGCGACATACGCGACACATACCCACAAACCGTGCCATCAGTTTTGTTAATTTCCTCAGCGCCCACATCCCAGTAGCAACGCGTTGCATCTTTAAAGTGTCTGTACACAATATCTAAATCAAAAGACTTTGAGTGCGTGTACTCTGTGTCAACCAGAAAAGCACCAAAACCGCCAATTGCCGCTTGACCCGCTGCTACTTGGTAAACCGTAGCCGTGTTATTGCTAAACATGATGTCTTTTGTAATCAGCTCTCGAATGTGCGCTATGCTTTCGTCACAATTAGACATCGGCACGACTTGCAACTGGGGTGTATTTTGTTGTTGCTCACCCAGCAAGCTGTTAGACATGGTTGCAAGCTTATTAGACACAAGCGGCACTTTACGAAAAGTCTTAATCATTTCATCTTGCTCGTCATCAGTCCACTGCTGGCCTAAAACGAAGGTATGCATCTCATGATATTGATCGTTATTCTGTCTAAAGTAACCGCGCCATTTCTCAAAAGCTACCCGCGCCTGTTTTGCAACTTTTTCATTTAATCTAGGCATTGCTATTCCTTTTTGTAGTTGCGTTAAACCAGCATACCGGCCGTTCTTTCTGATAGTTGATTGACCACAAAACCGCCTTCAGATACGTACTCACCACCATAAAATGTGAGCATTAATGCATCAGAAGTATCAGGCGAAAGTAGTCCGCGCTTTTTAGCGTCATCTTTACTTTCTATCTGCAGTCTGTCGCTCGAATCATATTTGTAGCCTAACCCGCATAAATCTGTTTGCAGCTCGTCGCTATCCGGAATTTCAACCGGCATCTCTTGTATAAACCAGTCTCGCATCCAATCCCAGAGCTCTGCGCGTAAGTTCTTATATTTGTCTGGTTCTGTTGCGCGTCTTGCAACGTTAACGCCCTCGACCATGTCATAGCCCAGTTCGTGTAGTCTATCAACAACGCCCGCACCAATTCCAATTGAATCGATACATACACGCTTTGGGTGCTCTTTGTCAATGAGTCGACGGATAATACCAACGAGCTCCATCGTGTCAATATTGTAGTGCGTATCAAGGCCAAACGCACGCCGGCCGCGTCGTCTTATGATAGCGGTTCTATCGTCACCTTTTCGCGCAGGATCGATTCCTATAACCAAATTGCTCTTGCTATCAACTACGGTTTTGCGTGCCTTCTTGACGCTTTCAATTTGTATGAAAGTATCTGTAACCGATGATATAAACGCTTCATCATCAGTAAAAGGATATTCTTGCCGGAAGCGACGGCATTTCTGTTCATAATCGCCTTTGAAGTCTTGTAGCTTAATACGTCGCCAGTTCAAGTGACCAGGCTTTAAGCCGTTATCGCCAAACTTTTCAAGCCATTCGCGCTCTTCATCTGTCGGGATAAAATCTGGATCATCTATGCAATATTCATCTTGCCAGTACCACGGAACAAAGATAGCTTGGTATCGGCTCTTGCCATTCTTAGCTTCTTGCCAATCCATGTAAAAGTCATTATCAACACCGTTTGCTGTCGATTCTTTTATGACTTCCGTATCGCTAATTTCAGCCACTGTTTGCATCAAGCCCATACTAATTCTTGCCGCGTCTTTATAAAAAGCATACTCGGATAGGTGCAAATATTGATTAGTCATTGAGCGGCCGATTTCAGCGCTTCCAGCTGTACCTACACGATAGCCTGAGCCTATTGAGTTGTACGTGAGCATATTGTCATTCTTTTTGTCGGGCTGGGCGAATAGGTCTCGGTCGATGTTTTCGCTGTAACGCTTGGTCATTTCAAAGATTGCGCGTGTAGCGTCAGATAGATGCGTCAAGATAAAAGCTTTCTTACCGCGCTTTGTTACAATCTTATGAAAGAACCTGGCCTGTACATAAGTTGACACTCCCTGTTGCCGACCTTTCAGGATTAAAGCGCGAACCTTGCCGGTTGCCTTGATTTGCGCCTCTAGCCTTTCATGGATGTACTGCTGTGCTCTGTTAAATTTAAACTTGCTTTCAGCGCCGGATTTATCATGAATAACTAGAAAGTTTTTAGCAAACAGCGGCAAGTCTTTTAAGATTCGAATTAGCTTGTCTTCAAGCATGTGATAGCCCTAGCCATTGATAAACGCAAGTATCCCGCAGCCCAAACCGGCAACAAAAATGATTTTTATGTACAATATAAATAGCTCCGTGTTGTCAGTCCAGTTTATATTTTT
>Ga0163153_10002737_pt1 | contig 24852 bp, 19 predicted proteins | sample OliLakLV19MP6IB1_FD_148629 | JGI IMG/M metagenome (GOLD analysis project Ga0163153, IMG submission 148629) | Freshwater microbial mat bacterial communities from Lake Vanda, McMurdo Dry Valleys, Antarctica - Oligotrophic Lake LV.19.MP6.IB-1 | ecosystem: Environmental > Aquatic > Freshwater >...
GACGCGCAGAGGTCCGTCTGCAAGGGTCAAACACAGGCAAAAAGAACAGCAACCGAGCAACCCTTTCAGACCCCAAACCATAACTTAATTCCAACCAAAACTGGTCCAACGATCGGGGTCCACCTCAATCAGTGTCTTGCTTGGCGGCAACCAACTTGACCAGTTGATCTTTCGCGGTTTTAACGCCATCAACAATAGCCAGCCCAACTTTCTCACGAGTCCATCCCAGCAAATATGTAACTTCTTTCACGTTCATTGCGAGATTCTCTGCTTCAATTCTTCGCCCCCGCCAGCTCTTCCTCGAAGTTCACAATCTCTTTAATCTGCACCAGAAACCAGCGGTGAATCTTCGTGAGGTTGAAAATCTCCTCGATGGTGAAGCCGGCACGCAGGGCGTGGCGCTTGGTGGCAGGCGGATTCATTGGGTTAGCGATAGACTTCGCGGCGGTGTCCCCACCGTGACGATCAGGATTTGCAGTTCACGGTCATGGATTTCGTAAATCACCCGGTAATCGCCCACGCGGATCCGCCAGGCATTGCGGCCCTTTAGTTTCTTCACGTCGCCGGGCCGTGGATTGGTTTCCAGCTCAGCCAGCCGCGCCAGGATTCGCTTCACTATCTCATCCGATAAACGATCCAGTTCCTTCTGGACCGACCTGGGCAGGATGACGCGACACCTCATTTCGCCTTGGAGCGTTTGGCCCGGTACTCGGCGAGCGTGGAGACTTTCCCAGCTTTCACCTCGGACGTGATCTTGGGTCGGGCCGCGTCATACGCGCGGAGGTCGGCCAGATCTTCCTCGGCTTCGCGCAGGCGCTCGTAGGTCTTCAAGCCGAGCAACACACCCACGGGCTTGCCCTGGGCGTCCGTCACGAATTGTTCGTCTTTGAGCACGAGTGCTTTCATGGTGGGGATACTATCCATTTGCGGACTTTGCGACAACCCTTTGCTAATTCTTCGCTCCCACCAGCTCCTGTTCAAAATCCACCATCTCTTTGATCTGCACCAGAAACCAGCGATCAATCTTTGTGAGGTGGAAAACCTCCTCGATGGTCAAACCGGCGCTGAGGGCGCGGCGGGTGAGGAAGCTGCGTTCGACGTTGGGCAAACTCAATTTGCGGCGGATGACGGCGTCCGTGCCCTCGAATGGCACGGCGAGGTCGTTCAACGCGTTCGCTTTGATTGGCACGGGGCCGCTTTCGCCGTTTGCGATGGTGCGGCGTCTCTTTGCGGGACACGGGAATCATCGCGTGGGGCACGGAATTCAAAAGGTGACGCTCGGGAATCAAGTGGCGGTGCCCGGCATTCAAAATGTGGTGTCCAGCTTTGGAAATGGAGTGTCTCGAATTCAAAATGGGGTGTTCGGAATTCAAGTAGCGGGGTCAGGAAATCAAAAGTGGACGTCAAGTCGGCTCGCGTGAAGGACACTGCGGCTCAAGTTCCCGCCGGTTCGTGTCGTTATCAGGGCATGAGCAATCATGCGTCTGCCAATGCGTCACCGGCCCCCGAGGCCGGCCCGAACCCCAATCCCACTCTCACGGTGTTGCCCGACCCGGCACCGAAACGGCGCGTGCTGTCCTTGAACCGACGCCAGTTGGAAGTGATCACGCTGACCGATGTGATTTGCACGGAGGCGAAGAGCTTCGATGCCGCGCCCATCCTGGAGCCGCGCGGGATCACGGCTGCGTTCGTCAACGCCTTGCTGACGGACATCGCCAGCGCACGCACCTGCGCCAGCAACGGCGTGTACTGCACCGGCGGGGCGGAAGCCGCCACCGCCATCGAGGGGGTGAAGAAGGGGACGCTGGTGAAATCGCTGCGGCAGGTGCAGTCCGCCGCCAAGCAGCTTCACCAATTCAATCAGCCGGAGCGGTTGCACGATTACCTGGTGGGCGAGCCGATCACGCAGAGCCGTCCTCTGCTCGAACAGGCGGCGCAGACGATTATCACGAAGGCGAACACGGAGCGTCCGCCGGGCATCGACACGGATTTCATCGTCCGCGCGGAGACGGAGCGCGCGCAGTATGTGCAGAGCAAGGTGCCGCAGGTGGATGAGCAGGCGCGCGGCAAGTTGGAGCGGGCGTTGCGCAATCAGTTCGTGGATTCGATCAAGGAACGGAGCAAGCAGATCCAGTTCGCCGCGAATTCGGCGTGGCCCGCCGGGGTGCCGGCGAACGAAGGGTTCCGCAAACGGTTCCGCCTCCCGGCGAATCGCACGCTGTCGCGCTGAGGCGCGCGGAGCGCGGGCGCGGCGGGGATTATCGGCGGCGGGCGCGGGAAGGGGGTTTGCGCACGATGGATGTCGCAGGCGTAATGGCATTGGTCAGAGCCTTCAAACTGTATCACCACCGTTCTTCGCTGTTCTTCGTTGAGCAAAGGGAGGAAGAGAGAGGTGCGAAGCTCAGTCTGCTCCGGGATAGTGGCCGGTGATGTAGCTCTCCAATTGATTGATGGTCACGCTCTGCGCCGTGATGACCCAGTTCACCAAATCTCCGATGGACACCAGGCCGATGACTTCGTCGCCGTGCAGGATCGGGAGATGGCGGACGCGATGCGTGGTCATCAGCTTCATGCATTCCTCGACGGTGTCGGACGGCGAGGCGATGACGGGAGTGGCGAGGATTTCGCGCACGCGCGTCTCTTTGGATGACTTGCCTTTGAGCGCGACCTTGCGGGTGTAATCGCGTTCGGAGATGAGACCGAGGAGTTTCCCGCCTGCGATGACGGGCAAGGCTCCGATGTTCCGGTCCGCCATCATCTCGATGGCTTCAAACACGGTGGCGTCGGGCGAGATGCTCCAGAGCTCGCCGGATTTGTGGGCGAGGATTTCGTTGATGATTCCGGGGATCATGGTGGTGCTTGGGTTGAGTGGTTGAGGTGGAGGGCGGGGGAAGTGGCTGGTGCGAAAGGGTGGACCCGACCCGAGGAAACGGGGCGTGAGACAAAACGATGGCCCTGCTGGTTAAGTCCCTTTGAAAATTGAAGAGCGTCGTCCATGCACTTCTTCGGGGCGATGCGACACTCTTGGCGACACTCTCACGCTTCCGCAAACCAAAAGTGGACCGCATTTCTAGGGATGGAAACTGCCTCAGATGTCCCGGGCTTCTCGAACTGACATCTCATCGGAACCACTTCAGAGAGCGTAGGGAAACGCCGTGCAAGGCAGCCGCCGAGGTAACGAGGCGGATGGTTCGCCACACACTGCGGGAATCCGCCTCCTCACGTCGGCGGCCACAGCGGAATGACTCCGTCGCCAACGTGTCCTTGCAAGGGGGACAGCCCGGACTACGGCATCGAGGTCATCCCGCGCGCGATGGCGTACTTGGTGAGGCCGGCGATGGTATGAATCTCGAGCTTGCGCATGATGCGTTCGCGGTGCGTCTCGATGGTGCGGACGCCGATGCCGAGGCGGTCGGCGATCTGCTTGTTGAGCAGACCCTCGGCGATGAGTGAAAGAACTTCGCGCTCACGAGCCGTGAGGTGCTGCTGCGGCGGGCCGTCGAGCGGGCGACGTGAGCCGTCCGCCATTTCCTGGACGAGAACCTTGGAGACGGACGGGCTGAAATAAACTTCTCCGTTGTGGACGGCCTTGATGGCGGCGACGAGTTCGGCGGGCGCACTGTCCTTGAGCAGATAGCCGCGCGCGCCGGAGCGGACGACCTGCGCGATGTATTCCTTGCTCTCGTGCATGGTGAGAATGAGGATTTTCGCGTCGGGCACCTGCTTGCGGAGATGCCCGATGGCTTCGAGTCCGTTCATGTGCGGCATCGAGATGTCCATGAGGATGACATCAGGCAGGCTGAGCTTGGCCTTGCGCAATGCCTCCTGTCCGTTGGCGGCGTCGCCGACGACCTCCAGTTCGGGCTGGGCGCAGAGGTGGGATTTGATTCCGTCGAGCACGATTGGGTGATCGTCCACGAGCAGGAGGCGGATTTTTCCGGGCTTATCCTTTTTCACCGGTTTTTGATTTGGAGTTTTCAAGGGTTTTAAGGGGCATCTCTACGACGATTTCCGTGCCGTTGCCGGGTGTGGAACGAAGCTGCCAATGGCCGCCCAGCAGCGCGGCGCGCTCGCGCATGTCCACGAGGCCCATGCCGCCGGGCTCGCCGCGGCGGGCGCGCGGAGCGAGCGGATCGAAGCCGCAGCCGTTGTCGGCAATGGCGGCGCAGAGCTTGGAAGCCTGCCGCGCGAGATGCAGGGAAACCTTGGTGGCGCGCGAGTGCTTCTCGATGTTGCCCAGCGCCTCCTGGATGATGCGGTAAAGGTTCAGCTCGATGTCATCCGGGATGGCCTGTGGCAGCCGGTTGATGGAGAGGCTGACGGTCATGCCGGTGCGTTCGCCGAATTCACTGCACAGGCTGCGGAGCGCGGCAGCGAGGCCGAGATCGTCGAGCTCGCTGGGGCGCAGGTTGCGCGAGATGCGGCGGACTTCGCCGATGGCCTTTTCGAGATGCGCCTTGGCCTTGAGGGTGTCGCGCCAGATGGCCTCGTCGGTGGTGGCGAGCTTTTCCTCGATGGCCTGGAGCCGAAACTTCACGGAGGAAAGAATCTGGATCACGCTGTCGTGCAGATCGCGGGCGACGCGGCGGCGCTCGGCTTCCTGGGCTTCGCGGATGAGCGTGGGCAGACGGCGCAGCGTCTCCTCGGATTCCTTGCGGCGCGTGATGTCGCGCGAAATGATGACGGCGCGCTGGGGCAGATCCTCCTCGTTAAAGATCCAGTTGCCGATGGATTCAAACGTCCGATAGGTGCCGTCCTGATGGCGGAACCGAATCTCCGCGTGGCGGCTCTCGTGGTGTTGGAGGGACTGTTCCCAGGTCTGGGTAAGGGCGAGCTGGTCTTCGGGATGGACGAGATCGAGGAACTGGGTGCCGGGCATTTCCTCCGGCTGATAGCCGAGGCTCGTGCGGTGGGACGGGCTGGCGTAGAGGAAGCAGCCATCGACATCCACGAGGCTGATCAGGTCGCGCGTGTTCTCGGCGATGAGCCGGTATTGCTCCTCGCTGCGGCGCAGGGCGGACTCGGTCTCGATGCTCGCGCGTTCCATCGCCTTCTTTTGCAGCGCGTTCTTGATCGAGGTGGGCAGGCGCTTGAGGCTGGCCTTGAGAATGTAATCATCCGCGCCCTCGTGAATGCATTCCACGGCGACCTCCTCCGAGCGCGTGCCGGTGACGAGGATGAACGGGATGTCGAGCTTGTGCTTGCGCAGCAGTTGCAGGGCGGCCAAGGCGTCGAAGGAGGGCAGGCTGAAGTCGGAGAGGATGATGTCGGGTCTTGGACCTTGAAGCTCTGCAAGAAAGGCTTCGCGAGTGCAGATACGGCGGGTGCGGAAGCGTAGGCCGGCGTCGCGCAGCTCCGTTTCGATAAACTCAGCGTCGCGAATCACGTCCTCAATGATGAGTATGTCCAGTTCCTTCTTCATTCTTCCCGAGGCGGGTCATCGTGACCCTGAGCAATGTCTGTCTCTTAACAGCGGCACCTTCCGTGGTCGAGGGAAATTCCCGAGTGCGCCGCCTGTGTCCGCCTTGCCGATGGTTGGCGGGAGCATGGTTCGTGAAAATTTTTTATTGGCCGGACGCGGGAAGCGTCTAAGGTCGCAGCAACTCAATTCGACACACGTTATGATGCGACTGAAATGGATAGTTTCCCTGGCATTGCTTGCCTTTGTTTCCACCTCAACGCTGCGTGCGGCGGAACCGCTCCGCGTGTTCATCCGGGGCGGTGTGAAGACCCATGGTCCTGGACAGCATGATCACCCGCGCTTCCTGGGCGAGTGGACGAAGCTGCTGACCGAGCGCGGCGCGAAGGTCGAGGGCGCGATGGATTTCCCGACGGCCGAGCAGTTGGAGAAGGCCGACGTGCTTGTGATGTTCGCGGCGGAGGCGGGCACCATCAAGCCCGACCAGCGCGAGCATCTCGACAAGTTCCTCAAGCGCGGCGGCGGCATGGTCTGCATTCACGACGCGGTCTGCGGCAAGGACGCGCAGTGGTTCAAGACCATCATCGGCGGCGCGTGGGAGCACGGACATTCCAAGTGGTACGAAGGCGAGATGGACTTTTACTACATGGACACGGAGCATCCGATCACGAAGGGCGTGTCGAACTTCGAGCTGGATGACGAGCTTTACTACGACCTTCACATGATGCCCGAGGCGCGCATCCTCGCCGCGAGCTACACACCGAAGCGTCCGAACAGCACGGCACGCGGCGGTTCCAGCAGCAAGCCTTCCGTGTATGACATCCAGCCGCAGATGTGGACCTACGAGAAGGACAACCATCGTTCGTTCGTCTCGCTGCTCGGGCATAACTACAAGACCTTCGACCTCCCGCACGTTCGCGCCGTGATGCTGCGCGGCATTTCCTGGGCGGGCAAACGCGAGAACGTGGATGAGTTCTGCAATCCACAGGAGATCGCGAGCCTGCGCTATCCCGAAGGCGGTCCGACCGCGCCGGAGAAAGCCGCCGCCAAGCTGGAGCTGCATCCTGACTTCACGATTCAGCTCGTCGCCTCCGAGCCGCTCATCAACAAGCCGATGAACATCGACTGGGATTCGGCCGGCCGCCTCTGGGTCGCCGAGACGCCGGAATATCCGAACGGCCGCCGCGAGCCGAAGGCGGAGATGAAGGACGCGCCCTGGAAAGATTCCGGTTTCCGCGTCCGTCCGCCGACGAAGCAGCGTCCTGCCATCGACCGCATCTCGATACTCACTGACACGGACGGCGACGGGCGCATGGACAAGAAGCAGATTTTCTACGAAGGCCTGGAACTGGTGACGAGCATGGCCTTCTACAAGGACGGCGTGATCGTCTCGCAGGCCCCGGACATCCTCTGGCTGCGCGACACGAACGGCGACGGCAAGGCCGACAAGGTCGAGACGCTCTACACCGGCCTGGGCATTGGCGACACGCACGCGGTCATCAACAACATCCGCTGGGGCATGGACGGCTGGATTTACGCGACGCACGGCTACAGTTCGAGCGCGCATGTTTACAACGGCGACAAGTCGAAGGATTTCGGCGGCATCGGCTCCGGCGTGCTGCGCTTCCGGCCGGACGGTTCGATGATCGAAATGGTCTCCTCCAAGGGCGGCAACACCTGGGGCATGGAGATCGCGTCGGACGGCGAGCTCTTCTACACGCAGCCGACCAGCGGCGATTTGCTGAACCACATCGTGATGACCGAGGGCGAACTGTCACGCGGCAAGGTGGGCAGCGCCACGAGCTACAAGCCCGTGATCAAAGGCCAGAAATCCTTTCCGCTCATCACCTACAACCAGCAGGCCTACGTGCAGATCGATCTCGTCGGCTTCTTCACGGCGGCGGCGGGCTGCGCGATTTACGGCGGCGGCTCCTGGCCTGGCGAATGGAATTACAGCTACTTCACCACCGAGCCGACCATCAACATCATCCACCATCAGGTCGTCGAGCCGAACGGCATCACGTTCAAGGCGCACAAGACGCGCGAAGCGGAATTCATCGGCGGACGCGACAAATGGTTCCGGCCCATCGACACGCGCATCGGACCCGATGGCGCGCTTTACATCACCGACTTCTACAACCAGGCGGTCGTGCACAACGACACGCGCGGTACAATCCATGGGCCGGCCAACGCGGCATTACGCCCGGATCGCGATCATTACTTCGGCCGCATCTGGCGCGTGAACCACAAGGAGGCGAAGACGCTCAAGGTGCCGGACATCACCAAGGCTTCCACGAAGGATCTCGTCGAGGCGTTGCAGAATCCGAACCGCCATGTGCGCCTCAACGCGCAGCGCCTGCTCGTGGAGCACAACGATCCGAAGACGCCGGACGCGACGAAGCGTCTGCTCGGCTCTTCGAGCTTCCGCGGTTTGGAAGAGGCGCAGATGCATGCCTTGTGGGCGCTGCACCTGATGGGACGTCTCGATGGAGCGGTGCTCAAGCAGGCGCTCTCGGTTGATGGCAAGCCTTCGGTGCAAAAGGCCGCGCTCCGCATTGCGGCAGAAATTCCTGCGGCGAAGCGTCCTGATGTGACGGCAGGAATCCTGCGCCGGGTGAACGACAGCAATGCCCGCGTCCGGCTCGAGGCAATCGTCGCGCTCGCGGCATTTCCGTCCACGCCGGAGATTCGCCAGGCCCTGGTGGAAGCGTATCCCGACTTGAACGACCAATGGCTTGAGTCCGCCGTCGTTGGCGTTGCGGCGAAGAATCCCGTCGAGTTCATAGAGGCTTCGGCGCTGGCCCGCAAGCCGGCGGAGCTGGAAGCCCTCGTCGTGCAACTGAGCTCCCAGGCGGCGGCGAAACAGGATGCCGTCCTTGCCGTGAAAATCGTGACGTCCCTCGCTACGAAGCCGGTGAGCGCGGATGTGCTGAAGAAGGTCGCGCTCGAGAATCTCGCAAAGACGCTGAAGGCGGACGTTGTCCCGGCCTGGTCCGCCGAACTGCAGAAAGCGCTGCAAACGCTGTTGAGCGCGCCGAATCCGGCGTTGCCGGCCGCAGCTCTGCCGCTGGTCGCGCGTTGGGACAAGGACGGCAAGCTCGCATCCGAGACGAAGGTGCTCGTGACTTCGTTGATGGCGAAGTTGAAGGACGACAAGCAGCCGGACGACACGCGGGCCCAAGTGGCGGCGAGCCTCGTTGGTGTTCGCCAGATGAACGCGGAGATTCTTCCGTCGGTGGCCGGGATTCTCGGTTCCTCCGCTTCCGCTTCGTTGCAGAAGCGGGCGATCGAATCGCTGGGCACGTCCGGCGATGCAGCCGTGGCGCCGCTGCTGGCCGGAGCGTATGCAAAGATTCCCGCCGATCTGCAGGACGCCGCGTTCGCCCAGATCATCAAGCGCGCCGACTGGTCGCTCGCGCTGGTGGAGGCGGTGAAGAGCGGCAAGGTGACGCTGGCGAATCTAGGGCCGTCCTCCGTGCATCGCCTGCGGACGCACAGTGATCGCGGCGTGGCGAAGCGCGCGGGCGAAGTGATCGACGAACTGCGCGGGCCTGAAGCGAAGGAGAAGAACGCGCTGCTCGCGAAGCTCATTCCCGAAGTCGAGAAGCCGGGCAACATCGAGAACGGCAAGAAGCTCTTCGTGCAGAACTGCATCGTATGTCACAAGTTCAACGGCGAAGGCAAGGAGGTCGGTCCTGAGCTGTCCGGCATGGGCGCGCATGGGGCGGCGGAACTGCTCGTCGCCATCCTCGATCCGAACCGCGAGGTGGACCCGAGCTACGTGGCGTGGAGCTTCGAGACCAAGGACGGTGAAACTTACGACGGCGTGATCGCCAGCGAGAACCGTTCGGCGGTGACCTTGCGCAACAACAGCGGCGAGACCTCGGTGAAGACGGCGGACATCGCGGGCCGTCGCAACACCGGACGCTCGCTCATGCCGGAAGGGTTCGAGGCGCTCGGCGCGGAGGCGTTGCGCGACATGCTGGCGTATGTCTGCGGCAGCGATTCGAAGTATCGCATCATCGATCTGCGCAGCACGTTCACGGCGAACACCACCGAAGGCATCTACAACAATCGTGAGTCGAAGGGCGAATCGATCAGCTTCCGCAAGTTCGGCCTGGTCAAGGCGGGCGAAGTTCCGTTTGAAATCATTCATCCGGCCAAGACCACGAGCGGGAACAACGTCATCGTGCTCAAGGGCGGCAGCGGGCTGGCGAAGACGTTCCCGCAGAAAGTCGAGACCGGCACGCTCAATGTGAAGGCCAGCCGGCTGCACTTCCTCGGCGGCGTCGGCGGCTGGGCGTTCCCGTGCTGCGGCGACAACAAGAACGAGAATCTCCCGGTGGCCAAGGCGACAGTGACGTTTGCCCAGGGGGAGAGTGAGGAGTTTGTCTTCAAGAACGGGGTTGAGTTTGCGGACTACAACGGGCCGTTCAATGTCCCTGGCTCCAAGGCGGTGGATGACGTGGTGCGCAACGGCCAGGTCCGGACGTTCACGCGTTCGTTGAAAAACAAGTCGCCGATCCAGAAGATCACCATCGAGAGCTACGACAACGCGGTCGCGCCGACCTTCATCGCCATCACCGCGGACACGACGGAAGGCAAGCCCGGCGATGCGGCGGACGCCTCCGCGCAGGCGACGACGCGCAATGACGGTTCCACGGCTGCCGTCACGCGGGAATACAAATGGGGATCAGGCATCAAGACGCTGATGGTCGGCGGCGGCAGTTCGCATGACTTCGACAAATACTTCAACAAGGCGGACAGCGCGATCCTGAGCGAAGGCGGCCTGGCCTCGGTGAACTACACGGACAAGCCGGACACCATTGCGGGCGTGCTCAAGGACGTGGACGTGCTTTACCAGAGCACGAACCAGAAGATCGACAACAAGGACGTGCGCAAGGCGATCTTCGACTTCGCGGATGCGGGCAAGGGCATCGTCATCGTTCATGCGGGCATGTGGTACAACTGGCCGGACTGGACGGAATACAACCGTGTGCTGGCGGGCGGCGGCTCGCGCGGCCATGACCGCTTCGGCGAATTTGAGGTGAACCTCGACGTGGCGGATCATCCTGTGATGAAGGGGGTGCCGGCGAGTTTCAAGATCACGGATGAGCTCTACTACGCGAAGTTCGAGACGAACGGCACGCCGGTGCAGGTGCTGGCGACGGCAAAGAACCTCACGAACGGGAAGACGTTCCCGTCGGTCTGGATCGTGAAGCATCCGAAGGCGCGCATCGTGTGCATTGCCCTCGGTCACGATGACAAGGCGCACGATCTGCCCGCCTACAAGGCGATGCTGCGGAACGCTGTGACGTGGGCGGCCGGCAAGTAGCCGTCGTGGAGGGATTCGTGGAGCAAGAGCGCCGGCCCCAGTGGCCGGCGCCTTTTATTTCGGCGCGAGATCTTTGCGCGGGAAGAGCGCGGCGGGTTCGCCAATGGCATGGCCGGCGGCGAGTCTGCCCCAGGCGGCTTCGCTGAACTTCTCCGGTGCGCCAGTCAAGCCGAGCTGCGCGTAGATCTTCTCGCTCGCCGCGGGAATGAACGGCCAGAGCAGGACGGCGAGCACGCGGCAGGTTTCGACGAGATTGTAGAGGACGGCGTCGAGTTCGGAGGCCTTCTCCGGAACCTTCGCCATTTTGAACGGCTCGGTCTTTTGGATGTACTGGTTTGCCCGCGTGATGATCTCCTGAATCTTGGCCAGAGCGTTCTGCAATCGTTCAGCCCGCAGGTCGGCTTCGATGGCCGGAATGTCGGCCACGTTCACCAAGTCCGTGCCGTTCTTCGCTTGTGGCGTCGGCGGAGGGAGGATGCCGTTCCGGTATTTCTTCAGCATGGAGAGGGACCGGTTCAACAGATTGCCGAGCCCGTTCGCCAGTTCGGAATTGTAGCGCGAGATGAAGCTCTCGTCCGTCCAGTTGCCGTCCGGCCCGATGGCCAGCTCGCGCACCACGTAGTAACGGAACGCATCGACGCCCCATTCTTCGATGACCTTGAGCGGCTCCACGATGTTCCCGGTGCTCTTGCTGATCTTCGCGCCGTCCTTCTGCCACCAGCCGTGAACGAGCAGTTGCTTGGGCAGAAAGCTTTTCGGATCTGCGTCAGCCCCGAAGATGGCCCGAAGCATGATGGGCCAATAGACCGCGTGAAACTTCAGGATGTCCTTGCCGATGACGTGGACCTCAGCGGGCCAGAGTTCACGCTGTGCGTTTTGAGTTCCCAGTTTCAGCTCGGGAAGCGCTCCGCACACCGTTGGATCACCGAGCGCTGCGGGAACGCTGATGTAGTTCACCAGCGCATCGAACCAGACATAGGTGACGTAGCCGGGATCGAAGGGCAGGGGGATGCCCCAGTTCAGGCGCGAGGCGGGGCGCGTGATGCAGAGATCTTCGAGCGCGTTGTTCTTCAGGAAGCCGAGGACTTCGTTGCGCCGATAGTCGGGCTGGATGAACTCCCGGTTCGCCTCGATGTAATCAATCAGCCACTGCTGGTGGTCCTTGAGCTTGAAGTAATAGTTGTGCTCCACGAGCTCGGCCACTTCACCGTAGGAAGGATCGAACTTGCCGTCAGGCTGACGGTCCTTCTCGGTGAGGAACGTCTCTTCCTTCTGCGAGTAGAAGCCCCGGTATTCCGCCTGATAGAAATGACCGGCGCCGTTGAGCTTCGTGAGAATCGCCTGAACCGTCTCCTTGTGCCGCGACTCGGTGGTGCGGATGAAATCGTCGTTCGTCAGGTTCAGTTTCGTGGCGAAGCACTTCCAGTCGGCAGCGAGTTCGTCGCAATAAGCCTGCGGCGACCTGCCATCCTTGAGGGCAGCCTGCTGGACCTTTTGGCCGTGCTCATCGAGGCCAGTGAGGAAGAAGACAGGCTCGTCAAAGCTGCGGCGGGCGCGGGCGATGACGTCGGTGACTATCTTCTCGTAGGCGTGGCCGAGGTGCGGCTGGCCGTTGACGTAATCAATGGCGGTCGTGATGTAAAACGGTTTGCTCATTCGCGGCGGGCAGCTTGGCCAAGGCCGGAGTCATTGGCAATGTTTTGGGTGAAGCCGGACGGCGTTGGGATGCCTCTTGACACCGCCCCCAACTCTACCGATGCGGTCGGAGCGCTGGTTTCCAAACAGGCTTACGACCTGCCCACGATGGAGATGTTCGCTCCGTGTTCATCGCTCGCGTCAAACCGGCTGGTAGCCGGATCTCCGACCGCAGGCCGGACGCGCCAACGGCATGGGCAGCGACCGGGGAATCATCTTGCCAAAGCGGCGGCCGGCTTTTTATCGTCGCAACCAATGGAAAGTTCGCAATTGGGACAATACGTGCCGGTGCTCCTGATGGCCTTGGTGGCGGCCGGCTTTGCCGCCGGCACGCTCTTCGTGTCCGTCATCGTCGGCTGGCGCAGCAAGCGCAACAAGATCAAGGACACGGCCTACGAATGCGGCATGCTGCCCATCGGTGAAGGCAGCACCCGGATGTCGGTGAAGTTCTATCTCGTGGCGATGCTCTTCATCCTCTTCGACATCGAAGTCGTCTTCATGTATCCGTGGGCCGTGGTGTACCGCGAGATGCTGCAGGATGCCGCCACGCGCAACCTGATTCTCGGCGGAATGCTTTCCTTCCTCGGCGTGCTCTTCATCGGCTACATTTACGCGCTCAAGAAACGCGCGTTTGACTGGAAGAGCTGAACGCCCTTCCAGCGGCTCACCTTCTGAGAGATGAGCTGTTCATCCCTCTGGGTTAAGCAGATGTCCGACTCAACGGCTCAGGCCTGGCCGTCGTCCGCCCAGTCGCTTTGCTTCAGGTATTCCTTAATCTTCCGCCGCGAATAGCGGTGTTTTCGCGCTTTGGCTGGACTGTCCTCCGTCTTGCGGAAGGAGTGTTTGGGGTCACGAATGATTTCGGTGATGGGATCGATTGATTTACTCATCGCGATGGTCACTTTCGTTACGGGAACTGAAAGCTTGCCGGATGCCAATGGCAGGCGAAGGGCGAACAGCGGTCATTTCCACCATGTAAGAGCTCATGGTGAAAATTGGACCCAGATCAGGACGGCAGGGTTCAAAGAATTTGTTGACTCTTTTTGACCTGAATGTCGCCAGAGCGACATGATTTATGATCTTGAGCATCGTATCCACGCAGGCTCGGACACCCGCCCGGCCTCGGTCACCCGTGATGTCCGGGTTATGTATCGGATCACCTTTCACGTCCATTGAGCCACCGCTTGCAGCGAAGGCTGGAGTATTATTTGCAGAGTCCCTAGCTTTTCCAAAACTCATGGCAGCAGAAGCGCTCAATCAAAAATCAATCGTCATCATCGGCGGCACCAGCGGCCTGGGACTGTCGGCGGCGCGCGCGTTTGTGACGGCGGGCGCGCGGGTGGTGGTCGTGGGACGCGATTCGCAGAAGGTCGATCTGGCGGAGAAGGAGCTGGGGCGAAATGCGATTGGGTTCGTCGCGGATGCCAGTGATCCGAAGTCGGCTCCGGCGGCGATCACCATCGCGCTCGGCAACTTTCATCGGTTCGACGGACTCTATCATGTCGCGGGCGGCAGCGGGCGACGGCAGGGCGATGGGCCGCTGCATGAGATGACAGACGAGGGCTGGGAATACACCGTCAACGAAAACCTGACCTCGCTCGTTTACTCCAATCGCGCCGCCGTCCAGCAGTTCCTCAAACAACGGACGGGCGGGAGCATCTTGAACATGGGTTCCGTTCTTGGTTCGTCGCCATCGCCACATTTCTTCAGCACCCACGGTTATGCGGCGGCCAAGGCGGCGATCATCGGATTGACGAAGTCCGCCGCCGCCTATTACGCGCCGGCGAACATCCGGTTCAACGTCATCGCGCCGGCGCTCGTGGCCACGCCGATGTCGCAGCGGGCGCAAGGCGACGAGGACATCCTGCGCTTCATCGCCACCAAGCAGCCGTTGGACGGAGGCCGCATCGGCCGGCCGGCTGATCTCGATGGCGCGGCGGTGTTCTTCCTGAGCGACGCCTCGGCGTTTGCCACCGGGCAAATCCTTTCCGTGGACGGCGGCTGGTCTGTTTCCGAGGGGCAAATCTTCGCCCGGCCCGAACAGGCCAGCGGCGGCCAGCCGCAGTCGGAGAGCGTGTTTCGGACGCTTGGCAAGCTGTGGAACAAATTGAGGAAAGGCCAGTGATGGCGGGCATGGCCATCGGTTTGCCATTTTCCAACTCGGTGGCTCCAGCTTCTCGTCATCCCTGATTTTCATGAGCTACGCCATCGGCATCGATCTCGGCGGTTCTTGCGTCAAGTCCGTGGCGGTCACGCCGGACGGCCAATTGCTCGCGCAATCATCCGTCGCCTTCGATGCCGGAGGGAACATGGATTGGGCGGAGAAGATTCGCGAGCTTGTGGCGCTTGTGCAAAGCGAGCGCGGCGAGAACGCATCCTGCATCGGCTTGTCCGCGCCCGGTCTGTCTGCCCAGGACGGTCGTTCCATCGCGCACATGCCGGGGCGGCTGAAAGGATTGGAAGGTCTCAACTGGGCGAGGTTTCTCCAGACGCCTTCGCCCATTCCAGTCTTGAACGATGCCCATGCCGCCTTGCTCGGTGAAGCGTGGATCGGTGCGGCGCGCGGATTTCAAAACGTCATCATGCTGACGCTCGGCACGGGCGTCGGCGGCGCGGCCATCGTCGATGGCCATCTCCTTCGCGGTCATCTGGGACGCGCCGGCCATCTCGGACACACATCGCTCGACATTGATGGGCCGGTGGATGTCTGCGGCACGCCGGGAAGTCTCGAAGTCATGATTGGCAACTGCACCATCGAGGAGCGGACCAGCGGTTTGTTCAAGACCACCCATGAGATCGTCGCCGCACATGTCGCCGGCGATCCGAAAGCTTCCTGCTTCTGGCTGCGCTCCGTGCGCGCGCTGGCCTGTGCGGTCACATCGTTCGTAAACATTCTTGATCCGGAGGCGGTCATCGTCGGCGGCGGCATCGCGCGCGCCGGTGACGCGCTCTTCGTGCCGCTCCGTGAGCAGCTCGCCGGGATCGAGTGGCGCTCCGCCGGCTACGAGGTGAAGATTTTGCCGGCCACGCTGGGTGAACTCGCGGGCGCGTACGGCGCGGCTCACCACGCGTTGACCTCTTCAGTTTAAGCTTTCCGCGCCGACAATCGTGACGGGGATAAAGCCTTGGCTTCCGATTCCTTCGCGTGCTACCTAGACCACGCAACCGATGTCATCCCAAAGATTCATGGCAACAAAACTCCTGGTGCTCCTGTTCTCGCTGGCGCTGCTTGGGCCGTTCCACTCGTGGCCAGCGTCCGCCGCAGACCATCTCGAAAACAAACCGCTCATCGCCCAGCTCAAGGAGCTGGCGCGTGAGCACAAGAAATTCCTGCGCGTCACCAAAGTGTGCGACACGCACGGCAAAAACGAAGTCTGGCGCGTCGAGCTGGGAACGGGGACGGACGACGAACGCGTCCGGCGTCCGGCCATGCTGGTGGTGGCGGGCATCGAGGGAAACGATCTCGCCGGAACCGCCATCGCCATGGCGTGGATTAAGAACCTGGCCAAGCGCTACGACTCCGACGAGAAGGTGAAGAAACTTCTCGATTCGACGACGATTCATCTCTGGCCGCGCGTCAATCCCGACGGCGCGAAGGCTTGGTTTGCCAAGCCCCGGCGCGAGACGGCGACCAACGATCGGCCCTTCGACGACGATCACGACGGGCTGGTGGATGAGGACGGGCCGGATGACCTGGACGGCGACGGCGTCATAACCTCCATGCGCGTCGAGGATCCCGACGGCGAATACATTCTTGATCCGCAGGACTCCAGGCTGTTGCTGAAGGCCGACCGCCAGAAAGGCGAGCGCGGCGCGTGGCGAGTGTTCGCGGAAGGACGCGACAACGACGGCGACTCGGAATGGAACGAAGATGCAATCGGCGGCGTGAACTTCAACCGCAACTTCCCGTTCGGATACAAATTCTTCGCGGCCGATTCGGGGAAGCATCAGGTCAGCGAAGCCGAAACCCGCTCGCTCGCCGAGTTTATCATCGCGCATCCGGAGATCGGCATCGTCTTCACGTACGGCGCGGCGGACAACCTCACGCAAACGCCCAAGGGCGAAGCTCCGAAGCGGCCGCCCGTGGCCCTGCACGAGACTGATGTTGCCTGGTACCGCGAGCTGGGCAAGGCGTGGAGGGAAGGCTTGGGGATCAAGAAGGAATTGAACGGCACAACGGAGCAGGGGACGTTCTCGGACTGGATGTATTTTCATCGCGGCCGCCTCTCGCTGGCCGCGCGCGCCTGGACTCCGGCCTTGCAACTGGAACTGGCAAAAGTAAAACCCAAGGAGGACAAGCCCAAGGACGACGCTGCCAAGAAGGATGGCGAGCCGAAGCCGGAAAAGGCCGACGGCGAAAAGAAGTCTCCCGAGAAAGGCAAGGAAGCGGACACGCGCAACGAAGAGGAACGTGCGTTCCTGACGTGGGCCGGCGCGAACGCGACGAACTCATTTGTGCCTTGGAAGGATTTCACTCACCCGGATTTTCCAGGGAAGAAAGCCCAGATCGGCGGCTTCGTGCCGTTCGCCAAAACGTTGCCGCCACAAAATGTCCTGACCGATCTGGAGGAGAAGCAGGGCCGGTTCCTGACCGATCTCGCGGGCAAGCTGCCGCGCGTCGCCATTCGCAAAGTCGAGGTCAAGTCGCTGGGCGAATCTGTCTTCGACGTCACGGTGCATGTGGAGAACGCCGGCTTCCTGCCCACATCGCTGGCGCAAGGCGGAGCCACGCGGGAGGTTCATCCCACGCGCGTCGTCCTCAAGAGCGACGTGAAGTCGCTCCTCTCAGGCACGAAGACGGTCATGTTGAATTCCATCGAGCCGGGGGGAAGCAAGGAAGCGCGCTGGGTCGTTCTGGCCAAGGGCCTCAAGCAGCTCGACATCGAAGTCGTCTCCATGCTGGGCGGGCGTTTGCAGCAAACCATCGAATTGAAGGAGGAGACGAAGTGAACCGCCTTCCCTCCATGCTCCACCGCACGCGTCTCGGGAACGTCGCCGCCATGCTCTGCCTCTTCGTCGCCACGGCGGATGCGCAGGTTTCTGATCGCAAGCCCAAGGCTGACGATCCGGCGGAACACTCGTATCCCGCCCTCGGCACTTCCACGCCGCGAAAGGTGAACGTGGAATGGAACCGCTTCTACGATCACGCCGGCCTGGGCTCGATTCTTGCCCGGATTCACAGGGAGTTTCCGAAGCTCACGAAGCTCTACTCCCTCGGCAAATCAGTGGAAGGCCGGGACATGTGGTGCCTCGAAGTGACCAGTGACAAGGGTGACGCGAAACGGAAGCCGGGCATGTACATCGACGGCAACATTCACGGCAACGAAGTCCAGGGCGGCGAGGCCGTCGCCTATACCGCGTGGTATCTCTGTCATCAATATGGCCGCCTGGAGAAGGTGAACGAGCTGCTGGATCGCGCGGTGTTTTACCTCATCCCGACCATCAATCCCGACGGGCGCGACCACTGGTTTCACAACGCCAATTCCGTTCACAGCTCGCGGACCGGCGTGAAGCCGGTGGACAATGATCGCGACGGCGTGGCGGATGAGGATGATGCGGACGATCTCGACGGCGACGGCTCCATCACGCAGATGCGGATCAGGGATCCGAACGGCCGCTGGAAGCCGCATCCGCAGTTCCCGGAATTTGTGATGGTCGAGGCCGCTCCCGATCAGCCCGGTGAATACACCTTGCTCGGCTCCGAGGGACTGGACAACGACGGCGATGGCGAGGTGAATGAAGATGGGCGCGGCGGCTACGACATGAACCGCAACTGGGCCTGGGACTGGCAGCCGGCCTACGTGCAATCGGGCGCGCACGAGTATCCGTTCTCGTTGCCGGAGACGCGGGCGCTCTCGGAGTTCGTCGATGCGCGCCGGAACATCGCGGCGTTCCAGACTTATCACAACGCCGGCGGAATGATCCTCCGCGCTCCCGGTCGCGAAGGCGGCGTGATGCGCGGCAGCGACGAACGGGTGCATCAGCTCATCTCGCAGCGCGGCGAGAAGATGCTGCCGTTCTATCGCTCGATGGTCGTGTGGAAGGATCTCTACACCGTCTGGGGCGGCGAGTTCGACTGGAGCTACGGCGCGCTCGGCATCGTTTCGCTCTCCAACGAACTGTGGAGCATGCGCAACCTGGATCGCGGCGTCGGATCGCCGTCGTCCGAGGATTCGGCGGCGTTCCTGAAATACGTCCTGCTCGGCGACGGCATCGTGAAATGGCATTCCTACACGCATCCCACGTTTGGCCCGATTGAAATTGGCGGAACGAAGAAACAATGGGGCCGCACGCCGCCGTCCTTTCTTCTCGAAGAAGAATGTCATCGCAACATGGCCTTCACGCTGTATCACGCCGACCAGATGCCGCTGCTCCGCATCAGTGAAGTGGTGATGGAGAAGATCGACGACGGGCTGTTCAAGGTTCTCGTCACCATCGAGAACTCACGCTTGATTCCGACTCACACCGAACAGGATGTCATCAACCGCATCAACGCGCCGGACCTCGTGACGCTCCAGGGCGACAAGGTAAAAGTCATCTCGGCCGGGCGCATGACGGATCAATACTTCAAGAGGGTGGAAGCGGTGGAACGTCGTCCGGAACGCGTGGAGGTGCGGAACATTTCAGGCATGGGAACGGCGCGCGTGCAGTTCGTCGTCAGCGGCAGCGGACGCTTCACCGTGACGGCTGACTCCGCGAAAGGCGGCCTGCTCGAAGCCAGCCAGACCTTGCCTTGAACATGGAGACAGAACTTTAACCACGGATGGACACAGATGCCCACGGATAGGGGGGCTTTGCGCTGCGCTGTCTCCACTCAATGGGTGAGCTGGAGATTTCAAAACCATCCGTGTTTATCTGTGTCCATCCGTGGTTGAACTGCTGTTTCCAAGATTAAAGGCCTGGCGTGTTTCACTGCGCCCATCTGCCCCGGCTTATTCCGCATCCGGCTTCGGCGCAGGCATCTTGTCGCCGAGTTTGAGATACTCCCACACCGCGCTGATCTGCTTCTCGCCGTCGCCGTCGAGCACATCGGTCAGCGGGCTTTTCCCTTCATCGAAATACACCGGCATCTTCGTCTGCGGATCGATGCTCGTCGGCGCTCGGAACCAGCGACGATAATAATCCGGCAGCAGCCGCTCCGCACTGTAGGCGAGATTGATGCCCTCGCTCTCGAACACCTCCATCGCCAGCGCCGGGCCGACGCCGTGACACGACACGCACGAGAACCCGCCGTCCTTGCCTGAAAGCTTTCGCCCGACTTCCGCGAGCGCCGCATCGACCGGCGTTTCCGCCGCCGTCTTCGGCGCGTAGCCGTGCAGTTGCGCCATGCCGTCCGCGAGATCCTTGGCGCGCGATTTGAAGGCCGGCATCCGCGACTCCACCCACGGTTCGCCCTTCGGATGCGCGTCGTAACGAATCTTGTGCGGGATGCCGCCGGCGATGAACTTCGCCGCCCATTCGGGCTTCAACTTGCCGCCAAGAACTTCAAAGGTGGGAATCAGATCAATCTGTCCGTGGCACGCCGTGCAGTTCAGCGCGCGCGTGTGGCGTTCCGCGAATTCCGCCGGCACATGGCGCGACAGCGATGCGAAACCCGCAAGCGTGAAGGCGTTTAATGCCGCGCGTTCTTCCGCAGCGAAACCGTAATCAGCCGTCGGCGTCTGACCGAGGCAGTCGCCCGCCGGAACTTTCTCGCGTTTGACGACGTGGCGCGAATGCAGCGCGTCTGTCGGCGGCGCCTTGAACGGATTCTCCGTTCCAAGCGTGTGACAGTTCAGGCAGCCCGTGGACCGCACCAGTTTCTTGCCGCGCTCAATGATCGCCGCGTCCGTCGGCGTAGCTTTCAATTCAACTTTCGGTGCGGCGGCGAACAACCAGTCCTCCAGTTCCTTCGCCTCCTTCGCGCTCAGATGAAAGTTCGGCATCCGCGTCCAGTCATAGTGCGCTTCGGGCAGGCGCAGATATTCCGCGAGTTTGCCTGCTGGAAATTTCTCCGCGATGCGCTTCTGCGAGAGCTTCGCCGGATCGGGCTCCTTCGCGTCGGGCGGATTGTGGCAGCCGATGCAGTGCAGTCGTTCGTAGAGCGGTTTCGCGTCGCCGCCGGCCGCGTGACCTTCCCCTTCGGCGGGTTCGTTCTGCCGGGTCCTGTAGGCGACTTCGCTGAGCTTCACCTCGCCGCCTGTCTTCAGCGACGCGAGATACGCGGCGATGGCCTCGGCGTCTTCCTTCGCCTTCGCGCCGTGCAGCAGTTTCGGCATCAGCGCGCTCGGACGCAGCGCTTTCGGATCGAGAATCCAGCGCGCCATCCAGTCGTGATTCCGCCGCGCGCCGATCCCTTCCAGCGAAGGCGCGTCCATCTTGAGTTCAGGAATTCCCGCCGCAGCGAGCTTCGTGTCCGTGTGACACTGGATGCAGCGATGGTTCAGGAACAGCTCGCGCCCAAGCCGCAGTTCCGCCGCCTTCTGCAAGCCGGCGGAAGCTGCGTGGGTAAACGATGCCGGGGGAATCGGTCCGGTGAACGGCGGCTTCTCCGTCCAGGACAGACGCACAAACGAATCACCCCTTTCAGCGGCGGTGAAGCTGGCCTTGAACGCGTTCGGGCCTTTGTTCAATTGGATCGGCCTGCTCAACGGCGAGCTTCCCCCCGTGCCCGTGGCTTCGAGCACGGTCGCGCCATTGATCTCCACTTTCAGCGCGCCGCTGAGATCAGCCTGGAAGGAAAAGTTGCCGCGCAGGTCAGCGTTGATGAATCCTTCCCACGTTGCGGTGAACGCGCCACCAGCCACGAATGGTGACGCGGCCTTGCCGGCTTCAACGTGGAGCGAGACGCTCTGCGCCACGGACATTTCCTTCTCGCCACCGGCGGCAATGGTGACGGCCAGACCGGCTGCCGGCTTGCCGTCCGCCGCGTTTCCGTTCAACGCCACGAGGCTCATCAGGCTCACACCGAATCGAACCAATGCAGTAGGACAGTGCTTCCAGCCTGTCCCGGAGGCCGACGGGCTGGGGGTTGTCCTGCTGGCAAACCATTTCATTCCATACGCCAAACCACTGGCGAATCCACGGTCGTTCGGAGACAGGCTGGAAGGCTGTCCTGCTTCGGACCACGCCGCCGCTCGTCGTTCATCTACTGCGCGGGTTCGGCTGAACGTTCGCCAAGAGCGGACACCGTTAAAAAGTTTGCTCATCATAAATAAACGGGGGCGGTGAATCCGCCCCCGCCCAATTTGTAGTGGATGCCCCAGCTCAGTTCAAGGGATCGCGTGGACGGTGTGCATCACTTCCTGCGAGATCGCGTTGCCGTCCGCAGTCTTGAGGTTGAACTTGATCGTCTGCTGCATCACCGGCTTAAAGTCTGCAATCTCGACCGTCAGCGTTCTGCCGTCCGGGGAAAGCTTCGTGGCCGTGACGTTCAGATTGTCACGGCCGCGCTTCGCAGGATTCTCCACGGAAAACTCCGGCGACCCGTAGTTGGCGGTGCGCGCGTAGTTCCAGCGTTTGCCGCTGACATTCTGCGCGTCCGTCGCGGTGGCGCGGTCCAGCGGCTGCGTGAAAGTCAGCTCCATGCCGCCCTTGACGGCCTTTAGGCCGCGCACGGAGTAAACCGGCTTGCCGGTGAAGCGCACCCGGTCGAAGCCGGTGATCTTCGCCGCGTTGCTCTGCCATTCGCTCAGGCCGCAGACGTAGAGCTGGCCGTCCTGCTTGTGGAACTTCGCGCGCATCACGGACGAGGTGAACTTCAGCGGGAACTTCACCACGCCACCCTGCATCCGCCCGCCGCCGATGGATTCCTTCATCACGAGGAACAGGCCCGACTGGCCGTAGGACTCGTGGAGCAGCTCGCCCTTGTATGGACCCCACTTGTCGCTCGTCACCCAGATCTGTCCGCCGCCGGAATTGTCGTAGGACTTCGCCAGCCAGCACAGCGGCGGCACCCATTGGGCGGCGCTCTCGGCGGAAGTCAGGTTGTTGCTCACCCCGCAGAATTGTCCGGCCTCGCTGATCCAGTTCAGCGGCGTGGTCGGCACCCAGGTGCCTTCATTGTCGCTCGTCGTCACCTGGCCGTCGGCGCTCACGCCGAGGCCGTTGGGCGCGCGCACTCCGCTGGCATATATCTCCAGCTTCTTCCCGTCCTTGCTCAGCTTGAAGACGCAGCCGGAATGCGAGCACACCGTGCCGTTGCCCAGCGCCGCCTTTTGATTGCCGAAGCCGCCGCCGCCGGAGTTCACCGGGTTCGCCTTCGCGAAATAGAAATTCCCCTTCTTGTCCGTCTGCAGATCGAACAGGAACTCGTGGAAGCCGCGCGTGGACATCACCTGGTTGTTGAAGTTCTCGTAGTAATCCGCCTCGCCGTCCTTGTTCAAGTCGTGGTAACGCGTGATCTGGTCGCGGCCGCTCGTGTAGATCACGTCGTCCACGATCACCAGGCCGAGCGTCTCATACTGGCCCGACGCGTAACGCCGCCACTCCAGCTTCTCCAGTGACTCGTCGATGCCGCTCACGATCCAGATGTCGCCGTCATGCGTGCAAAGCGCGGCGCGCTTTCCATCCTTGAAGAAGTCCATCCCGGCGAAACGCACGCGGCGCTTCCAAGGATTCTCCGTGGGCGAGGTGATCGAGTCCGTCGCATAAGCACCGTCTGGAGTCACGCTGGTGTTCAGCACGCCCTTGGTCACGACCGCTTCCGGCCACCGCACGGCGCCGCCTTTGTTGAAGGCCGCCATCGCCGGCTTCTCCGTGAGCACGCCCGCGACCTTCGATTGATTGCCCGCCTCACCGCGCCAGATGAACACGCTGAACAACGCCGCCGAAGTTCCCTTCGCGATCTTCAGCAGCGCGCGCGAATTGTCCGCGACTTCCAAGGTCACGCCCTTCGGCGCACCGGCCAGCGCGATCCATGTCACGTTCGTTCCAGAGGTCAGCGTGAGCGTGCCGCCCTCCGCCTTCACCGTCGCGCCTTCCACTTCGGCGAGCAGCGCGATCAAGTTCGCCTTCGCCTTTGCCGTCTGGAAGGTGCGCGTGAACGCCACTTCGCCCGCACGACCGGACATCCCCGGCTGCTCGTGAATCTTCGTGCCGAGCACGGTGTAGCTCAGCACCACGTTGGAGCCGTTCACGTACAGCCCGTCCCATCGGCACCATTCCTCCGGCAACGGCCCGAACGGTTCCGCGCGCGGGTCCGTGAATTCACCCTTCGCGTTCGCCCAGCCCGGCCCTTGGCGCGTGCCGAACTTCTGCTCGCCCACGACGCCCGGATGCGAGCCATGCCCGCCGTCGAACGCCACGCCCTTCGTCGTGATGTAGCCGCCCGTCCAGCCCGCCGCCATGCGCAGCAGGTCGGTGTCGAAGAGCACATTCGCCGCGTCGCCGGGCGCGACACGGATCGCGAGGCCCTTCATCGCGACGTTGTTCGAGGGAAAGTTCGCGCTGATGCACGCGCCTTGAAATGGAAAGTCATCCTGGAGCAGGGCGGATTTGCCCTTGCGCTCGTTCTGCGCCAAAGCTCCGCCCGCAAAGGCCGCGAGGAACAAACCGACGAAGAGGGAGGTGAGGGACGAACTCCGCGCTAGGCGGAAAGCCGGCGGGATAAACTCTGCGCGCGCCGCCCGAAGAGCGCCGGTGCAGTTTGTGTGCGTTGTATGATGCATTGCTTCTGTTTGACCGAGGTGGAGTACTGCCGCCCGGAACCAAAGTGGAACGTCGCCGCCCCGGCCTCGGGTGAAGCAGGGGTGAACGGCGCGGGGTTTGGTTCTGACGCGGACCGGTTCATGTTAGCGCAGTTTTGGACACAGGAGCCAATGCGGCTATTCACGAAAATTCCCCGCTGCATGGAGCGGTGAGATGGGAAGATGGAAGGATGATCTTCATTGGCTCAAGATGGCGCGCCAGCGTCTTGGAGTGCGCGCGCTGCTGCGCCGCTTTCGGAAACGCTTGAACTTCCATGCGCTCCAAAAAGCGCCGGAGCACCGGCGCAGTCCAAGACGCTGACGCGCGTCCACTGCCCCCACTTACGTTCACCCTCCGCATCAAGTGCGCGATTGAGTCCGCGCGCGCCCACCGGCTGTCCTCTTTCCACATGAGCAAGCCTGCCTGTCCGATGTGTGAAATGACCGATGTGCTGGGCCATCCTGAGAAATGGGAATGCGTCACCTGCGGCCACGAATGGGAACGCGCGTCCGAACCGGAAGCGCCCGCCGGCCCGCGCGTGGTCAAGGACGCTCACGGCCAGGTGCTGGTGGAAGGCGAATGCGTCACGCTGATCAAAGACCTGCCGCTAAAAGGCTCATCCCAGGTGCTCAAGGGCGGAACGAAGTCCAAGCCCATCCGCCTCGTCGATGGCGATCGCGAAATCTCCTGCAAGATGGACGTGCCGACCGCCGGTGCCATCCTCGACCGGTTCCTG
>Ga0163153_10002738_pt1 | contig 24847 bp, 25 predicted proteins | sample OliLakLV19MP6IB1_FD_148629 | JGI IMG/M metagenome (GOLD analysis project Ga0163153, IMG submission 148629) | Freshwater microbial mat bacterial communities from Lake Vanda, McMurdo Dry Valleys, Antarctica - Oligotrophic Lake LV.19.MP6.IB-1 | ecosystem: Environmental > Aquatic > Freshwater >...
GAATGGCCCGGACCCCGCCTTCGACCCGGTCGAAGTCGGGGTCCGGGCCATTCTCGGCCAGCAGGTGACGGTCGCCGGGGCCACCCGCCTCGCGGGCCGGCTGGTCGAGCGCTACGGCCGGCCCGTGCCCGGCCTCGAAGAACTCGGCCTCTCGTACCTCTTCCCCACCGCCGAGACGCTGGCGGGCGCGCCCCTCGACGACATCGGGATCACAACCGCCCGGTCAAGGGCGATCCGAGCGTTCGCGGCCGCAACGTTCAGACGAAGCGTCCCACTCGACGGGTCCCAGGACCTCGCAACGGTCGTCGAGGAACTCTGCGACCTTCCGGGCATCGGCGATTGGACGGCGCAATACGTCGCAATGCGCGCCGGCGGCGAAAGGGACGCATTTCCGGCCGGAGATCTCGGGCTGCGCAAGGTCCTAGGCCTTTCGACCCCACGCGAGGCCCTGACCAGGGCGGAGTCGTGGCGACCGTGGCGGGCGTACGCCGCGTTGCACCTCTGGACATCAGGTGACTGACGAGTAACTTTGCGTTTTGCCTGGTCGGGGCCATATTTCGGCTTGAGAAGCCCTGCTCAATCCGGTACGGTTATGGACCAGCTTTGAGCCGGGTTTCGCGTTTTCGCGACTTTTCCCGGCTGGGAGCGGGGAACATACGCCAGGCGTCGCGACGTTTGGAATGGTGTTCACCCGGCGCGCCCGCCGGGCCGATAATCCCCCCCGTATATACCGAAGGAAGCCATGCCCAAGGTTTCAAAGGCCCGTTCCGGCGATCGTGACTACGAAGACCTCGTCCGGTTGTACCTCGAGGACGTCGGCCGTCACGATCTGCTCACCAAGGACGACGAAGGTCGTCTCGCCCAGGCCATCGAGGCCGGCGTTGCCGCGCGCAACGACCTCGAGACGAAGAAGAAGCTCACGCCCACCCAGCGCCGCAACCTCCGCCGGGCCGTCCGGGCCGGTAACGACGCCCACGCCCAGTTCGTGAACTCGAACCTGCGGCTCGTGGTTTCGATCGCGAAGAAGTACCAGTCGTCCGGTCTGCCGCTGCTCGACATCGTGCAGGAAGGCAACCTGGGTCTCATCCACGCCGTCGACAAGTTCGACTGGCGCAAGGGCTTCAAGTTCTCGACGTACGCGACGTGGTGGATCCGTCAGGCCATCCAGCGCGGCATCGCGAACTCGGCCCGTGTCATCCGGCTCCCAGTACACGCCGGCGACATGCTCACCGCCCTGCTCAAGCTCCGCGCCCAGCTCGAGGGCACGCTGGGCCGCACGCCCACGCTGGCCGAACTGGCCAAGGAAGCCGAACTCCCGCTCGAGAAGGTCGTCGAAGTTCTGCGCTACGCAGTCGACACCGTCTCGCTCGACGAGCCGGTGCGCGACGACGGCGACGCCGAACTCGGCGACTTCGTCGAGGACCGCAACGCCGTGGCCCCGTTCGACCACGCCGCCACCTCGCTCCTTCCCGGTGAAGTGGCCAAGGTGCTGGCCGTGCTCGACGACCGCGAGAAGACGATCCTGATGCTGCGCTTCGGCCTCGACGGTGCGGGCGACCGCACGCTCGAGGAAGTGGCGGAGCACTTCGGGCTCACGCGTGAACGCATTCGTCAGATCGAGGCCCGGGCGATGTCGAAGCTTCGCCACCCCTCGGCCGACGTCGGCGCCCGCGAGCTCCTCGAAGCCGTCTAAGAACCAACGCAACTTGCGCCGGATATGCGCCCTCAGGGCGCATATCCGGCGCTTGTTCGCGTCTTAGGGGTTTTGCATCTGCTCGTAGAGGCGGGCGAGGGCGGCGTCGGTGCCGGCCTGTGGGAGTGAGAGTCCGCCGTCGACGACAATGGTCTGGCCGGTGATGTACGACGACCGGTCGGAGCTGAGGAACACGACGACCTCGGCGACTTCGTGCGCCTCACCCATGCGCCGCAGCGGCAGCCCCTCGGCGATGGGTGCGAACGACTCGGGGTGGTCGTCCCAGACCTGGGTGAGCGGGGTGCGCACGAAGCCGGGCGCGACGCAGTTCACCCGCACTGACGGCCCGTACTCGAGGGCCGCGCTCTTCGTGAGCGCGATGACCGCCGCCTTGGCCGCGGAGTACGCGGCCTCGTTGCGGGTGGGCATGAGGCCCGAGAGCGACGCGTTGTTGACGATGGCGCCGCGGCCCGAGCGCAGCATGTGCGGAACGGCGGCGCGGGTGGCGTTGAACGTGCCGCCGAGGTTCACGTCGATGAGGCGGTGCCAGAGCTTGTCGTCGACGGTGTGCATCGGCCGCAGGTCACCGGTGCCGGCGTTGTTGAACAGCAGGTGCAGACCGCCGAGGCGGGCCGCAACGTCGTCGATCGCCGCGGTCACCAACTCGGCGTCGCGTACGTCGACCTCGTAGGCCGTGCCCCGTACCTCGCTCGCGACCTGGCGGGCCGCGTCGGCGTCGCGGTCGAGGATCGCGACCGTCGCACCCTCGGCCGCGAATCGCCACGCGGTCATGCGCCCGATGCCCGACCCGCCGCCCGTGACGACGGCGATACGGCCCTCCAACTCCATGGGTGGGAGGCTATCGGCGCGCTACACCCTCATCGCCGCGACGGCACCGGCCGCGAAGGCGGCGACGGTCTCGACGTCGTCGAGTGTGAAGGGATAGTCGGGGTGCGACACCGCTTCGAGCACGGCGACCGCGTCGCTGTGGAACCAGATCGGGACCGCGAGCACCGAGCGTCCGTCGTCGACGTGCTCGAGGACCGCGCTGCCCCGGCGCAGTGTGTGCCGGGCGAGGCGGGTCGGCACTTCTCCGGCCGGGCCCGGGACGCGGACTCGGGCGAATTCGGCGCCGATGGTCTCTTGCAGCCCGGAAGCGAGGCGGTCGGCCGACTCGCGGAAGCTCTCGCGCAGGGCGAGCAACTCGTCGTCCCCAAACCGCAGCACACCCGACTCGGCCATGGCCTGCGCGACCGCGAGCGTGACCTTCTGCTCGTCGCGCGACAGGGCACGCAACCGCCGCAGGTGCTTGTCCTGCTCGAGGCCGTACATGCCGAGCAGAACTGCGAGTGCGACGGTGAGGCCCTGGAGCACGGGCGTCTGGATCGCCGTCTTCGGCATGAACGCAATGCCGAGCAGCGCGGCGACGACGAACGCGAGCACGAGCGCGACCTGGAACTGGCGCTTCGTGATCATGGCACCGGTGACGGCGGTCTTCGGGTGCATCCCGACGGCGCGTTCCTCGTGCTGGATCTCGCGATGCAGAGTGGTCATCGTCGCATCCATTCGGTACCTCCTCGAAAAACAATCCCGCACTAGAGGTGTCGAACGAACGGTGTCCAGAACTTGAGCGCTTCAGTGACTTTTGACACGAACGTCGAACGCGACGCCGAAGTCGCTCGCCAGCGCCACGATGCCGTTGTCGTTCACGTAACCCCGGCCCTGGATGTTGAAGATGCGCACATGGTCTGCGCCGACCGGATAGGGGCCCCAGTGCCACGTTCCTCGACGCAGGTGTACACACGTGTACTGCGGCAACAGGAAGGCCCGGACCGTCTCGAAGTGCGCGGGCCGCGAGAAGTCGACTTCGGCCGGCGCCACGACGACGACCGCGTCGCCGCTCACCGGCATGAGGGTTTGGGTGTGCGTGTCGTGGCGGTTGAGGAGTTCGCAGCGCAGCGCGCCGTCGACGACGTCGATCTCGTCGAGGTCGTGCTCGATGTAGTTGACCCAGCCGTCGTTGAGCGGGAACTCGAGGTCCGCGGTCGGTGCCCCGTCGCCTTCGGTCGACGGGAGGACGCCGAAGGGCGCGAACGTCTCCGGCGTGGCGGGAAGTGCGGCGAGGGAGATCGGGCGTACGCTGACGCCCGAATACTACGGAGGCCTGTATGGATGTGCGGTCGATCGAAGACGTGAACCCCGTTGTCGAGCACAACGGGACGGTGCCGGTGTGGTGGCTCGTGAACCCGCGCGAGATGTTCGAGATCACCAAAGGCGGGCACCTCGAACTGGTCAGCGAGTTCGAGGTCGCGGGCGGTGGGCTGGTCGACCCGCACCACCACCCGACGCACGAGTTCTATTACGTGACCTCGGGGCGCGGGCTCATGAAGATCGCCGACGAAGAGCGCGAGATCGGCCAGGGCGACCTGGTGCATATCCCGCCCGACACCGTGCACAGCCTGCGGCCGGTGAGCGACAACGCGCCGATTCACTGCTTCTGCTTCGCGGTCGGCGTGCCGGACGCGGGCCCGGTCAACTACACCGAGCACTAGTGGGCGTGCGGACGCAGCGGAGCCCCGCCGGCCGAAGGCCCCTCGGGCGGGGGCGTAGGGAGCGATAGTTATGGGCAGGGTTCTCGTTACGAGGTGCCTGCCCGAGGGTGGGCTGGATCCGCTCGCGGATCACGACCTCGTGGGCCCGAAACCCGACGACGCGCCGTACGCGCCCGCCGAACTGTGTGCGCTCGCCGGTGAGGTCGACGCGATCGTGTCGTTGCTCACCGACCGCATCGACGACACCGTGCTCGCCGCGGGCGCCGGTCGTTTGCGGGTCGTGGCCAACGTCGCGGTCGGCTACGACAACGTCGACGTTGAAGCCGCGGCGAAACACGACATCGTCGTGTGCAACACGCCCGGCGTGCTCGACGACACGACGGCCGACCTCGCGTTCACGTTGATCCTGGCCGCGTCGCGGCTCGCCTCGGAGGCCGAGTCCGACCTGCGCACAGGCGTGTGGAAGGGCTGGGGTATCACGCAGTACCTCGGGCGCGACGTGCACGGCGCCACGCTCGGGTTGGTCGGCTACGGGCGCATCGGTCGTGCCGTGGCGCGCCGCGCCGCCGGGTTCGACATGCAGGTGCTGCACCACACCCGCACGCCGACGGGCGAGCCGGGATGGGTGGCCGACCTCGACGAGCTGCTCGCGGCTTCCGACATCGTCTCGCTGCACTGTCCGGGTGGCGACGAGACCCGGCACTTGATCGACGTCCGCCGACTTGCGCTCATGAAACCGACCGCGGTGCTCGTGAACACCGCGCGCGGACCCGTTGTCGACGAAGCGGCCTTGGCTGATGCGCTGCACGCGGGCCGGCTGTTCGCGGCCGGGCTCGACGTGTTCGAGCGCGAGCCCGAAATCCACGAGCGGTTGCGGAACGCACCCCGTACGGTGCTGCTGCCGCACATCGGTTCGGCATCGAACGCCACGCGCACGGCGATGGCGCAGATGGCGGCGACCGCCGCCGCGACCGTGCTGGCCGGCGGCACGCCGCCGAACGTCGTCCCCTCGTAGCTGGCTCAGGTCGGCGGTACCCTGACCACATGGCAGTCACCGACACGCCGCGGCCGGGACGAGTGACAGCCGAACAATTCCTCGCTTCCCCCGACGACTTCCCCGTGCACAGCCAGCTCGTCCAGGGGCAAATCATCGTGAGCGAACCCGACGTGTACCACCAGCGCGTGCGCGATCGCCTTCACCGCTGCATCGACCGGTGGGCAACGAGTCACACGGGTCGCGGCGAGGTGCTCAGCCCGCTCGACGTACCGATCGACTCCTGGAACGTGTTCGCGCCCAACGTGTTGTGGTTCAGCGAAGCGCGGCGACCGGCCCGAGGGGCGCGCCGCCTCGACAGCCCACCCGACCTCGCGGTCGAGGTGCGCTCCCGTTCGACCTGGCGTTACGACCTGATGGTGAAGCTGCCGCGCTACGACGGACGGGGCTACCGGAGCTGTGGCTTGTCGACACCGCGAGCAAGACGGTGCTCGTGTACCGGCGCACCGAGCCGGCCGCGGCGGAGTTCGACGAGGTGCTCGAGCTGGGCGAAGGCGAAGCGTTGACTTCCCCGCTCCTGCCCGGCCTAGCGATCGAGATCGCCGACCTCTTCGATCGGTGACGCGTCGAGGCCGAGCAACTCGATCGTCGTCCTGCCCGACCGCAGTTCGAGGAACAAAGTGCGTTCCTTTTGCGAGCGCGCTCGGCCCGCGTCGAGCACGGCATCGACCGTGTCGTTGGGTACGAGCGTGACGCCGTCGACGTCGCCGACGATCCAGTCACCGCGATGTACGTCGACATCGCCGACCGTGGCGACGTCGCCGACAACGCCGGGCAACGTCTTGGTGGCGCCCCGCAACGCGATCATGGCGCTGAACACCGGGAAGCCGTGCAACTCCAACGCCTCGACGTCGCGCACGCCGCCGTCGATGACGAGCCCGGCGATGCCGCGCGTCTGCGCCATCGTGGTGAGCACCTCGCCCCAGTAGCCGAACTCGCGCTCGATGCCGACGTCGACGACAAGCACCGAACCGGCGGGTGCGCGCTCGACCGCGACGTGCACCGCGAGGTTGTCGCCGGTCGTGCACCGCACGGGATACGCGGGTGCGGCGACGTGCGCGCCGGTCCACGCGGGCCGGATGCGCGCCCGCATCGGGCGGCCGCCGCTCTCACCGAGCGTCGCGGCGCCGAGCTCGGAGAACGCCAGAGCCAGCTCGTTGTCTTCCACTTGGCGGAGGGCGAGGGATTTGAACCCTCGAGGAGGCTTAACACCCCCTACTCGCTTAGCAGGCGAGCACCTTCGGCCACTCGGTCAGCCCTCCAAGGTCGGTCGAGTATACGGCCGATACTGCTCAGGCCTTCCGGGCCTTTCCGACCGCCATGTAGCCCACTGCCTTCGGGCCCTTCAGGTAGAAGTTGCGCACCGTCTCGATCTCGAAGCCGGCCTTCATCATCAGCTCGTTGATGTCACGGTTCAGGTTGCAGCCGCCCGCGCACACGTTCTGCAGGCGGTTGAAGCGGTCCTGGGTGCGCGCCACCTTCATCTCCGGCGACCGGCCGTGCTCCGCGAAGTGCAGGTAGGCCCCCGGCTTGAGGACCCGGCGCACCTCGGCCAGCGCGCCTTCGACGTCGGGGATCGTGCACAGCGTCATGGTCGAGAGCGCGGCGTCGAAGCGGTCGTCGGGGAAGTCGAGGTGCTCGCCGTCGAGCCCGCCGATCTCGACGGCGACGGGTGCGGCCGCGATGCGCTTGGCCGCGAGTTTCATTGCGACGGCCGACGGGTCGACCGTCCACACGCCGGTGACCTCCTTCGGGAGGTAGGCCAAGTTGAGGCCGGAGCCGAACCCGATCTCGAGGACGTCGCCGTGCAGGCCCGCGGTCGCCTCGCGGCGGACCTTGGCGAACTCGCGCGTGCCGAGCATGACGTCGATGAATCGGGGAAGAATCTGTTCGCCGTAGAAGCCCACGAGCGAAAGGGTACTTTCGAGCGGTGACACCAGTCGAGGCCCTCAACCGCATCGCCGACCTGCTCATGCGCGGGCGCGCGCCCTCGTACCGCATCCAGGCGTTCCGGCGGGCCGCGACCGAGATCAGCCGAATCACCGACGAAGAGCTCCAACGGCTCGCGAAGATCGGGCGCCTGCAGGACATTCCCGGCGTCGGAGAGAAGACCGCGACGGTGATCGCCGAAGCGCTCGCCGGGGAGACCCCGGAGTACCTCCGGAAGCTGATGAACGACGGGCCCGAACCGGGCACCGACGCGGGCGAGGCGCTGCGGCAGCACTTGAAGGGCGATCTGCACTCACACTCCGACTGGTCCGACGGCGGCCACACCATCGAGGCCATGGCCACCAAGGCCCGCGACCTCGGCCACGAGTACCTCGCGCTCACCGACCACTCACCCCGCTTGAAGATCGCGAACGGGCTGACAGCCGAACGGTTGACGCAGCAACTCGACGTCGTCGCCGAGGTCAACGAGGAACTCGCGCCGTTCCGCCTGCTCACCGGTATCGAGGTCGACATCCTCGAAGACGGCGCGCTCGACCAGTCCGAGGAATTGCTGGCGCGTGTCGACGTCGTGGTCGCCAGCGTCCACTCGAAGCTGCGCATGCCGAAAGCCGAGATGACGAAGCGCATGCTGCACGCCATCGCGAACCCTCACTGCGACGTGCTCGGCCATTGCACCGGCCGGCTGCTGACCGGTCGCGGCCGCCCCGAGTCGGAGTTCGACGAGGAACTCGTGCTGGGCGCGTGCGTCGACCACGACACCGCGCTCGAAGTGAACTGCCGTCCTGAACGCCTCGACCCGCCGAAGCGCATCCTCACCCGTGCGTTCGAGTTGGGCGTGAAGATCTCGATCGACACCGACGCCCACGCCACCGAACAACTCGAGTGGCACCCCTACGGCACCGACCGCGCCTCCGCCTGCGGCTACGAAGCCGACCGCGTCATCAACGCCATGACCGCCAAAGACCTCCTCGCCTGGACCACCGTGCGTCGCTAGGGGGGAATTCTCACCCCCTAGCGACGCATCAGGATCGTGGCTTCCCAGGGACTGAGGGTGAGGGTGCCTTCTACTTGCTCGGTGTCGCGGGATCGGATGGTCGAGATGCGGATCTCGCCTTCGACGTCGTTCACCGTTTCCGGTTCGTCACTGAGGTTGACCGCCACGACCGTGCGGTCGCCGCGTTGCCAGACCCACAGGCCATCCTTCGTCGCGGGCAATGTTGCGTAGCTGCCGGTTCGGAGCTCGGGCATCGCGTCGCGCAGGCCGATGAGATCGCGCGTCAGTGACAGCATCGAGTTCGGGTCGTGGCGTTGGGCGTCGACATTGAGGCGTTCGTGCGCGCCGAACGGGAGCCACGGTTCCACGCCCGCCTTCGTGAACCCCGCGCCCGGTGCGCCCGACCACTGCATGGGCGTGCGTTCGGGGTCGCGGCCGAGACGGGCTCCGTGCAGCTTGGCAACGGGGTCGAGGATGCGGTCGTCGGCGACGTCGGTGTCGGTCATGCCGATCTCGTCGCCGTAGTAGAGGAACGGCGTCCCCCGCAGCCCCATCAGCAGCACCATGACCGCCCGCGCCTTGACCGGGTCGTCGCCGCACCAACGGGTCGGGAACCGACGGTTGTCGTGGTTGCCCGCGGTCCACGTGGGCCAGCAGTTCGCGGGTAGGAGTCGTTCGGCCATCTCGACCGCGTCGCGCAGCTCGCCCGCGTCGAACTTCGCGTGCAGGAAGATGAGGTTGAACGCGAGGTTCAACTCGTCGCCGGCTCCGTAGAACGCAAACAGGTCCTCCGGGTCGAACACGTACGTCTCGCCGATCAGGATCGGCGCGGGCTGGTACCCGTCGGCGATCTCGCGCCAGTGATGCAGCACGTCGTGGACTTCGGGCCGGGCCGCGTTGAACTCCTGCCGCTGGCCCCGCAGTTGCACGTACCAGTGGTCGGCATCGGTCGACGGCGGGTTGTCGCGCAGTTCCTTGTCCTTCACCACCATGTGGCACACGTCGATGCGGAAGCCGGCGGCGCCGCGGTCGAACCAGAACGTCAGGATGTCGTCGAACGCACTGCGCACGCCGCCGTTCCACCAGTTGAAGTCGGGCTGCGACGGGAGGAAGTGGTTCAGGAAGTACTGGCCGGTTGTGTCGTCGAACGTCCACGCGGGCAGGCCCGGGTGGAACACGTTGACCCAGTTGTTCGGCGGCGACCCGTCGGGCTTCGGGTCGCCCCACACGTACCAGTCGCGGTGTTCGGAGTCGCGTGACGAGCGCGCGTCGAGGAACCACGGGTGTTGGTCGCTCGAGTGGTTCGGGACGATGTCGAGCACGACCCGGATGCCGCGCCGCGCCGCCTGTTCGATCAGTTCATCGGCGTCGGCCAGCGTGCCGAGCGCGGGGTCGACGTCGCAGTAGTCGGCAACGTCATAACCCCAGTCGAGGTTCGGCGAGACGGTGATCGGGTCGAGCCAGATGCCCTCGACGCCGAGCCACTGCAGATGGTCGAGCCGCGCCGTGATGCCGCGCAGGTCACCGATGCCGTCGCCGTTCGCGTCCATGTAGGACCGCGGGTAGATCTGGTACAGCACCCCGTCGCGCCACCACGTGCGCCCCGGGCGATCGGCAGGCATCTTCGGCATCCGCGGAACCTATCCGTTGGCTAACTCGCGGCGGCGGGTTCGCCTTCGGCTGATGCCCACAGGCGCGCGTACGGGCCGCCGGCTGCGACGAGAGCGTCGTGGGTTCCGTCTTCTACGACGCGGCCGTCGTCGATGACGACGATGCGGTCGGCGAGACGGGCCGTCTGCAGCCGGTGCGCGATGAGGATCGTGGTGCGGCCGGTTGCGGCGACACCCATGGCCTTCTGCACCTTGGCTTCGGTGGCGAGGTCGAGGTTCGAGGTTGCTTCGTCGAGCAACAGGATCGCGGGGTCGACGAGGTGTGCACGCGCGAGCGCGATCAACTGGCGCTGGCCCGATGACAACGACCGGCCCCGTTCGCTCACCGGTTGCAAGTACCCGCCGGGAAGCGAGGTGACGAAGTCGTGGGCGCCGACGGCGCGCGCCGCGGCCTCGACCTCGGCGTTGGTCGCACTCCGGCGCCCGTACGCGATGTTGTCGCGGATCGTGCCCGAGAACAGGAACGCCTCCTGCGGGACGATGCCGAGGTGCGAATGGAACGCGACCGCGTCGTACTGCTCGACATCGACCCCGTCGACCAGCACCGAGCCGGTCGTCGCGTCGTAGAACCGGGCGACGAGCTTGATGACCGTCGACTTGCCCGCGCCGGTCTCGCCGACGAGCGCGACCGTCTCGCCCGCGTTGACGCGCACCGACAACCCGCGCAGCGCCTCGTCGACCGCGGTCGGGTACGCGAAGTGCACGTCGCGCAACTCGACGTCGCCGCGCAGCCGGGTCGGGAACACCGGTTCCGCGGGCGGCGGGATGGAACTCGGCGTGGCCAGGAGCTCGCCGATGCGCACGAGCGACACCCGCGCCTGCTGATACGCGTCGAACACCTGCGACAGCTGCTGGATCGGCGCGAAGAACAGGTCGAGGTAGAGCAAGAACGCGATCAGCGAACCCGCAGTCAATGTTCCGTCGCTGATGAACACGCTCCCGACTCCGAGCACGAGCGCGGCCGTCAGCTCCGACAGCAACTCGACGAACGGGAAGTACATGGCGACGAGCTTCTGTGCGTCCATGCGGGCGTTGCGGTACCCGCTCGCGACCTCTTCGAAGTCCTCCTGGTTGCGGCCCTCCCGCACGAACGCCTGCGAGACCCGGACCCCGGAGAGCCCTTCCTGCAGGTTGGCGTTGACCGCGGCGATGTGCTCGCGCGCACTCTCGTACGCCTTGCTCGACTGCTTGCGGAACCACAACGTGGCGATGATCAGCGGCGGCAGCACCGACGCGGCCACGAGCGCGAGCTTCGGGTTCATGATGCCCAGCGCGATACCGACGCCGAAGAACGACACGATGTTGACCAACGCGGTGATCAGACCCTGCTGGAGCAACTGTGAAAGCGAGTCGATGTCGGTCGTCATGCGCGTCATGACGCGCCCGGCCATCTCCTGCTCGTAGTAGTCGACACCGAGCCGTTGCAGGTGCGCGAACACCTTGATGCGCAGCGCGTGCAGGAGCCGTTCCGAGGTGCGCCCCATGATGCGCATCTGGCCCCACATGATCGCCCAGTCGATGAGCGTGACGACGAGGAAGAAGCCACATGCCATGAAGAGCGCGCGCTTCGACTCGTCGACGACACCGTTGTCGATTCCGTAGCGGACGAGCAACGGCCCCACGAGCGTGCAGATCGCGTCGAGCGTGACGAGTCCGAGTCCGAGCGCGAGCGCGGCCCGGTACGGACGCAGGAACGCGAAGAACTTGAAGCCCGAGTCTTCGCGGGCTTCGGCCTCGACGTCGACGTCGGCGGTGAAGTTCGCCGGTGGCAACGCGTCGACCTTGGCGAGCAACTCCGGAGTCGGCGCCATCGCGCCGCCCATCGTCGCCATGCTGCCGACAAAGCCACCGCCGGCACCGGGCGGGCCGAATCGGGCCGGCGCGGTAGCCGGACGGGTCGCGTCGGCCGCCTCGGCCAAGCGGAGTTCCTCGGCCTCGAGCCCACGCCACGCGTCGGGCGTGATGCCGTCGACCTGTCCGTTGCCCGCGTGCGCCAACTCCGGTTCCGGCGCGTCGATACCTTCCACGTCGTCACCCGGGCCCGACAGCAGCAGCCGGTACACCGAGCACCGCGCGATCAACTGTTCGTGCGTGCCCGAGTCGACAACCCGACCGCCGTCGACCACCACGATGCGGTCGGCCAGCGACAGGGTGGAGCGGCGGTGGGCGATGAGGATCGTGGTGCGGCCGACCGCGAGGCGCCGCAACGTGGCGTGGATCTCTTCCTCGATGCGCGCGTCGACCGACGACGTCGCGTCGTCGAGCAACAGGATCTTCGGGTCGGACAACAATGCCCGTGCGAGTGCGATGCGCTGGCGCTGGCCGCCCGAGAGCGTGAGGCCGTGCTCACCGACGACCGTGTCGTACCCGTGCGGCAGCCGACCGACAAACTCGTGCGCCTCGGCCGCGCGTGCCGCTGCTTCGACGTCGGCTTCGCTCGCGTCGGGTCGGCCGAACGCGATGTTGGCGCGGATCGTGTCGGAGAACAGGAACGAGTCCTCGAACACCACACCGATCTGGCTGCGCAGCGACGCCATCGTGACGTCGCGCACGTCGACCCCGTCGATCGTGACCGTGCCGTGCTGCACGTCGTAAAAGCGCGGCAGCAGCAGCGCAATCGTCGACTTGCCCGAGCCCGAACCTCCGACGAGTGCGACGGTCTCACCCGCCGCGACGGCGAGGTTGAAGTCGTGCAGCACCGGTTCGGTGCTCAAGTACCCGAACGTGACGTTGTCGAGGCGGACCTCGCCGCTCGTCGGCGTGAGGTCGGGCGCGTCGGGCTTGTCCTGCACGAGCGGAGTCGAGTCGAGGAGGTCGAAGATGCGTTCTGCGCCCGCCCGCGCCAACTGACCGACGGTGAGGATCGCGGCCATCATCCGTACCGGCGGAACGAGACGCAGCATGTACGTGGAGAAGGCCAGGAAGGTGCCCAGGCTGATCTGGCCCTCGATCGCGAGCCAGCCGCCCAACGCGAGCACGCCAAGGGAGCCGAACTGCGGGATGACCTGGAGCGCCGGCTGCAGCCGAGCCTGCATGTGCACGAGCCGCACCTTCGACGCGAAGAGCCGTTCGGAACGACCCGTCAGCCGATCGAGTTCGGCCTGCTCCTGACCGAACCCCTTCACGACCCGAACGCCCGTCACTGCCTCTTCGACGACGTTCGCGACGTCGCCCGCACGCTGCTGCGCGTCCCAGCTCGCCGGGAAGACCGCGGTGCGCAACCGCAGGGCGGTGAAGAGGAGCGCGGGCCCTACGAGCAGCATCACGACCGTGAGCAACGGCGAGAGCCACAGCATCGCGGCGAGCGACACGACGAACATGAGGACGTTGCCGACGCCGATCGGCATGAACTGCAACAGACCCTGCACGAGCTGTACGTCGGACGACGCCCGGCTCACCAGTTGGCCCGTCTGCATCTCGTCGTGACTGGCGAAGTCGAGGCGTTGGAGCTGTCCGAAGATCGCGGTGCGTAGGTCGTGCTGCACGTCGAGCGCGATCTTCCCGCCTCGGAACCGACGGACGTACGCGAGGACGAACCGGGCCAGGGCCATCACGATGAGCAGCACGATCCACGGCGCGAGCGGCTTGTCGCCGGCGATGATCACGTCGTCGACGATCACGCGCTGCACGAGCGGGGCCAGCGACGCGATGATCGTGCCCGCGATCGCGACGCCGAACGCGACGATCGCGTCGCTCTTGTGCGGCCCCATGTAGCCGATCAGGCGCCGGACCCAACCGGGTGGGCGCTTCTCGCGCTGCAGCAGTTTCATCGCGTGAGACGGCCCGTGAAGTATGTCGTCATCGCCTCGTCGAGCGAACACAACGCGGCGAGCACGACGTCGCGGTCGGGCGCGTCGACGAGTACCTGGTCGAGCGCGACGGCCATCGCGTCCTCCGCGTCGGCGAGGGCCGTCTTCCCGGCGCGAGTCACTACGAGCCGCAACGACCGCCGGTCGCCGATGACTGCCTCGCGGGTCACAAACCCGCGCTCGACAAGGCCGTCGACGACCGCGGTGATCGTCGGTTTCGCGACCGCGAGGCGTTCCGCGATCAACGACGAACGGTGGTCGCCGCCGGCTACGAGCGCGAGCACCCGGAACTGGGCGAGCGTGAGATCGCCCGCGGCACGCTCCAAACGACGGGCCGCGAGGGCAATGGCCCGCGCCGCCGTCCGCACATCGGGATCCGGCACACGATGAGCCTACCGAACCGTTAGGGCCCCGAACTATCTCCCGATCAGGGTCCGCTCACGATCGCGATCGAGCCCGCGCTCGTGTACGTGCCCACGACCGCGTTCGCGGGCACTTCGAGCTTCACGATGCGGGGCGAGATCAGGTACGTGCCGGCCCCGTTGCCGACCGACGCGGTCACGATCTTCTCGCCGACCGCGAACCCGCCCGCCGCGGCGTTGCCCGTGACGCCGGTCATCGTGGCCGGGGCAACCGCCTGCACCGACGGCGCGTCCATCGTCACCTCGGTCGCGGCGATCGTGGAGGCGCCGTTGACGAGGTCGGGGATCGTGAGCAGGACGTGCCAGCCGGCCAGTGTCGCAGTGTCGTCGATGATCGTGAACGGGGCGATGCTCAGGCTGGTGAGCTGCGGCGTTCCGGTGAGGGTGACGGCCGTGAAGTTGCCGATCGTGGGGGCCACCGGCGGGTCGAAGTCGAGGGTGCCCGCGTCCGCGCGCGCGGCCGGAAGGAGCAGTGTCACCACTGTCGCCAGAACCGCGAAACGCCAGACCACAGGCCCTAATCGGCGATGCCGCCGGCATTTGCAGCCAAGTGGCCCGTGAGGGGCCACTTCGCTGCAAACGGGAGCGGAGGGACAGGGATTCGAACCCTGGGTGCTTGCGCACAACGGTTTTCAAGACCGTCCCGTTCGGCCGCTCCGGCACCCCTCCGAGTTCGAGGGTAGTTGCGCTCAGGAACGGGGTTCCACGTAGTCGACGCCCGTGTACGGGCGCAGCGCGTCGGGGACGACGAACCCGCCGGCGGCGTCCTGGCACTGCTCGAAGAGGTAGACGAGCATGCGGCTCATGGCGATCGCGGTGCCGTTGAGCGTGTGCACCAGCTCGCTGCCCTTCTCCGTTTTGACCCGGGTGCCGAGCCGGCGCGCGGAGTAGTCGGTGTAGTTGGAGCACGACGTCGCCTCGCGGTACCGGCCTTCGGATGGCAGCCAGACCTCGATGTCGTACTTCTTCGTCGCGGCCGGGCCGAGGTCGCCGGCCGCGATGTTGACGACGTGGTACTGCAAGCCGAGCCCGCCGAGCAGTTCCTCTTCGATCGACAGGATCAGCTGGTGTTCGTCTTCCGACGCGTCGGGCGTGGAGTACGTGAACATCTCGACTTTGTCGAACTGGTGAACGCGGAAGATGCCCCGCGTGTCCTTGCCGTACGTCCCCGCTTCGCGCCGAAAGCACGACGAGAATCCTGCGTACCGCGCCGGCAACTGATCGGGAGTGAACGTCTCGCCCCGGTGCAGCGCGGAGAGCGGCACCTCGCTCGTGCCGACGAGATAGAGCTCGTCCGCTTGCAGCTCGTACACCTGCGAACGGTCGGTCGGGAAGAAGCCGGCTTCCTCCATCGTGCGTTCGCGAACAAGCGTCGGCGGGATCACAGGAGTGAAGCCATGTTTCACGACCGTCTGCATCGCGTAGTTCACGAGTGCGAGTTCGACGAGCGCCGCCTCGCGCATGATGTACGCGAAGCGCGAACCACTCGCTTCGGCGCCGCGCTCGGTGTCGACGAAGCCCATGGCATCGGCGAACGCGGCGTGGTCGAGCGCGGGCGCGGCGATCGGAGTTCCGACGGTCTTCAACACTTCTCCGTCGTCTTCACCGCCGTCGGGCACGCTGCCGTCGGCCGGATTCGGGACCTGGAGCGCGAGCTCGCGCAGCTGCTCCTCGACCGCAGCCAGTTCCTTCTCCTGCGCAGTGAGTTCCTCTTTCAGCGCGGCGGCCGCTTCGATCTTCGCGGGCCGGTCGTCGGGTGCGGCCTTGCCGATCTCCTTGGACGCCGCGTTCTGGCGGGCCCGCAGTTCTTCGACGCCGGTGAGCACGGACCGGCGGTGCTCGTCGGCTTCGATCACGCTGTCGAGCAACCCGGCACGCACCCGCTTGCGTTCGATGCCGCGCCGATACTCGGGCTCGTCGCGCAACCGTTTCAGGTCGATCACGCCTGACTCACTCGGCATCTCGTATCTGCGCGCGCAACCCTTCGACCCACGACGACGCGTGCTTCCACGCGCGGCCGTGGGCGCGGCGGCGTTCGGCGCCGGCTTCGACCGGGCCGCCGACCGCGTACGAGCCGAGGAACTTCACCTCGGCTTGCTTCGCCGCCAGGTTGCGCAACGCGTCGGCGACGATCTCGTCGGAAATGTGTCCTTCGCAGTCCATGAAGAAGCAGTAGTCGCCGAGCCCACGCTTCGTCGGCCGCGACTCCAGCTTCGAGAGGTCGACCGCGCGCGCCGCGAACTCCTGCAGGATCGAGAGCAGCGTGCCCGGCCGGTTCTCGCGCTGGAAACACACGATGGAGGTCTTGTCGTGACCCGTGGGCGCAGGAATACCGCGCCCGACGAGGACGAAGCGGGTTTCGTTCTCGGGGTGGTCTTCGATGTCGGTCGCGAGCACGTCGAGCCCGTACACGTCGGCGGCGAGCGCGTTGCAGATCGCGGCCATGTTCGACTTCTTCGACTTCGCGACCTCACGGGCGGCGTCGGCCGTCGAGTGCGAGGCCCGGGCGTCGGCCTTCGGGAGCTTCTTGTGCAGCCAGCCGCGGCACTGCGCCAGCGCGTGCGAGAACGACACGACCGTGTCGATGTCGGCCAGCGTGGTGCCCGGCTTGGCGCACAGGTTGAGCGAGACGGGCAGGTCGATCTCGCGTTGGATCAACAGCTCGCTGTCGAAGGCGAGCGTGTCGAGCGTGACCGACACGGAGCCCTCGATCATGTTCTCGATGGGCACCAACCCGACCTCGAAGTCGCCACCCTCCACCGCCGCGATGACGTCGGGAACCGACCGGAAGTCGACGCGCGGGCACGCGGCGAGATCGGCCTGGGTGAGGAGGGCCTCCTCGGTGAAGGTCCCGGGCGGACCGAAGTAGGCGACGTTGCGCACCGGGGAATGCTATTCGCCCGAATCCGACTCCCGGGGCCCCGTGGAGAACACCGCAATCCAGGCGCTAGCGTGCGGTCAACCACGAGAAACATCTTCAAGGAGGCCGCTATGCGGGCCGCAGTCTTCGTCGAAACCGGCGCACCTCTCGCCATCGAGAACGTCGAGCCGGCCCCGCCCGGTCCCCGAGACGTCGTCGTCCAGCTGGGCGCGAGCGGCGTGTGCCACTCCGACCTGTCGATCAAGAACGGGTACGTCGGCATCATGCCCGGCACGATCCTCGGGCACGAGGGCGCCGGAAAGGTGCTCGAAGTGGGCGCCGAGGTCACGCACGTGAAGCCGGGCGACCGCATCGTGGCCTCGTTCATCCCCGCCTGCGGAGCGTGCTGGTTCTGCCTGCACGACAACTCGGAGCTGTGCGACAACGAGCTCAACGTCATGATGACGCCGCGCGGCAACCGCGAGGGTGGCCAGTACCTCACGATGACGGGTCTGGGCACGTTCGCCGAGACGATGACGTGCGACCAGTCGTCGATCGTCAAGATCGAGACCGACCTCCCCGACGAACAGCTCGCGCTGATCGGCTGCGGCGTCACCACCGGTGTGGGCGCCGCGCTCAACACGGCCGGTGTCACGCCCGGTTCGTCGGTCGCCATCATCGGCTGCGGCGGTGTCGGCCTCTCGGTGCTCCAGGGGGCGCGCATCGCGGGCGCCGGTCGCATCATCGCCATCGACATGGTCGAGATGAAGCGCAAGACCGCCGAGGCCCAGGGCGCGACCGACTTGGTCGACCCCGCGCAGGGCGACGTCGTACAGCAGGTGCAGGCACTGACGGGTGGTCGCGGCGTCGACTACGCGTTCGAAGTGATCGGTCTCCCCGAGACCACGCTTCAGGCGTACAACATGATCCGCAAGGGCGGCACCGCGGTGATGGTCGGCATGACCCGCGCCGAGGCAACGGTGACGATCCCCACCTTCGACCTGTTCTTCAACCAGAAGACGCTCAAGGGTTCGAAGTACGGGTCGGCGCAGGTGCGTCGCGACTTCCAGCGTTTCGTCGACCTCATCGAGACGGGCCGGCTCGACACTGCTTCGATGGTGTCGGCCACGATCGCGCTCGACAAGGTCAACGAGGCGTTCACCGCGATGGAGAACGGCGAAGTCATCCGCTCGGTCATCACGTCGTTCTAAGGCGAACGGGTGTGGCCGGGTAAGCACGCAGCCGAACGCCCGGAGAAGATCGCATACATCTTCTCCGGGTCCGGCGCGTCCGCGACGTATCGCGAGTTGAACGACCGTTCCAACCAGGTCGCGCAGCTGCTCTACGACGCGGGTTTGCGCTTCGGCGACCACATCGCGGTGTTGATGGAGAACCGGCCCGAGTACTTCGAGGTCTGTTGGGCCGCGCAACGTTCGGGCCTCTTCTACACGGCGATCAACCACCACTTCACCGTCGACGAAGCCGCGTACATCATCGACGACTGCGACGCGCGGGTGCTCGTCATCAGCGAGGCGTACCGCGCCCTCGCCGAGGAACTCGCCGACAAGATGCCGAACGTCAAGGTGCGCCTCCTGGTCGGCGACCAGAACGTCGGCCGTGCGGACGCAGCGGAGCCACGGACGGCGCAGCGAGGGAGCCATGTAAGTGGTTACGAGCGCTACGCCGACGCGCGCGACCGGTACCCGGCCGAGCCGCCGGCCGAGGAACTCGAAGGCACCCCGATGCTGTACTCGTCGGGTACGACGGGGCGGCCCAAGGGCATTCGCTACAACATCGAGCGCACGCCGGTCGGCGACATGCCCGGGCAGATGATGATGCTCACCGCCTTGTTCGGGATGGACGAGCACGCCGTGTATCTGTCGCCCGCGCCGCTGTACCACTCGGCCCCGCTGTTCTACTGCATGAGCACCATGCGCCTGGGTGGCACCGTTGTGGTGCTGGAGCAGTTCGACCCCGAGGACGCGCTGCGGGTCATCGAGCAGCACGGCATCACGCACAGCCAGTGGGTGCCGACGATGTTCGTGCGCATGCTGAAGCTGCCCGACGAGGTGCGGTCGAAGTACGACCTCTCGTCGCACCGGTGCGCCATCCACGCCGCGGCACCATGCCCGACCGAAGTAAAGCTGCGGATGATCGAGTGGTGGGGCCCGATCATCGAGGAGTACTACTCGGCCACCGAAGGCATGGGCGCGACGTACATCAACAGCGCCGACTACGTGACGCATCCCGGTTCGGTCGGCCGCACGATGCTCGCACCGATCCATATCGTCGACGAAGCGGGCGACGAACTCCCGGCCGGCGAGATCGGCACGGTGTACTTCGAACCCGCGACGAACCGCCCGGGGTTCCAGTACCACAAGGACGAAGCGAAAACGCGTGACACGTTCGACGCGCACGGGTGGGCCAGCGTCGGCGACATGGGGTACCTCGACGACGAGGGCTACCTGTACCTCACCGACCGCAAGACGTTCATGATCGTTTCCGGTGGCGTGAACATCTACCCGCAGGAAGCCGAGAACGTGCTCGTCACCCATCCCAAGGTGTTCGACGTCGCGGTGTTCGGCATTCCCGACCCCGAGATGGGTGAGAAGGTGCACGCGGTGGTGCAGCCCACCGACTGGGACGCGGTCGGCCCCGAACTCGAACGCGAACTCCTCGAGTACTGCCGCTCGCAGCTCGCGCACTACAAGTGCCCGAAGGCGGTCGACTTCGACAGGGAGTTACCCCGCCAGCCGACCGGCAAGCTCTACAAGCGGCTGCTGCGCGACCGGTACTGGGGAAACAAGACCAGCCGGATCGTCTGAGATGCCCAACTCATCGGCGCGGGTGAGGTGCAGGAGCGGCGGCGGGATGACGGTTCCCCCCGGTCCCGTCATCCCGTGCCTTGGCTTGTTGCGCTGGGCAACAGCGCCGGCGCGGTCCCCCGCCTCCGCCGCAGAGCAGCAAGCTAGGCCGGGACATAGTCCCTGGTCAACGCACCCACTACGGTCGAGACCATGAGCGACCGCACCACGTTGGCCAAACGGATCTACGCCGCGGCCCACCTCACGGGCACGTTCACCCTCCGCTCGGGAGCGGTCAGCACGGAGTATTTCGACAAGTACCTCTTCGAGGCGGACCCGGAACTGCTGCGCGACATCGCCGGCGCAATGGCACCACTTGTGCCCTCTGGGTGTGTCGCGCTGGCCGGCCTCGAACTCGGCGGGGTACCGCTCGCGACGATGTTGTCGCAGGTCACAGGCCTCCCGGCCCGCTTCGTGCGCAAGGAGGCAAAGACCTACGGCACCTGCCGGCTCGCCGAGGGCGGCGAACTCGCCGGTGGGCGCCTCTGCATCGTCGAAGACATCGTGACCTCGGGCGGCGCCATCCTCGACGCGGCCCGCGAACTGCGGGCGAGCGGTGCCGATCTCGGCCCGGTCGTGTGCGTCATCGACCGCGAATCCGGGGGTCGCGAGAAGCTCGCCGTCGAGGGGCTCGAACTCTTTCCCCTTTTCACGATGAGCGAGCTGGGGCCCTAACCCTGGGCGGGGCCGTCGGGCGAGGCGGTGCACTCCTCGAAGATGACCGAAAATTCGTCGCGCTCGTCGGCGCCGGGCCCTTCCCGGGCGCCGAGCCGTTCGATCGAGATGCGCTGGTTCATCTCGCGCACGACGCAGTTGGCCTGCCCGCGGCTCAGGCCCGCCTGGACGAGGTCGTCGCGCGTCGATTCGGACTCATAGTTCTCCTGCGCGCACGCACCCAAGAGGAGTGCGGCGCAGGCAATGACCATAACGGCTCGGACCCGCACACACTCACGGTAGGCGAGCCGGTCGCTGCGCCTAGGGTCGGGCCATGACACAGACGCCCCCCACCGAGCATGCGCTCCCCGAGGGGAAACGCACCGCGAAGTCGGTCGTGCTGGTCAACACCGGCGACGGCAAGGGAAAGTCGACCGCGGCATTCGGCGTCATCATCCGGGCCGTCGCGCGCGGGTGGAAGGTCGCGGTCGTGCAGTTCCTGAAGTCGGGTGAGTGGCACGTCGGCGAGGAGACGGTGGCCAAGCAACTCGGGGTCGAGTGGTGGGCGCTCGGCGAGGGCTTCACCTGGGACTCCAAGGATCTCACCGAGGACGAGGCGGTCGCGCAGACCGCGTGGGCGCAGGCGAAAGCTCTGATCCAGGGTGACGAGTACCAACTCGTCGTGCTCGACGAGATCACCTACCCGATGAACTGGAGTTGGATCGACACCGCCGACGTCGTCGCGACGATCCGCGACCGGCCGGCCGACGTGAACGTGATCGCGACCGGGCGCGACGCCCCGGAGGCGTTGATCGACGTGGCCGACACCGTCACCGAGATGCGCAAGGTGAAGCACGCCTACGACTCGGGCATCGTGGCCAAAAAGGGCATCGACTACTGAGCGTGTTCGCCGACTCCTGATGACGGGTAAGCACCGGTTCGTGCCTGCCGATCAGGACCCATGCTCACCGTGCTGATCGTCGCGCCCGTCGCCGCCGCGCTGGCCGCCGCCGTGCGCTCGACCTGGTCGCCGTGCGGTCTCTCGATGTTGTCGACTGTCACCCCGGTTGCCGAACGCGCCCGCGGTCACCGCTACGGCGCGACCGCGACGTGGTTCGTGATCGGTGCGACCGTCGGCGGGGCGACGCTCGCGCTCGGTGTCGCGCTGCTCGCGGGACTCGTCGACGCGTTCGACGTTTCGGAGTCGGCGCGGCTCACCATCGCGGCGGTGACCGCCGCGCTCGCAACCGCGTCCGACCTCCGCGTGTTCGGCTTCCACCTGCCGTTGCACACGCGCCAGGTGAACGACGAGTGGCTGGCCAGGTTCCGCCCGTGGGTCTACGGCGCCGGGTTCGGCTGGCAGATCGGCGTCGGCTTTGCCACGTACATCATGACCGGCGGCCTCTACCTCATGGTCGTGCTCGCCGCGCTCACCGGCGACCCCGTGGTCGCGTTCGCAGTCGTCACCGGCTTCGGGTTCGTGCGTGGTCTCGCGGTGCTGTTGAGCGCGCGGCTCGACACGCCGGCGAAGGTGTTCGCGTTCCACCGCCGGTTCGACGCGATGGGCCCGTGGACGCGCGCCGCAATGATTGCCCTCGAAGGCGCGGTCATCGGTGTGGCGACGGTGGCCGTCGCGGGCCCGCCGGCACTCATTCCGCTCGCACTCATCGCCGCAATCGGCGTTTCCGTCTCGCACGGACGGGTTCCCGCCACCGCCTGAGCCGACGTCGCGAAATACTCGTAGTCTCCGCCGCATGGCGAAGGCGGCGGTGTACTACGAGACGGGCGCACCCGATGTGTTTCGGTACGAGGACGTGCCCGACCCGGAAGTGTTCGCGGGCGGGGTCGTTCTCGACGTCGAGGCGATCAGCATCGAGGGCGGCGACACCCTGAACCGCGCCGGCGGCGAGATGACGTCGACGCCCCACATCGTCGGTTACCAGTGTGCGGGCACGATCACCGAAGTCGGCGAGGGCGTGACCGACCGCCACGTCGGCCAGCGCGTCGTCACCACGATGATCTCGGGGTCACACGCGTCGAAGGTGCGCAACCTCGCGATGCTCACGTGGCCGATTCCCGAGGGCGCCGATCTGATCGCGTGCGCGTGCGTACCCATTCCGTTCGGCACCGCGCACGACTGCCTGTTCGAGTTCGGTCACCTGCAGAAAGGTGAGACCGTCCTCATCCAGGCCGGCGCGGGCGGCGTGGGGCTCGCGGCCATCCAACTCGCGAAGCGCGCGGGCGCAACCGTGTTCGCGACCGCGTCGAACGACGAGCGGCTCGCACGGTTGACCGAGTTCGGCATGGACCACGGCATCAACTACTCGCAGTCCGAGTGGGTGCAGCAGGTCCGCGAGCTCACCGACGGCCGCGGCGTCGACCTGGTCGTCGATTCGGTCGGCGGCAAGATCCTCCAGGGCAGCGTGCAGAGTGTGACGTACCGCGGACGTGTCATCACCGTCGGCCATGCGAGCCGCGACACCAAGCTGCTCGACATCTCGCCGCTCGGCGCGGGCAACATCTCGCTCACGGGCGTGTTCCTGGGAGCCGAGATGGGAAGCGACCGGGCCCGCAACATGATCGGCGGCCTCGTGAACGAGGTCGCCGCCGGCGAGCTGCGCGTCGAGGTCGACCGCACGTTCCCGCTTAGCGCCGCGGCCGAAGCGCACGCCTACATCGAAAGCCGCCAGGCCGTCGGCCGGGTCGTGCTCGTCCCCTGAAACAAGAAGCTCGGGGGTGTGTGCGCGAGGGGGGACTTGAACCCCCACGTCCTTTCGGACACAGGAACCTGAATCCTGCGCGTCTGCCAATTCCGCCACTCGCGCGTGGAAGGAGAAGGTTACAGGCCTCCTGTGCGGACGCAGGAAGGAGCCACTCGCCGAAGGCCGCGCGGGACGACCGAGGGAGCCATGTAGCCGTGCGGACGCAGGAAGGAGCCCACTCGCCGAAGGCCGCGCGCGACGACCGAGGGAGCCATGTAGCCGTGCGGACGCAGGAAGGAGCCACTCGCCGAAGGCCGCGCGCGACGACCGAGGGAGCCATGTAGCCGTGTAACGGCCCGCCCCTAAGGACGGTCCGAGGCGGGTATAACGTCGAACAGAATGGGACTTCAGCGGTTCGAGCACCGGCTCGAGCGGCTCGTGGAAGGGGCCTTCGCGAAGGCATTTCGCAGTGGCCTCCAGCCGGTCGAGATCGGTCGGCGGCTGGCGCGCGAGCTTGACGCGGGGCGAACGGTCGGCGTGCGGGGAACGGTCGCGCCCAACTCCTTCGAGGTGACGCTCTCACCCGATGACTACGAACGGGTGGCCGGTTTTCACGACACCCTCGTCCACGAACTGCGGGAGTCGGTGCGCGAACACGCACGCGACGAGCAGTACACGTTCGTCGGACCCGTCGAAGTCACGATCGAAGTCGACGACGGCCAGAAGCGCGGCAGCCTGCGGGTCACGGCCCAGATCGTCGCCGCCGAAGGCGGGGCGCTCGGCGCACTCGTGTTGCCGGACGGGCGGCGGGTGCAGCTCGGCGACAAGCCCGCCCACATCGGACGGCTCCCCGACTGCATCGTCGCGTTATCTGACCCTCAGGTGTCGCGCCACCACGCAGAGATACGACTCGGCGACGGCGGGTACGAGATCTCGGATCTGGGTTCCACCAACGGCACTCTCGTGAACGGCATGCTGATCACCACCCACCCGCTGCGGGACGGCGACGTGATCGGCATCGGTTCGGCCACGATTCGCTACCAACAGTCGTAGGCACGGAACGGCGCGATGTCGGAACAGGTTCTGACCATCCTGAAATTCTGTCTGCTCGCGTTGGTGTATCTGTTCCTCGCGCGCGTTGTCTGGGTCGTGGCGGGCGAGATGCGCGGCACGCCGACGGTCGCGGTTGCACCGCCGCCCGCGCCTGCTCCCGTGCGGCCCCGCAAGAAGCAGCACTGGCGCATCGTGATCCGTCAACCCGCGGCGGCGGCCGGCACCGAGTGCTGGGTCGAGGGCGACGTCACGATCGGGCGGGGCGCGGGCTGCTCACTCGTCATCCCGGGCGACACGTTCGTGTCGCAGGTGCACGCGCGCGTCTACGAGCGCGATGGGCAGCTCTGGGTCGAAGATCTCGGTTCGACGAACGGCACGCTCGTCAACAATCTCTCGTTGGGTGAGCCGGCGCGGTTGCGCAAGGGCGACAACTTCCAGATCGGCGAGACGCTGTTCGAGGTCGACGCATGAGGCCCCAGGCGGGAGATCCGCAGGCCCGGTCGGTCACTCGGTTCCGCGCGGCCGATCGAGGGCCGGAGGTCGGAGCCGCATGAGGCCCCAGGCGGGAGA